>ERZ779889.2434-NODE-2434-length-15372-cov-4.301691_pt1 | contig 15372 bp, 15 predicted proteins | sample MGYA00511030_ERZ779889 | MGnify/ENA primary metagenome ERZ779889 (study PRJEB29588, sample SAMEA2160616) | human gut metagenome | biome: human gut; feature: human-associated habitat; material: faeces | place: Denmark | collected 2008/2010 ...
GCCCGGCCAGTTCCAAGGCTTCACGGCTTGCAGGGGCATCCATGATGATATGGCCAAGGCCGTGCCAAGGGGTCTCACGGACAGAGAACATCGTTTCAACATTTGCGGGCATAGTAAAATCTCCTTTTCAGTGTACTGTGATCAATTGTTGTTTTCCATTTCTTCAGCGATGCGGACGAGGACTTCCACCAGGACGGTGCCAACCTCTTTGACGATTTCGGACCAAAAGTTCATAATGCTTTCTCCTTTCTGCGCAGCTGCGCTTTAAAATACGATGGTAATAATGATAGTGATGGTGCGGAATAACAAAATGCTCACCTCCAGACATAAAAATAGCCCCTGAGTCTTTCGACTCAGAGGCTTCGGATTCACTATTATTATATCTGGGTGAGATTTTTTGAATTGCTTGATTATGCGTTTGATTTTGAAAATGACTGCCGCACTTTCGGATAAAACGATGTGCAACAGCCTTTTTTTCGTAATATTGATTTCCGTGCAGCTATCCTGCAAGGCGGGCCGGAAAATGCAGTTTTGCCTTGCGCCACAAACAGACAGCAGATCCTTGAAGGTTGGATGATTTGGATAATCTGGTGGGACAATACGAACCGTTATAAAGACCGGAACGATCAAAGACAGCGCAAACAAATTAGACCCACCAGATCAGCTGGTGGGTCTAATTGCTTTTTACCTTCTTATTTTACACCTTTTGGCCATCCAGTACGGAGTGAAACGTTAGTCTTTTATCCAGCAGGCTGCCGATAAAGGAGATACCTTTGCCCATGGTGCAGGCGGCGACCACAGTGCCGATGCCCAGACCGCGGATAGCACCAACGCCCACAAAAGTGATGACAGCGGTGGTGATCAGACAGGTCAGATCAAAGGTGATCTTGACCCGGGCGTAGGGGAGCTTTGTGATGTCCGCCATCTCCCGGGGGAACAGATCGGTGGGGGTGATGGGCAGGCCGCAGCGGTTGCCCAGCGAGATGCCGAAGCATAGGATCAGGTAGCTCAGTACAAAGTAGAGCACCCGCATGGGGATGTTCAGGGGCAACGCGTCGATGAACGGCTTTTCAAGATCCATCAATTTGCCGAACACAAAGCCGACCACAAAGCTGAACAGGTAGCTGGGCATGAACTTCCGGCGCAGCAGCATCAATACCAGCACCAGCAGGCCCTGAAACATGTATGTCCATGTGCCCAGCGTCAGCTGGGGGAACACCTGTTGGAAGCCGTAGGGCACACTGGATATGGCCGAGATGCCGGAACCAGAGTGCAGCATCAGCAGCACACCGGCGCTGTTCATGATGACCATAGCGATCAGTGCAAGCTCACCGCGGACTGCAAGTTTATTGGATTCGGATTTCATGGGCTGAAAAATACTCCTTTTGCATTAAATATCAGCGATGCACTTTCAGGACTGATCCTCAAGGATGCGGTGGATATGCAGGGCCAGATACAGCCGCTCCTGATTGGTGATCTGGGTCTGGAACTGCTCTGAGACGTAGATCTGGATCTTGTCTACGCAGGCAAATTCCTTCTGACACACCGGGGCGATCTGATCATACAACAAAGGCGACGTGTCCTCCGGCAGCTGATTGTGACTGACCAGACGCTGAACGAAAAGCCGGATGTGGGTGACATAACGGGAATAGGAAAGGCTGTCCTCGTTATAGGTCAGGCCAAGGGTATACTTTACGATATCCAGCACGGCGCTGACCGCATGGGCGATGATAAGGTTCTGGCTGTTGCTGGGGTTGTCATACTGGGCGTTGATGAAGTGGAACGCGATATTGCCCGCCTCGTCCAGCGGCACCTCCACCTTCAGCTTGCGGCTCATGAGCTGGACTGCGTACTCGCCCACCTGAAATTCCCGGGGGTTGAACTTCTTCATGTCCAGCGTGTAGAAGTTCTGCAGGATAACGCCGTTCCGGATGCGCTTGGCGGCAAAGGCAAGATGGTCGGTCAGGGCCAGATAGATATGATCCATCAGCTTCATGTGGTAGTTCTCCACGGCATAGTCGATGACAGACTTGGCCATCTCAAAATAGATGCTGTCTGTCTCGGCGGCCAGCCGGATAATCCGGCGCGAAAGCTCCCGATCCTTGAGCACAAAGACCTTATCGATCTCCTTGGGCGAGAGCTTGTAGCCGATGGTTTTCTGGAAGCCGATGCCCTTGCCCATCAGGATGATCTCCTGCCCCTCATCGTTGAGTGCCAGCACAAGAGAGTTGTTCAGCACTTTGATGACACGCATGGCCTTATAAACACTCCCCGTTGGTCTTGATCACCTTCTGATACCAGTAGAAGCTATCTTTGCGGATGCGGGCCAGATCCTTCAGGTCAGAATCGGTGCGGTTGACGTAGATAAAGCCGTACCGCTTGCGGAAGCCCTGATGCGAGCTCAGCAGATCCATCACCGACCACGGGCAGTAGCCCATCACCTCCACACCGTCGCCGATGGCATCCGCGATGGCCTGCACATGCTGGCGCAGGTAATCGATACGATAATCATCATGTACACGACCGTCGGCGGTGAGCTCGTCGCCCATGCCAAGGCCGTTCTCGGTGATGATGAGCGGCAGGTGGTAGCGGCGGTAATACTCGTTCAGCACGATGCGCAGGCCCATGGGGTCAATCTGTGCGCCGTACTCACTGGCTTTCAGGTTCTGGTTGCGCTCGTCGCGGCAGTAGCCGTACTGGTCGAAGTCCACCTCGTTGCCGCGGAACACGCGGGAACCTGCCGGATGCTCGGCATCTGCGGGCAGATAGCTGGCGCACAGAGTGCGGTAGTAGTTCAGCGCGATGTAATCAATCTTTGCGCTCTTGAGGATGGCGGCATCGCCCGGCTCCATCTTGGGCACGATATTGCGCTCCTCGAGGTAGCGCATGTAGTAGCCGGGGTACTCACCGTTGGTGTGCATCTCAAGGCAGTAGTTGGTCTTGAACCAGTCGTTCATCCGGGCTGCCCATACGTCCTCCGGTTTGTTGGTCAGGGGGTAGGTGCAGGTGGAAGAAACTGCCGGGGCGATCTTGCCGCCCTCCACCAGCTCGTGGCAGGCGTTGACAGCCAGAGCGTGGGCGAGGAACATGTGGTAGTCCATCTGGGCACGCATCCGGTCAGCTTCCCACTCGTCATTGGTGTAGATGTTCATGCGGTTGTTGACGCGGATCATCAGATTCTGCTCGTTGATGACCTGCCAGTATTTGACGCGGTCGCCAAAGGCGCGGAAGCAGATCCGTGCATAGCGCTCAAAGGCGTAGGCGCAGTCGCGGCATTCCCAGCCGTTGTACTTCTCGACCAGCGCATAGGGCAGGTCGAAGTGGTACAGGGTGACTAGCGGGCAGATGCCCTGCTCGATCAGGTAGTCGATGACCTTGTTGTAGAACGCGATGCCCTCGGGGTTCACCTCGCCGTCGCCGTCCGGAATGATGCGCGCCCAAGAGAGGGAGAAGCGATAGGCCTTCAGACCCAGCTCCTTCATCAGGTCGATGTCCTCTTTCCAGTGGTGGTAGAAATCGCTGGCCACCTTGGTGTCGGCCTGCTTATCCGAAAGCTTGAAGGAGTTGAAGTCGGCCACGGTCATGCCTTTGCCGCCCTCATCCCAGCCGCCTTCGATCTGGAAGGCAGAGGAGGAAGCACCCCAGAGGAAGCTTGCAGGAAATTGATTCATCATGTTGAGCTCCTTTCTTGAATAAGGAAGGGATCAGTGCACAGTGCGGATCACAGAGCAGTTCAGATCCACCGGATCGCCGGGCAGACCCTCGACAGCCTTGAAGTCGTCCGAGTTGGAAACGATCACGCTGACAGTAGTATTATGACCGGCCGCTTTGATCTTGTCAATATCGAAGGACAGCAGCTTATCGCCCTTTTTCACCTTATCGCCTTCCTTGACGAAGCTGTGGAAGCCGTCACCGTTCATCTCAACGGTGTCCACGCCCACGTGGATCAGCAGCTCAGTGCCGTCCTCCATCTGCAGACCCAGTGCGTGCAGGGTGGAGTGGATGACCGAGACAGTGGCGTCTGCGGGAGCGACCACCAGACCCTTGCTGGGCAGGATGCCGATGCCGCCGCCCAGTGCGCCGGATGCAAACACGTCATCGGGCACCTCGTTCAGCGGGTAAGCCTTGCCCTCAACAGGGGCCTTGATCTCAGAAACAACGCCATCCTCGGGCAGAGCGGACTGTGCAGGAGCGGACTGTGCGGGGGCGGCCTTGACGGCAGTGTCCTCGAAGCCCACCAGATAGGTCAGAACAGCAGCGCCCACAAAGGACACCACGATGCCGATGATGTAAGCCATGAACTGGCCGAAGGTCGTGCCCTCGCCCCAGTAAGACATAATGGTCAGGATGCCGTTGTTGGCAAAACCGGTGTTCACAGCCTTGCCGATGCCCATGATGCCGCCGCCCACAGCGCCGGCAATGACAGCGCAGATCATGGGCTTCTTCAGACGCAGGTTACAGCCGTAGATCGCAGGCTCAGTAACGCCGACCAGCCATGCGGACAGAGAAGCGGAAGCGGCCACCTGCTTCAGGCCGGGATCCTTGGTCTTGAACATGACGCCCAGAGCAGCGCCGGCCTGAGAGAAGTTTGCAGCACCGGCAAAGCACATCAGGGTGTTGGTGCCGGTCATGGCTACATCGTTCAGGCCGATGGGCAGCAGAGCGCGGTGTGCGCCGAAGATAACGCAGACGCCCCACAGGCCGCCCACGATGATACCGCCCAGAACGGGGCTGAAGCTGTACAGTGCGGTGTAGAGCCACTGGATGATGTAGCCGACATAAATGCCCACGGGGCCAACGACCACCAGCATGACGGGAACCATGATCAGCAGGGACAGGCCGGGGACAAGGATCAACTGAAGGATTTCAGGTACGATCTTGTTGAGCAGCCGTTCCAAAAGCGCCAATAGGATGACCGCCAGCAGGATCGGGATGACCGATTCGGTGTAGGTGAAGATTTTGCTGGACTCACCCACAGTAAAGGCCATCTTGATGACCGGCAGGCCGAAGATGGTGGAGCGGGTGGCGGTGTCCTGCATCATGGCATCGATGGTGGGGTGGCACAGGAAGGCACCCAGCATCATGGACACGACGGTGCTGCACTTCAGAGCCTTGGCGGCAGTGTAAGCAAGGAAGATGGGAATAAAGTAGAAGATGACGTTGCTGGCGGTGTTCAGGATGATGTAGGTGCTGTTGGCGGTGTCAAAGCCGGGCATCTTGGCAAAGGCGGCCAGAAGACCCTTGATTAGGCCGGAAGCTGCAATGGCGGGCACCAGCGGAGTAAAGATCTCGGTCAGCTTCTGCAGGATGAGGTTGCCCAGGCTCTGCTTCTGCGCGGGGACGGCTTCCTCTTCGGCAGAGGATGCAGCCTGCCCGCCCAGCTGAGCCACGACAGCATCGTAGATCTTGGTGACTTTTGCGCCGCAGACCACTTGGAACTGGCCACCGGCCACAACGACCGAGATGACACCCTCCAAATGCTCAACGACCTCCTTTTTGGCTTTGCTCTCATCGCGGAGCACGAAGCGCAGGCGGGTGAAGCAGTGAGTGACCTGCTTCACGTTGGCTTTGCCGCCGACATTGTCCAGAATGTCTTTGGCTACCTTGTTGTAATCCATGTTTTTCTCCTTTTACCAGTGTGAAACAAACGAACCGCGCGCGGAAAAGAGCATCATGCTGCCGTACACAACAAAAAAGACCCAATGAAAATGAGACACAGTTACAAAAAGCCCACTACGCCTTCTGCTGCGTTCATTCTCACCGGATCTTGCCTGTATTACCAGTAACACACCGTGTGTACGTCAATATTCTCTTTCACTGCACAAAATCATAACACACAAATCACGAGAGTGCAAGCAGCGATTATGAAGTTTGTGTGAACGCACAAATCTTTACAGGAAAATTGTGCAGATTGCAAAGACGCACGGCCAACGGCGTGCACTGCTTATAAAAACAGCCTCTTATCTGCTGATGGCAAGGGTGCTGAACTCGGGCTCTTCAAAGTGGCTGTTATAAAACTCCTCTATCGGGCGGATGAGAGAAACGGTGTCCCAGGCACCGGCGGTCTCGTAGTAAAATAAAACGGTCAATAAGGGATTCTGAAGTAATCCATGACGGCCTTAAACTGATCCTGCGCGGTCAGGCAGGTGTCCAGCAGATACCCGCGTTCGGTTTTCCACTCGTGCAGCCCCCGATAGTAGAACATTTTGAGGTCATCCGTAATAATGAACGGCACGATGCTGTTCCGCAGGCACTCCTTGAAGAGCAGAAGCCGCCCGACACGGCCATTTCCATCCTGAAACGGATGGATGGATTCAAAGGCATAGTGGAATTCCAGCAGGTCTTCCAGCGACTTGGCAGAATTTTGGTTGTATGCAGATAAGAGCTCTTTCATCTGTGGGGCAACGAGTTCTGGCGCAGTGGTGCTTTTGCCACCGACTTCGTTCGGAAGTTTTTTATATTCGCCAACGGCGAACCAGTCCTTGCGGGAATCGCTGGTGCCGCTTTTCAGGGTAAAGTGCAGCTTTTTGATCAGAGCTTCGGTGATGGGCTTCTTGGCATCCCGGATGACCATATCAATGCATTTGAAGTGATTGGCCGTTTCGACTACATCATCCACATTGACAACACCGTTCCCTATGCCAATGGTATTGGTTTCATAGATATACCGTGTTTGGTCATGGGTCAGACGGCTGCCTTCAATGTGGTTTGAGTTATAGGTAAGGTCAATCTGAATTTTGTGGTAGATTCCACCTTTCACGTGCCCGGCCATTTCATCTTGCAAAATATTGAGCAGGGTACGAGGTGCCGGTTGCTTTTTGTTGACGCGCTCTGGACGCTCTGCATCCTGCGGAATGTTCCATGTCTTGCCGATAAGGATTGCCCCCGGAATCTTGCCGGTAGCACAGTAGTTGCGGACAGTGCGCTCTGAAACATTCCATGATTTTGCCGTACCAGCGACAGATTTATAGTTCATCGGAACACCTCCTGTAAGATGATTATATCATTTTATCGGCAAGAAATCAAATAAACAAATGCGTAAAAACTAAAATCTTGCCGATATAAATAATGTGTATAAATTAAAATATTGACATCATGAAAGAGAATGATTATAATGAAAATGAGGGGAAGTGAGACTGTGAAAGAAGACTTCAAGACACAGATTTTTGATATTTTCGGCACGGTGGATTTAGAGCAGCTGCGGGCGATCGCGCAGAAAGTACAGCTTATAGAAAGTGAAAAACCACATAATGAACGCGGCGCAGGACGCAAAAACAGCCTGACTCCGCAGCAGTTGGCAGAGATGCTGGCTCTGCATCAGCAGGGAATGGGAGCAACGGAGTTGGCGAAAAAGTACGGCATCAGTCGCCAGACGATTTACAAGCAGCTGGAACGTGCGCAGAACTTCAGTAATGACCCGAACACCATGCTGCGCCTCAATTATATGAACCGGAATGATCTGTGTACGACAATTGATGTGGATTTCAAGCACGAAAAGATCAAAATTAAAAATTATACGGACAAAATTCCACTCAGAGCGTTTGGCATGGTTGAAAACCCAACATGGGAAGATTTTCAGTGGTTTTTGAAAGACCGCTGCTTTCCTGAGACACGGGCGCATCTGAAATGGGTGCTGAGTGATGTGGGAGTACCTTTCTATGATCCGCTTATGATTATTGAAAAGACTAAGGGAAAGATGGCAGAAGATCAACAGTGGATTGAAGTGATCCATAGAAAGGCATCGTAACAAGGTGAATTATGGAAAGCATTGACCTGAATAAGATTCCAGTGCAGGAAACCGAGGGACACACATCAAAAGGAAATCAGTTGAAATGGAAACTGGGCGATCAGTGGTATAAAGCCGACCACATGGGCTACGAGGGACTGTCCGAAGTTCTGGTATCCAGATTGCTGCACAAGACGGAACTGAAATATCCTTTTGTAGAATATCATCCGGTAGAGATCGCTTATAAAGGGCAGAAGCTGCTGGGATGCCGCAGCAAAAATTTTCTGAAAGAAAACCAGAAGCTGATTCCGCTGGAAAAACTTTACCGCCAGAACACGGGCAAGAGTTTGGCGCTGAGTTTAGTAGAATTTCCAGAAGTGCCAAATAGAATCCAATATACTGTGGAACAGGTTGAAAAGTACACAGAATTGCATGATTTTGGAAAATATCTGACGGCCATGCTGGAATTAGATGCATTTTTTTTGAACGAAGATCGTCATACAAACAACATTGCAGTACTGTATGATACCGAAAAAGACTGTTACGAACTCAGTCCGATTTTTGACCAGGGGCTTTCTCTATTGGCTGATACCAGCTATGATTTTTCGTTAGAACAGCCCTTGGAAGATTGCATAAAGCGAGTGGAAGCGAAGCCCTTCCATTCGAGTTTTGTGCAGCAGGTGGATGCTGCGGAAGAACTGTATGGTATCCAAATTCACTTCCATTTCGGAGCGAAAGAAGTGCAGAAAGAACTCCAAACGTTAAACGAGGGCTATTCGGAGGAGATCATTATGCGGGTAGAGCGCCTTCTTCGGGAACAGATGCGCCGATATGCATATCTGATGGATTGAATAGAAAACGGACACGTTGGAAGTATAAGCAAAAAAGAAAGGCCGCTCGTGGAAAGAGAGAATCTTCTCTCGATCCATGAGCGGCCATAATTTTTTCTGGTTGTGTGGGCTTAAAGCGGAGAATGCACTCACCCTTTACTCACCCTTTTGCCATGAGAATGCAGCAGGATGTACAAATTTACATAGAAGTGCAAATGACATAGCAACGATGAATATAAGGATATATGAAGTGGCATCAGGATACATCGCACACGCTGCAAACTCCGATACCTAATTTCATATAAAATACGCTCCTTACACGTTTTTTGGCATAACGATACATCTACCATTATACGCGATGAACCCCGCCAGCGCAAGGGGGACGGGCTATCTTGAATAAGGAATCCTGAAATAATCCGGGATGGGTTATCGGCAAGAAATCAAATTTCGGGGCTTCTGCTGCAAACGTTTCTTGCCGATAGCGCGGCTGCGTAAGGTGTACCCTAGGCAGAAATGTGAAAAAAACTACACTTCCTTCTTTATTTTGTCATAACTGTCCCGTATAATAGAAAGGAAAGAGCCTGTCAAAACGCCCGGAAGGGCTGAAGATACAGCAAAAACCTGCATAAAAGGGGAGGAAAACACTTATGGCAAACGAAAAGATCCTTGTGGTGGACGACGACGCCAACATCTGCGAGCTGCTGCGGCTGTACCTGACCAAGGAGGGCTATCAGGTCACGGTGGCAAACGATGGCGAAGAAGGTCTGGAAAAGTTCAATCAGGTCAAGCCCGATATGGTGCTGCTGGATGTGATGATGCCCAAGATGGACGGTCTGGAGGTCTGCCGCCGCATCCGCAAGGCGGGCAACACCCCGGTGATGATGCTCACGGCCAAGGGCGAGACCTTTGATAAGGTGCTGGGCCTTGAACTGGGTGCAGACGATTACATGGTGAAGCCCTTTGATGCCAAGGAAGTGGTGGCCCGCATCAAGGCGGTGCTGCGCCGCTGCCAGACCACCACTGCCGCTGCCGAGAGCACCGAGGGCGTGATCGAATTCGACAACCTGCGTCTGGACATGAACAGCTATGAGCTGCGGGTCAAGGGCAAGGTGGTGGAGGCTCCCCCCAAGGAGCTGGAACTGCTGAACTGTCTGGCCTCCCATCCGAACCGCGTCTACACCCGCGACCAGCTGCTGGACGAGGTGTGGGGCTTTGAGTATTACGGCGACAGCCGCACCATTGATGTGCATGTCAAGCGCCTGCGCGAGAAGCTGGCCGGTGCTTCCGACAAATGGGAGCTGAAGACCGTATGGGGCGTTGGCTATAAGTTCGAGGTGCGTCAGTAATGCGCAAAAGTATCTCGGTGGCGTTCTTCTCGCTGGTGTCCACCCTGATGGTGCTGGGCATCGTGCTGATGGGAGCTTCGGAGTGGGTGCTGTTCAAAAACTACTTCGCCAAGGACCGCTACGAAACACTGGATCAGGTGGTGGGCGTCACCCAGCGCACGGCCCAGTATCTGGTCCAGCAGGCGGAGCTGCCGGAAGGCGACGAGCTGGACGCACTGAGCACCAAGCTGGAGATCATCGGCGAGAGCGCAGAGGCCTATCTGTTCTTTACCGACAACGACGGCCGGGTGATGATCGCCTCCAGCCCGGACAAGCTGGAGAGCCTGACCGTGCCGGAAGAAATGATGGAGAAGATCGGCACTGCCGATGCGGACTACTACCATGTGTTCGGCACGCTGGACGGTATGCTGGACGGGAAAAGCTACATCACGGTCAGCGAAATGCGCAATGAGCACGGCCAGCCCAGCGGCTACCTGTTCCTGTGCTCTTCCGGCGAGCAGCTGACCCAGTTCAAGCAGCAGTTCTGGTCCAACTTCCTGCTGTCGGCCTGCGTGATGCTGCTGTGCGCCAGCATCCTGACCAAGATCCTGATGCGCCAGCTCACCGACCCGCTGCAGAAGGTGACGGACGCCGCCCAGCGCTTTGGCGGCGGAGACCTTTCGGTCCGCGTGGAAGGCGTGGAGGGCGAAGGCGAGGTGGCAGACCTTGCCCGCACCTTCAACCGCATGGCGGACAACATCCAGATGAACGACAACTCCCGGGGCCAGTTCATGGGCAACATCGCCCACGAGCTGCGCACCCCCATGACCACCATCAAGGGCTTTGTGGACGGCATTCTGGACGGCACCATCCCGCCGGATATGCAGAACCACTACCTGCAGCTGGTCAGCGAGGAAACGGGCCGTCTGGCACGGCTCATCCAGAACATGCTGGATCTCTCCAAGCTGGAAAGCGGCGAATATCAGGTGAACGCCCGGATGTTCAACATCTGGGAGACCATCACCGGCGTGGCACTGTCAGCAGAGCAGCGCATCAACGACGGCATGATCGACATCGACGGCCTGACCATGGACGAAAAGGTGCTGGTCTACGCCGACCCCGACCTGATCCATCAGGTGGTGTATAACCTGCTGGACAACGCCATCAAGTTCACCCCGGCAGGGGGCACCATCCGCTTCAGGGTGGAAAAGCTGGGCCCGGAAGCCGAGATCTCCATCTGGAACTCCGGTCAGGGCATCAGCCCGGAGGCGCTGCCCTACGTGTTCCAGCGGTTCTATAAGGAGGACCGCTCCCGCGGCCTGCATGCCCGGGGCGCGGGTCTGGGCCTGAACATCTGCAAGGTGCTGGTGAACCTTTCCGGCGGGCAGATCCGGGTGGAGAGCCAGCAGGGCGAGTGGTGCCGGTTCGTGTTCACCCTGCCCACCGTGGCGCCGAACCCCGGCGGCATGAAGCGCCTGCCGGATGAGGCCGGCGGAGAGCCCGTTGTGGAAGACCCCGCCAGCATGAAGCCCGTAGAATGAACTTCCAGCCAGACTGTCCCATGGAGCGGGGCGGTCTGGCTGTTTGTTGTGCTAACGATTAAAAATAGCCACCGCGTTCGCTTTGGCTATAAAGTAAGGAAGAAAATTTTTATATTTGCAATTCAGAAAAGCCTGCGGGCTTTTCTGAATTGCGTTTTCACAGGAAGGGCCGTCAGGATAAAAGGCATCTGCTGCCGCTGGCACCCTGCGGGAGCAATCCGCGCAGCAAGGCTGGAAAATGCAGGTTTCCGTACCGACCTTTTTCGTGAAAACGCGTTTGTCGCGCTCAGCAGAGCGCGACAAACGCGAAATGAAAATCAAATTTCCGCTGACTATGGCCAGAGCGAAGCGGAGGCCATTCTGGATGGTTTGGCTGATAAAAGAAATGCCGCAAATGGACAGATCTTTCCAAATACGTCATTTCGGTGAAAAAGCCGTTGGCGGGTTTGATTTTTTGGGCGTTTTCATGTAAACTAAAAGATAACCATGTCCATGCTGTTTCAGAGGCCGTGAATCGGCACAACAGTGGGACGATGGGGAATAATAAACTATAAAATAACGGAGCGTAAAGATAGATATGGCGATCGTAAGTCCTTCGATTCTTTCTGCTGATTTTGGCAAACTGGGTGCAGACTGCCGCATGGTGCTGGACGCCGGTGCACAGATGCTGCATTATGATGTGATGGACGGCCACTTTGTGCCCAACATCAGCTTTGGTGTGCCGGTGCTCAAGAGCCTGCACAAAAACCTGCCGGATGCCTTTTATGATGTGCACCTGATGATCAGCCACCCGCTGCAGTATGCGGAAGCTTTCATCAAGGCCGGTGCCACCCTGTACAACTTCCACCTTGAGTGTGAGGACGATATTCAGGCCACCATCGATGCAGTCAGGGCGCTGGGCTGCAAGGTGGGCCTGACCATCAAGCCCGGCACCACCCCGCAGGCGCTGGCACCCTATCTTGACCAGCTGGATCTTGTGCTGGTGATGAGTGTGGAGCCCGGCTTCGGCGGGCAGAAGTTCATGCCCTCGGCGCTGGACAAGCTGCGCTGGCTCAAGGCAGAGCGCGCGGCACGCGGCGCACACTACCTGCTGGAAGTGGACGGCGGTGTGGACAGCACCACCGCGCCCCAGTGCGTGGAAGCAGGTGCCGATATTCTGGTGGCGGGCAGTGCGGTGTTCGGTGCAGCAGACCCTGCTGCAGCGGTGCAGCACCTCGCCAGCCTTTGACCCTTGAAAGGAAAACCATTTATGGATGAATCTTTGATCCGGGAACAGGAAGCGCAGCTCCAGAAGACCGGCCGCTACTATAAGCATATCTGCTTTATGGCGGTGCCGGTGCTGTGGATGGCCTGCTTCCTGTACGGTGTGCGCCCGCTGCTGCTGTGCGGTATCGCGGTGCTCACCGGAAATCTGTGCGACCGTCTTGTTTCGCTGCTGCGCCGCCGCGTGTATCAGGCCGGTGACTTTTCCAACGAGAGCTTTGCGCTCGTCATCGCCCTGCTGATGCCGGTGACGGTGGATATCTATGTTCTGATCATCGCAGTGCTTGCCGGTGTGCTCATCGGCAAGGAGATCTTCGGCGGCTACGGCAGCTACCCCTTCAACCCCGCCGCTGTGGGCTATGTGGTGGCGGCGGTGTCATGGCCGGAGCAGGTGTTCCGCTACCCCCAGCCCTACACCAGCATCCCTCTGTGGGACGCTTCCATGGTGCCGGTGTCCAGCACCATTGAGGACACCCTGCGCAGCGGCGGTATGCTGAACATCCGTTCGCTGGTGCTGAGTCTGGGCGAGTATGCCGCCCCCATGGGCACCGGCGCGGCGCTGGTGATCCTGGCCTGCGGCCTGTTCCTGTGGACCCAGAAGGACGCCCACATGTCTGCCTCGGTCAGCTTTCTGCTCACCTGTGCCCTGATCGCCTTCCTCTTCCCGCGGCAGGCGGGTCTGGCCGACAGTGCCGTGCTGGCAAATATCCTGCCCCGCCTGCGGTGCGTGCGGGATGAGCTGCTCACCGGCGCGATCCTGTTCAGCGCAGTGTTCCTGCTCAACGAACCCTATACCTGTGTGCATCACCGCATGGGCCGCATCCTGTACGGTGTGCTGGTGGGCGTTGTGAGCATGGGCTTCCGCTACTACGGCGTGTATGAGACCGGTGTATGCTTTGCGCTGCTGGTGGTCAACAGTGTATCGGCATGGATCGACCGCACCGAGGCAAAGCTGTATCACCTGACCCATCTGCAGGCAGATGCCGGAAAGGGGGCAGCACAATGAGACGCGCAACGGCTGAACTGATCGTAAAAGACTCCGGCAAATTTGCCCACCATGACCGGGTGTTCCTGAATAACCCGGTGGTCATGCAGGGCATGGGTCTGGCCCCGCTGGTGGTGCTTGCCACCAGCGGCCAGAATGCGGTGATGCTGGCGGCGGCGGTAGCGCTGCTGCTGGTGCCCTCCCGCGTGCTGGCCTGCCTGCTGAGCCGCCTTGTGCCCCTGTACGACGAGGACCCTGCCCCGGAAACGCTGCAGAAAAAGCTGCTGCCCCGTGCACTGGTGTACGGCTTCAGCACCGCTGTGGTGTATCTGGCGGTGTACCCCATCCTGAACATGCTGTTCGGCACCGGCCTGCTGAGCCTTGGCATCTATCTGCCCATGCTCACGGTGGAGCCGCTGCTGACCTACCGTTTCGGCCGCGTACAGGAGACGGTGCGCAAGGCCGTTTCCAAGGGCCTGCGCATCACCGTGGGCTATGCTTTGCTGCTGGTGCTGCTGGGCTGCATCCGTGAATGGCTGGCCGCAGGCACCGTGTTCAGCGTGGCAGTCAGCCGCCCGGTGCTGCCCATGGCCGGGATGCCGGCGGGCGGCTTTATCGTGCTGGGCGTGCTTTGCGCGGTATGGCGTGCGCTGGCCGCAAGGCGCAGGGCATATCTCACCAAAGAGGCGGGCAACCTTGTGGATGTGCATTCCCAGAAGGAGGCGGACCGCGAAGGATGAAAGATGTTGTTACGACCAGTGCAGTGTTCTTCAACTATGCACTGCTGGCGGTGTTCGCACAGAATGCCGTCTTTACCCGTGCGCTGGGCGTGTCCCGGCTGGTGCAGCTGGTGGGCGATGACCGCACCAGCAGCTGGCTGTTCGGCATGCAGCTGTGCATCACCCAGATTTTGGTAACGCCCTTTGCATGGTATGCCGGCAGCCGGATCGCGCCGCTGGCAAACCGTGTCCAGCTGCGCCCGCTGGTCTATATTGCCAGCATCGCCGTGGTGTGCCTGCTGGAACACGCGGTGCTGTGGCTGGCAAAGGGCCTGCCGCACCGCAGTGCACTGCTGCGCATCGTGCCGCTGGCAGGCCTGAACAGCTGTGTGCTGGGCACCGTGCTGGTGGAGCGCACCCAGAGCTTTACGCTGGGCCAGTCCCTCGGGTTTGGTCTGGGCAGCGGCCTTGGCTATGTGCTGGCGGTGCTGCTGGTAACGGAAGCCCGCCACCGCCTGCGCAGCAAGGCCATCCCGGAAGCCTTCCGCGGCCTGCCCATCACACTGGTGTACATCGGTGTGCTGGCACTGGCAATCTATGGTTTTACCGGACATTCTGTGATCCTGTGATTTTTGCAGGGAGGAGGATCGACAATGGCAAAGTATAAACGGCAGAAGGTCAAGCGCTACCACCGCAGCTTCTACAGCCGGGGAGCTCGCATCAAGCGCGGCGTCGGCATCCTGGTGCTGGTGCTGGTGGTGCTGGGCGCGGCATGGCTGGCGGCACCCCATGTGCTGGACTGGGCCACGCACACCTGGTACACCGTGGTGAAGAACCGGGATCTGGAAGCGGAATCTGCATCCCGCGCAGCGGCTTCCTCCGCAGCGGCTGCATCTGCGGCGGCAGAGGAAGCGGCCTCGTCTCAGCCGGAGCCGGAACAGCCCAAGGGACTGGACGGCAGGGCCGTCACCGGCGGCAGCTGG
>ERZ779889.2436-NODE-2436-length-15341-cov-4.264621_pt1 | contig 15341 bp, 15 predicted proteins | sample MGYA00511030_ERZ779889 | MGnify/ENA primary metagenome ERZ779889 (study PRJEB29588, sample SAMEA2160616) | human gut metagenome | biome: human gut; feature: human-associated habitat; material: faeces | place: Denmark | collected 2008/2010 ...
CACTTTTTCTATACCTTTTTGCTTTTTTCTGTCTCACATCTATTGTAACACTACATCCTTGCATTTTTATAAAAAAATATGCGAAAAGACCAACACCTCTTTGCAAAGCCGCTTGCAACGCACAGGCTGAAGTCTCCTTTTCTCCCCTTTTCTCAAGCGTTCTTTCGTCTATTGTTTTGAAAGATAAAAGCGGAGCTGTAAAAAACACGCTTTTTTACAGCTCCGCAAAAACACCGGTTGCGATCCCGTCATTTTGATGCGATCTTGGTCGGTTTTGCCCTCGATTGGCAGTTGTGGAGGTGCAAAAGCTCAAAACTTTTACACCTCCGCTATTTTGCTGTTATGCTCCGGCAAGGAAGGCCACAAAATTCTCGAACAGAGTATACGGTGTATACTTGCACCGCTCGATCTCCGCCTCATCCGTCGGAGGATTGGGCTGTCCCCCTGTGTGTGCCGCATAGGCCGGCAGGGCTCTCAACTGACTGAGAATCCGGCTCTTGTACTCCTCGTAGGTAATTTCATTGCCCTCATCATCCACGCCGCTGAAGTTCAGAAGCTTCGGCATATATTCTGCGCAGAAGGCCGTCAACTGAGCGTCCACATCCTTACTGGACAAGTCTGTGCCTTCCATGATCTCATTGCTCATCCGGAAGCCCAGATAGTAAGAAACGGCGGTGTCCAGATTCTGCAGCTTTGCCGCTTCCCAGGAATCGGCGGCATAGTACGCTTGCTCACTGTTCATCTGGTCGTTGGGATAGGTGAGGAACAGATTGCCGGCCTTTCCGACAATCGGATCGTAACCGTTTTTCCCCACATTGTGAATCACTTCGTCGTTGTCATACCGGTCATAATCCACACCCTGAACTCCGTATGTCAGCAGATTTACCAAATTTTCATTGCTCTGGAGAGCCGTGATAATCTCAAAGCAACGAGGATTTTCAATGTTGTCATAGGAATAGATGTTTGTCCGCATAGACAGCTTCTTCACGCTGTTCTCATCGCCCGTCTCGGAGGTAGAATCCAGAGAGGTGGAAGAAAAGGTGCTGATGGCAAACATCGAATCGTACATGGTATTGTCGAGAATCGGCTCATCGATCTGCACGATGTAATAATCGTCGCTGTTGTAATATTTCTCAATATTGCTGTCTCCGCTGACCATGGCAAGAGCGAAGGTTTTCTCGTTGTCCTCCATATTGGCCGCAGGAGCCGCATAGCCATTCTCCTCTGCACTGCCTTTATAGAAGCATCTGCCCTTGTAGTAGCTTTCGCCGTAGGTCGTGCGCAATTTTTCCAAGAACTGCTGAGACTTGGTCATATAAGCGGAATTGAGCAACTGGGTCAAGGGTCTGGGAATCGTGGTTTTCATCTCCCAGCGGTCTCCGATATTATAGGAAGCATAGTTGCCGTAAGGCACCATGTCGCTTGTGACCTTGCCGCCGTTGAAATAGGAAAGGCAGCGTATATCCATGTAGTTATACAGTATCGTATCGACAGCTAAATCCGAGCCCTTTGCCTTTTCTGCCTCGTTATTCTCCGCAACATCGTTCAGAAAATCCACAAAATCCAACAGATCGTCGCATCTCTGACTCGCTCCTGCAGGCAGACCCACAGCCGTCACTGCGGAGGAGAAGCTACAGCTTATATCGTACTGATAATAGTCGTACAGCTTTTTATTCACTAAGAAATAACGATATTCCGGAATAACATAGTTGTTAGGAACTGCATAGAAGCAATTCTTCTCGTCCAGAGCGTTTCCGACCTTCTGAATCTCGCTCAGCATTGTGGCGTTCACATACTTGGAAATGTCCCTGTTCTCTTCGTAGTCCGGAAGAAGGTTGATGATGTACTTCTGATCCACCAGCTTATAGTAGGTCTCCATGCTGTCCACAAACAAAATGTCCAGCTGATCCTCCTTCACCGCCGGATAAACCGTAGTGGGCTTGCCGTAGTTGCTTTCATCGTTGTACTGATAGTCACCGTTGGCAATTTTATAATACATCGGAAGAGTCACATCCACATCGTAGGTCCGGACATCCTTATTCTTTTCCGATTCGGGAACGGACGGTCTGCCATACTTATCCTTGATGGACCCCTCGTATGCCTCCTGCTTCGCCCAAAGCTTCTGAGACATCTCGGTAATCTTGCTGACATATTCATCAGGAGTGAACATCTTCAGCACAATCTTCGTATTGAATTCCGACTGTGTAATATCGTTGATGGCTTCTTCCACTCTCTTGATCGCTTCATCCGTGGTCTTTTCGCTCTTAATCAATGCCATCACAAGCGTCTGCGCCTGCGGGTCGCTCGCCACACTCTGATCCGTGAGACCTCCACCGCAGCTGCATAGCGAAAGCGTCAGCATCAAAAGACCGACAAAAAGACAGAACAACTTTTTCATGGGAATCCTCCTCCATACTGTAAGCCTGTTCATTGTACTCCACTATTGACAAATTGTCAAGTAAAAAGGCATAATCATTTGTGAATTTTATTCTTTCGCTGCTCAGTCCAGATAGTCCTTCAGCCTCTTGGAACGGCTGGGGTGACGCAGCTTGCGCAGGGCCTTTGCCTCGATCTGGCGTATCCGTTCCCTGGTGATATTGAACACCTGTCCCACTTCCTCCAAGGTTCTGGTTCTGCCGTCATCCAGACCGAACCGGAGCTTCAGAACCTGCTCCTCTCTGGGCGTCAGCGTATGCAACACCTCGTTTAACTGCTCCCGGAGCATCACATCGGCCACTGCATCCTGAGGGGCGGGAGAGTCGCTGTCCTCAATGAAGTCGCCCAGATGGCTGTCTTCCTCTTCGCCGATCGGCGTCTCCAGAGACACCGGATCCAAAGCGATCTTCATGATCTCCCGGACTTTTTCGGGAGACATCTTCATCACCTTGGCGATTTCCTCCGCCGAAGGATCCCTGCCGTTTTCCTGCACCAACTGTCTTGAAACTCTGGCGACTTTGTGTATGGTTTCCACCATATGCACCGGAATCCGGATCGTTCTCGCCTGATCGGCAATGGCTCTGGTAATGGACTGACGGATCCACCAGGTGGCGTAGGTCGAAAATTTGTAGCCCTTCCGGTAATCAAACTTTTCCACCGCCTTCATCAAGCCCAGATTTCCCTCCTGGATCAGGTCCAAGAAGGACATACCCTTGCCCACATATCTTTTGGCAATGGATACCACCAGCCGCAGGTTTGCCTCTACCAGTTCCTGCTTGGCGTTTCCGTCTCCCTCTTCCATTTTCTGTGCCAGCTCCATCTCCCGCTCTCCCGAAAGAAGGGGCACCTTTCCGATCTCCTTCAGGTACATCCGCACCGGATCGTCGATGGCAAGCCCTTCGCTTGCCAGCATTTTCTCCATATCCTCTGCGGAACCGTACCGCTCTATCTCGTTTTTGATCTCCTCGGTGAACTCATTCTGCTCCAGCCCTCCGTCCGCCGATTCCAGATTGAGGATTTCCAGGTCCTCATACAGTTTGTCGATCTGATCCAAATCGCACTCGTTGTCATCGATCATCGAGACCAGCTCGTTCTGGGTCAGCGTGCCCTTGTTCTTTTCCTTTTCCAGCAATTCATCAATGGAAAGCTGATTTGAATCCTTTTCCGACAGATTCTCATTGTTCATAGGGTATATTTCCTTTCTCTTTCCGGCGCTTCAGTTCTTCCGGCTTCTTTTCTTTTCCAAAATTGCCCGGATGTCCTCCGGGGTATCCTTCGTTCCGGCGCTTTCCCGCAGTCGGTTCACGCACTCCAAGAAAACTCCGTAATCGTTCTTTTCCAACTCTGCTCTCTGCAGCTTCAGATGCATCAATCTTCCGATCTCGTCGGCAGACAGCCGGTCGGACAGGGTGGACAGCTCCGGGGGCTCTCCCGCTTCCCAGGCTTCCTTTAGCATCAAAAAGACCTTTTTGTGAAAATCGGTGACAAAGTCCTCTTCCGAAAGACTTTTTTCCCGAAAGACCCTTTCCGCCACATCGTTTTTCAAGAGCAACAGGCCTAAAATCGCCTCCTCGGCTCTTGCGGCGCCCACATTGCCGATGATCTGGGGATTCACCCGATCGCTGTAGCCCTGAGCCTGCCGCAGAATCTCGCCCGCATGCTCGTTTTTCTGTTTTCTCTGTTCTGCCCGCCGCAGTCTCTCCACATCGTTGCTTAAACTGGTTTTTTGGACGCCCAGCCTTTCGGACGCACGGGAAATATACAGCTCCCGCTCCACCGAGGAGGGAAAGGTTGCGATCAGCCTTGCCACCTCGCCGCTGGCCTTGATCTTGTCTTCCAGGGAGTTCAGATTGTATTTGCCTGCGATCCGGTCGAATTTGAATTCAAACTGGGGCTTACTGCCATCCAACAGCTTCCGGAAGGCATCCTTTCCGAATTTTTTTATGAATTCATCCGGATCCTTGGCGTTTTCCACCTTTAGAAGTCTTGCCTCCAAACCTACCTCGCCGAGCAGACGGAAGGCCTTGTCCGCCGCATTTTGCCCGGCGGTGTCCGCATCGTAGCTGATGACCACACTTTTGGTGTAACGCTTCATCATCCGGGCGTGATCCGGAGTCATGGCCGTCCCCAGCGTCGCCACGGCGTTGGAAAATCCGGCACCGTGCAGGGCGATCACATCCATATAGCCCTCGCACAGAATCATCCGGTCGGAGCAGTAGTCCTTGGCAAAGTTCAAGGCAAAGAGGTTTTTGCTCTTGCGGAAGGCCGGCGTGTCGGAGGTGTTCAGATATTTGGGCTGTTTTCCGTCCTCCAGCAGCCGTCCGCCGAAGGCGATCACATTGCCTGAAACATCCAGAATCGGCACCATCACCCGGTTCCGGAACACATCGTAGTAGCTCTCCTTCTCCCTGCTCTTCTGTATAAGATTGGCCTGAAGCATCTGCTCGTAGCTGTAGCCCTTGCTTTTCAGATGGTCCCGAAGCCCGTTCCAGCCCTCCGGAGCATACCCCATGCCGAAGCGTTTGATCAACGGCAGGGAGAACCCGCGCTTTTTCGTGAAATACTCCAGTCCTTGGGGCGTTTTCGGGTTCATCAGACAACTGTAAAAATATTTTGCCGCTTCCCGGTTCATGGATACGATCTCCGACCGGCTCATCCCCTCGTCCTTGTTCCGGTAGTCCTTGGGCAATTCCATGCCCACCCGGTTTGCTAAAAACTCCAGCGCCTCCGGATAGGCCAGATTCTCGGCCTTCATGATAAAGGTGATCACATCTCCCCCGGCACCGCATCCGAAGCAGTAGAAATTGCCCTCTCCAGCAAACACGGTAAACGAAGGAGTTTTTTCGGAATGAAAGGGGCAAAGGCCCTTTAAATTCTGCCCGGAACGGGTCAGGCGGACATAGGAGGACACCACATCCTCAATATTGTTCCGCATTTTCAGTTCTTCAATCACCGACTGATGAATCATACGCAATCACCGGCTTTCACACGCCGCCGTGCCAGACCTTAGGCACAAACAGCTCCTTGAAGGCGGAAATGGCAAAACGGTCGGTCATCCCCGATATGTAATCGGCCGCACACCGGGAAGAACCGTCCTCTCCCAGATTGCAGGCGTAAAGCTCCGGCAGCCGGTCGGGATGGGCTGCATAGTACTCGTAAAGCATTCCAAGCATCTCTTCCGCTTTCTTTTCCTCGCCTTTGGCGATCGGGTTGGTGTAAACCAGACTGAACAGCAATTCCCGAAGCTCATCGGTGGCGGAACCGATCTCCTCATCCATGGAAATTTTTCCGTCGGCCGTTCCTCTTTTCACAATGCCGGTGACCATCGTATTGATCCGCTCGCTGTGGCTGTAGCCCAAAACATTCTTCAGCATCAGAGGAATATCCTCTTCCGAAATCACCCGTGCCCGCACCGCATCGTCAATATCATGGTTCAGGTAGGCGATCCGGTCTGCATATTTCACGATCTGTCCTTCCAGAGTGGATGCCAGATTGGAGCCTGCATGGTTTACAATACCGTCCCGGACTTCAAATGTCAGATTCAGATTTTCAATCCGGTCTACGACTCTCAGACTCTGTTCGTTGTGGCGGAATCCCCCCGCCAACCGGCGGTCAAGCTCCCGCTCTCCGGCATGGCCAAAGGGCGTATGCCCCAAATCGTGTCCCAAAGCAATGGCCTCGGTCAGATCCTCATTGAGGAACAGAGCTCTTGCAATCGTCCGGGCAATCTGTGCCACCTCCAAGGTGTGGGTCAGCCGTGTACGGTAGTGGTCATCCTCCGGAGAGAGGAACACCTGTGTTTTGTGCATCAGCCGCCGGAAGGATTTGCTGTGAATGATCCGATCCCGATCCCTTTGGAATTCGGTTCGCATCGGATCGGGCACAATGCTTTTTTCCCTGCCCCTGCTGTTTTCCGACAGACAGGCGGCAGGCGAAAGGTATTCCCTTTCCCGCGCACACAACAGCTCTCTGATGGTTTCCACCGTCATTTCTCCTTTTCCTGCGACATTCCCGGACAACATTTTCCCAGTGTATAATGTACGCTTATTTTTAAAAAACTCCTCTTTTTTCGGTCAACCTGCGGGCAAGGAAAACTTGATATACACCCTTCCCTTTCTTTCGGGAATCCGCGCACCGCAAAAGGCCTCCCGAATCTCCCGGCAAAGAGCCTCTTCCTCCTCCTCGGGGACCCGGAATTTCACAGTTACCTCCTCGGCAAATTCCGGCCGGATCTCTTTACATCCTGCCTTTTCAAGCAGACGGGACAGCCTTCCGTATTGCGTATAGTCCAACGCCAGCGTATAGGACACATAGGGATAGATACCGGCTTTTCCCGCCCGGTTCAACGCCTCTGAAGCGGCTGAGGAATAGGCGTGCACCAGTCCGCCGGTGCCCAGAAGTATCCCTCCGAAATACCGGGTCACCACGATCACACATCCGGATATTCCTCGTTTGACCATGGCATCCAACACCGGTGCTCCGCCGGTCCCTGACGGCTCTCCGTCGTCCGAGGAACGGAAATTGCCGTCGGTCAGTCGGTAGGCCCACACATTGTGCCGGGCATCCCCATAACGCTTTTTCATCTTTTCCACAAAGTCTTTGGCCTCTTCCTCGCTCTCAACCGGCAGAAGATGCCCCAAAAATACCGATTTGCGATCCTCAAATTCCGATTCGGCGGGATGGTCGGGTACGATCAGCACCTCCATGTGTTTCTCCTTTCCCCTTATTCTTCGTCGTTCGTAAAGCCTTCATCGCCTGTAATATATTCCTTCAACCGCCCGTAGGTGGCGGCATCCAGAATCGCGCGGACCTCCGCACCGTCGCCGGTATAGTTCAGCTCGAGAATCTGGGCGTCGGTGTACAGCTTGGAAATCAACCCCAGCTTTCCCGAAGGGATTTTCAAAAGCGCCTCTCTTTTGCCTCCGGCCGCCAGTTCCTCCAGTTTTTCCAAGAACAGAGGGATGCCCTCCCCGGTCTTTGCGGACAGCGGAACGATTTTCCCCTTGGCTTCGGCACCCATCAGGGGAATTATGGAATTTTCCGCCTTGTCACACTTGTTGAGCAAATAGAGGGTAGGCTTGTCGGCCGCTCCCAATTCCTTCAACAGGTCGGTGGTCACCCGCAGCTGCTCGTCCGCTTCCCTGTCGGAAATATCTAAAACCAACAGAATGGCATCGCAATCTGCCACCTCGTCCAGAGTGGAACGGAAGGCCTTGATCAGATGATGGGGCAGATTCCGGATGAATCCCACGGTATCCGTAAGCAGGATTTCATTGCCCGAAGGAAGAGCAAATTTTCTTGTGGTCGGGTCCAGGGTGGCAAAAAGCTCGTCCTTCTCCTTTACCCCGGCATGAGTCAGTGCATTGAGCAGCGTGGACTTTCCGGCGTTGGTATACCCGGCAATGGCAACACGGAAAATTCCCGATTTGGCGCGTTGCTTCCGGTGCAGTTCCCTGTTTTTGACCAGTCCCTCCAGCTGCTCCTCCAAAGCTCTGATCCGCTCCTTGATGTGTCTGCGGTCGCTTTCCAGCTTGCTCTCGCCCGGTCCTCTGGTTCCGATTCCTCCCCCCAGCCTTGAAAGCTCTTTGCCCTTTCCGATGAGCCGGGGCGCGGAATATTGCAACTGGGCCAGCTCCACCTGCAATTTGCCGTCTGCCGTGGCGGCGTGCAGGGCAAAAATATCCAAAATGAGCATGGAACGGTCAATGACCCGTACATCCCCTCCAAGAGCATTCTCCATGTTCCGAATCTGTATGGGACTTAATTCATCGTCGCAAATCACCAATTCCACTCCGCCGGTTTGGCAAAGATTCGCCAATTCCTGCATCTTTCCGCTGCCGATATAGGTGGCGTTTTCCGGATGATCCTTATACTGCACCAGCTTGGCAAAAGTCCGGCCTCCCGCCGTTTCCAGCAACCGTTCCAGTTCCGCAAGGCTCGCTTCCCTGTCGGAAGGGTCCTCGCCCTTGGGAAATACCGAAACCAGTATGGCTTCGGGAACCTCGTTTTGCTCCAGCAATGCATTTTTAAAAATCGTATCCATAGAGTCTCCTTTCTTGACCCTCCCAAAAGCCCTTCCGAAGAAAGGTCTGCGCATCCCTCTGCTCCGCCGAAAATACAACATCAAAATTCAACGGTTCTCCTGCATCGGTACCAAGGGACTGCGCCTGCGTTGGGACTAAAAGTCTGCCCCTGCATGGAAACAGAGGGCCAACCCTTGCGTTGGAACTAAAAGCCCGCTCCTGCATTGGACAGAGAGTTTGCCTTTCTATTCCTTTTTTAAAGAAAAGAAAAGGGCGTCATGCGACGCCCGAATCTCTTCGTCTTACTTCTTTGCCGCTTCCAGACGCTTCTTGAACTTGTCAACGCGTCCGCCCGCATCCACGAATTTCTGCTTGCCCGTAAAGAAGGGATGGCACTTGGAGCAGATTTCAACACGCATATCACCGGCAGTGGACTTGGTCACCACCTCTGCGCCGCAAGCACAACGGATGGTAACGGTTTCGTATTTCGGATGGATTCCTTCCTTCATGATCTTCTACCTCTTTTCCCAAATTCGCTTAAATGCGTTCCTTCACCTTGGCGCTCTTGCCCACTCTGTCACGCAGATAGAAGAGCTTGGCCCGTCTGACTTTACCCACACGGACGATCTCCACCTTGTCAACATTGGGAGAATGTACCGGGAAAGTCTTCTCTACACCTACGCCGAAAGAAACACGGCGCACCGTGAAGGTCTCGGAAATGCCGCCACCGTGCTTTGCGATGATGGTGCCTTCAAAGATCTGAATTCTTTCTCTTGTGCCCTCTTTGATCTTGTTGTGTACCTTTACGGTATCACCCACATTCAGAACCGGGACTTCGGTCTTGAGCTGCTCTTTTGTAAAAGCCTTGAGTAATTCCATTTTCAAGTCCTCCTTCATATTTTCCGGGACATTCATGCAGAGCTTCGCAGCGGACTGCCCCTTCGGTTTTGAACGCCCATTCTGAGAATCGGCGCACATACGAGAACGATTTTAGCATACTTCAAGCAAAAAATCAAGTACTTTTTTCAATTTTCTTTGAATCTCGGCAAAAAAGATATAGACACCCCGTTAAAAAAGGGAGGATATTGTCTGAAATCGTCGCTGTTGTCCTCTTCTTCAAGGCTGTTTGGGTCCCCTTCCGTCCGACTCCGGCAGAACAAACCGTTGAAAAAGCCTGCCACCAGGCGGCAGACTCGGCGCAAAGTGTGCGCCGCCGGATTTTCCAACAGAACCGGGGAACCGGCTGTATTGGTCAGCCTTTATAGATTCTGCCGGTTCCTCACGAATCGAAGCACCGAAAGATTTCGTCCCATACCCTTTCGTCCTGGGCGGTCATCCTGTCCCAATCCCAGGAGGCGAGAAATTCCTTCTTCTGCAGGTCTGTTTCTGACTGTTTTTTCCGCATCCTCTTTGCCCGTTGGGATCCGTATTCTCCGAGATATTTTACAGCGTCGGCGGTATAGTTCGGATTGTGTCCCTTTCCCTGCTCCAGCAGGAACCGGATGTTTTCCTTCCCTTCAAGGCCTTTTTTGAGCGCATCGTAGTGGACTTCCTTCCGGCAGAGCCTGTCGTTATCCGAGTAGATCAAAAGCACCTTGGCCTTGGTTTTGGACAGGCTCTCCACCGCTTGACAGCCGACAAAATCGGGGTTGGCACTCTGCTCAACCTGCATCACCGCCTTCCGGTATCCCTTCAGAAGGCCGCCGAAACAGGAATTGACCAGCAATTCCACGGAAACGAAGCCCGAAAGGGCCACAATGTGAGACAGGTCGGGGTGAAATGCGGATATGTTCAATGCTGAAAAGCCGCCCCAGCTGTGACCGATGACCGAAATGTCTTTCCCGACAAACCGTTCATCCTTTTTCAATGTTGTGATACAGTCGTTCAGATCGCAAAGGGATTGGGCCATTCCGTTGGAGTTGACCCCTTCCGACTCCATACATCCCGTATGGTCGTATGCGAACACCAGAAAACCGTGCTTGCAGAGCTTTTCGATCTCTTTCATATAGGAACGGTGTCCTCCGCCGAAACCATGGTCGAACACGACCAGCCTGCCTTCTTGCGGATGATCGTAGTGATAGAGATACCCCTGCAGGCGATACCCCTTCAATGACCGGAAGGGATAGGACTCTTTCTGTAAGCCCGGAAAATCCTCCGCAGAAAAATAGTATGCCATTCCGTTGTCGTCACACCGTGTATAGGCCATTTCGCGATACAGATTCACTATTTGCTTTTCAAATATCATTTGTTCTCTCCTTCGTTGATCGGACACAACCGTTCCTGTTATTATAACGGATTTTTGTCGAAAATTGTATGGCCAAAATGCTCAAATTCACCTATTCCACAGCTCTTGCAAATGAAAAACAACCGGAATTTTTCACCAAAGCAAGTGCCGCTCAACCAAAGCACCTGCCGCAATCACCGGCACAACGGGCATCAGAACGGTCAAAAATTTTTTCGCTTATAAAATACATCATTTTCACGCTTTTGTCAATTGACTTGTTTAAAGATGCATTTATTTCTCAAAAAGCAACAGAAAATGTGCCCGCACAATAAAAAAGGAGAGAAACATGAAAGACAACCAAAACACCGGCACCAAAGAAAGGAGCGCTCTGTTCCTGTTGCTGTTTTACCAACCGGACGGGAAGAATAAAGAATACATAGCGGAAAGAGCCGGTACCTTCGTGTCGAATGACGGGAAACCACACCCAATAAGATCTGTTTTCGTATACGCATCTAAACATGACGCTCAGAGATCTTTTCATGCAAACTCACTGGTATTCGCAGAAGGGTGCATTTATAATAGAAACGAAGAGTATACAAAGTATATATCGAAGCAAGGTATATACGAAAAAAACGGAAGGAAGAAAAAACAATGAAAACCATCAAAGGAACCATCATCCCTGCTTTGGCGTGTCTGTTAGCATTGCTGATCGCGGTAATCTGTTTCCGGAAGATATGGCTGCATCATACGCTGCCGGGAACACCAAAATTGAAGACCCGGACAATGAAAAAACAGAAGACACGGCATTAGATGCCCTTCTGGAACATCGGGCAGAGGGAGAAAAATACATTGTGCAGGAGATCTGTCTGATAAATCGTCCGGAAGCTGGTATACCTTTACCCTGTCGGTCTACGACGAAGAGGACAACCTGGTCTGCACGGTGGATTCCTTAGGCGGCGTGACCCGGTATACCTACGATGAGGAGGGCAATGTCAGCAGCGAAACCTCGGCATTGAATGCAACCACGGCTTACACCTATGGGGAAGGGTTTTTAGTGAAAGCCGAGATCGCCAACAAAGCAAAGGCGGAGTACAGCTATGCCGACAAGGAGTATACCGGAGCGGTTGCCGGACCGGGCAGCGCAACCCATGCAATTATTTCCGATCCGGTTTTAACAGGCGTGTTTTTGAAAACGGCAAATAGTGTCGTGTAAGTCAGTCTTATCTTAAGAAAGAACTCTCCGGAATACAACCAGGAAGGATCATATGAAAATAAAATTCAAACAGCTGAAATATGATTTTTTGAGACACGCAAAAGATTTTTGCTTTACCGAAAAGTATAGCATATTCTGCACGGGGAAGAGCGCATTTATATGTGACAGAGCACTAAAATTGCTTTGTAAGATCGAAAATTTGTCATATGTATACCATGCATTTGTTTCGCCTGATGAGAAAACGCTGCTTCTTGTTTCAAACAGTAACAAGTTCTATCTGGTTGATCTAAATGATTTTTCGGTAAAAAAACATACTGTTCGAGGTAAGTATAACCACAACTTAGAAGGTAGGGGATGCTGGTCGCTAAACGGAAGATCGCTTTATTTCTGTGTTTGTAACGGCCAAACATTAAATTCGGCATTGCGTTGCTACGATTTGGACGATAACATGTCGTACAGGGATCTGCTTAAAGAAAAATATCAGCTTGTCTGTATAAAGCCTGTGAAAGAAATAAACAAGCAGCTTATAATAGGACTTGACCGAAAAAAATCCGATCTTGACCGAACAGATTGTTGGAGTTTGATTTGGTTTGACGGCGTTTACTTTGAAGAATACCCAATTTGGAATATAGATCTGAGCAATGATGTGGTAAGCTCTGCCGAATATGAAGCCTTAACAAATACAGTAATAATCTACGGTCAAGCCAAAACATTCCGGTGCAATCTTCGCGGTAAAATAATTGAGGAACTCTCACTGTCCGATTCGGAAAAGATTACAGCTTCACTTTCCGATACTCTTTCGAACTTGGATATTAAATGCAATCAGCTCGATGCACTGAAACAATTTTCACATTTGTTCGGAACGGAAAATATATCGCTTGACGACAGCATATATAAAGTCTGTCTTTCTTTCGACGGCAAAAAATACTATGCCGGAACACATCTCGGAATATCTGTGATAGATGCTGAAACAAGGTCGGTTTTAGCGAAGAAAAAAATTGATTACGGCGTACAGAATATCACGGAAATAGCGCCGAATGTGATCGTTGTTTCTACCTGGAACGGAGTAAAGGTCTATGAGATCGTTGACTGATCACATATACCTACGACAAGAGGGCCTGGGAAGGCACGCAATTTTGTAGGTTCTCTTATCTACACTAAAGAAGACGGAAGCAGCATATATTAGTGTTAGCCCCCCCTTTTCGGAACAATGACTGATTGGATAAACGCCGATTCAAATTCCATATGGACACGAGCAATAAAATCATTCGTAATAAAATTAGGATGGTGAGTTGAATGGTCAACATTGATTATATAATGGATTTGCTTGATTGGAATAACAGCACAGAGAAGCAAGAGCAAGGTGTAAAGTTAGCCAAAGATGTAAAATGCATTCTTGTAGATTTCAATGATGCATTTTGTTAAATATTCATTCCCGAATTTATTATCCCAAATTCCAATCTTGTTCAACAATGAATACATAGACTTAGATCGCTGAACATTATGTGTTGAACCAGTTGCTTTTCCGAATATATAGCTGAGCTTGTTTCCAAGATTAAGTGCCTTTGTACTAATTGCACTTCCACTTTTTCCTACGACTGCAACTACTGAGCCACCGCCAATACAGTATCCTATACCCAAGCCCGCAGCAGCACCAATAGCAGCTCCAATCAATGCACCGCCCGCTATATATTTCCATCTGCTACCCTTTGGAATGCTCATTTTCTTGGAAATATAATAACCGGCAAAGCCCCCTGCTACCCCCAAAACAAGTGCGCCAATACCTGCGCAAATTAACATCGTGGTAGTTATTACAAAATGTCCTTGAGGATCACGAGCATAAACAACACTATTTTCACAATACGCAAACAGATTCCAACTCAACAGTGTCCCGCTTGCGCCGAGGTAATCTGTATCATCTGCATTCAGAAACCGTCCGATTGTGGGGTCGTAGTATCGGCTCTGGAGGTAGTAGAACCCGGTTTCACGGTCGTAGATGTAGCCACGGTAGGTTAACGGGTTGTTGAAAATCAGTCCTGCATAGCCGGAGTTGAGCGTTGACCAGGAAAGCTCTCTGCCCCAGGCATCGTATTCATAATTTACCGCAGTAATATTCCTTGCAGGGTCATACAGTGCGACCGTGTCTCCCTGCAGATTCAGCACATAGTAATAGGTTCCGCTGCACTCGTCATTGGCATCATGATATTCCACATACAGCGGTTTGCCTTCGTGGTCATAATAGAACCATGCAGAGCTTGTGCCGCAAACCATGGAGGAAAGCTGTCTGTTTTCATTCCATGTATAGGTATAGGTAGTGGTGCCGTTGGTTTTGCCTGTGCGCAGTCCGTCGGAATTGTAGGTATATGTCCAAGTCTTTAAATCCTTGGTAGCTGACTGCATTTGCCGGCCTTCCCAGGTGAAGGTGTAGGCCGAACCGTTGTTGTAGGTCAGAGGGTTTCCTATACTGTCATAGGTAATGGTCTGGCCGTTATAGGAGGTCAGACGGTCCTTCCAGCTATCGGTCGCCATTGGGTGCAAACATTTTAAGATATTCTTATTTCTTTCTTTCTTCAGTCAAAAAAGTTGAAATAGATGGTTGTGCTATTGGCAAAGAATAATCAAACTGATTTTTCTCGCACCATTTCTTTAATACTCTTATAATCTCTTCATTTTCAAATTGATCAAAATCATATGCGCCATCAATATGCTCAAAAAACCACAGAAAAGAAACCACGGGGTCCTTGGACTTGCTCATTTCAGTTATACACGCCTCTTTATACTTTTTAATAACGGGTTGATTCAAGTATTTTTCAATAATACTCAAACATGTTTGATGACAATTGATAAATGAAACACAATTGGAGCCATCGCGCACCGTTCTCTTTGCTTTCAAAAATTGACATTCATTTATGTTATATACGATCTCTGAAATTTGATTTTTCTCTTTGCGTTTATACCTATCGTATGCAATAATAGCATCATCCAAAGAAATAATAGTAATAACCATATATTTGAGCCTCTTTAATAGATTATTGGTTGACCATACCATATATGAATCAAATGATCAATATCATGATAATGGCCGTACATATAACTTCCGTGAACCTCTGGTGAAGCAGTACATCCTAAAACGATGGCCAAAGCTTTTGCATCGATTTGTTTCGTTGTATAAATGCCCCACTCTTTAGTAACATTATTTGGTCTTGAAATTGAAACTCTATAGCGTTTGCTCAAGCTACCACTTGCCTTCTTTATTCCCAAAAATGAAAGAGCAACTGTAAATGACATTGCATTTCCGATTTTCACCAAAGAGCCTGACTTATCAATATAAGCCAAATAATACTTGCCATTAACAGGTTCCTTTGCTGAAACATCACTTAGTGTCCTGGTTTTTGAAGCAGCGCTGGCTTTTCACCTGTTGTATAATGTTACGGCTGCCCATGTA
>ERZ779889.2450-NODE-2450-length-15289-cov-3.276159_pt1 | contig 15289 bp, 13 predicted proteins | sample MGYA00511030_ERZ779889 | MGnify/ENA primary metagenome ERZ779889 (study PRJEB29588, sample SAMEA2160616) | human gut metagenome | biome: human gut; feature: human-associated habitat; material: faeces | place: Denmark | collected 2008/2010 ...
CGGCAAGACAGACGCTACGGACGAGGAAATCATTGCTGCAGCAAAGAAAGCCTGTTGCCACGATTTCATCATGCGCCTGCCGCAAGGATACGACACGATGGTGGGCGAAGGAGGCTGCACCCTGTCCGGAGGCGAGAAGCAACGCCTGTCCATCGCCCGTGCCATGCTGAAAAACGCACAAGTCATCCTGCTGGATGAAGCCACGGCCTCACTTGACCCTGAAAATGAGGTGGAAGTGCAAAAGGCTATCAACTCACTGATTAAAGGACATACCGTCATCGCCATTGCCCACCGGCTCAAAACCATCCAAAATGCCGACCGGATTATCGTCTTGGATAAAGGACGGATTAAAGAACAAGGTACACACGATGAACTTATCCGAAAAGAAGGAGTTTATTTCCGCTTGTGGAACATTCAGGAACATCTCTCAGGCTGGAAATTATGAATTCACTTCAATTCGCCCCACTCTGCATGGTATGGTCTTGCAAGTGCCAATCGCAGCAGGAAAGCTGTCGGCAAATTGATTGTCGAACAAAGAAAATCATTAAAAGATAGAAGATTATCACAGAAATTCTCTACATTTGCCAGCATATAGAAGTAATTCTTTCCAGACATAATTAGAAAAAAGAAGAAGCGTTATGCTTATCTCTAAGTCGGGAACGTAGGAAATTCAAGACTTATTCAGAGAGACGGCATAGTGGTTCTCACGCCATAGCGTGGGCTGCTATTACCATATCCTGAATAAAGGTTTTCCTACGACCTCCGACTTGGACGTGGTAGCATGCAGTTCCACGCTTTCGCATTCTATAACCGCCTGTAAAGGGACTGATAGGCATCAAATAAAATACATATATGGAACAACAATTTTGTCAAAGTTGTGGTATGCCCCTGACAGATGAAAACAGGGGAACAAATGCCGATGGAAGCCCTAACGAGGATTATTGCACGTATTGCTACAAAAACGGCAAATTCACGCAAGATTTCACAATGAACCAGATGATTGAATTTTGCCTGCAATTCTTGGACCAATGGAATGTACAGACCGAACGTAAGTTGACTCCCATACAAGCGAAAGAACAAATGTTCCAACACTTTCCACACCTGAAACGGTGGAAAGAGAAAGACGAACGGACACTGGCGGAAAAGGCAACCCGGTTGCTCTCCCAATGCGAAAACGTGACGGTCGCTTCTATTGATGCCAACGGTTATCCCCGCCCTGTACAGATGTCTAAAATTGGCGCAAAGGGGTTTCATGAGGTCTGGATGGCAACAAGTGCCGATTCTGTGAAAGTGACTGATTTTAAAGCAAACAACAAAGCAGGTCTTTGCTACGACCACTATGGGGATGGAGTTGCCCTGCGCGGTGTAGTAGAGGTCGTCACAGACAATGCCGTCCGTAAAGAAATGTGGCAGGATTGGTTCATTTATCACTTTCCCGGTGGACCGAACGACCCGAATTATGTGCTTCTTCACTTCGTTGGCACGGAAGCAACCTTCTGGATTAACGGCGAATTTTCCCACTCAAACATCTGATTTTATGAAACCCATCATACCCGACATGCAAAATATAGCCGCTTGCGGACTTTATTGCGGGGCTTGCCGCAAATTCTTGATTGGGAAATGCCCCGGATGTAAACAAAACGAAAAAGCAACTTGGTGCAAAATCCGTTCGTGTTGCATAAACAATAAATTCAACACCTGTGCCGAGTGTCCTCATGAGGTGAAAGAGTGCAAGCTGTATTCAAACTGGATAGGGAAGATTTTTGCCTTTCTGTTCAATTCTGACCGTGCAGCCTGTATCCGTTACATCAAAGAACACGGCGAGCAGGCCTTTGCTGAAGAGATGGCAAGCCGGAAATGCCAAACAATAAAACGGAAATAATAAAAAAAGCGGAGCTGGGATTCCCGTACGAAGGGGTGAAAGAGCACTATATCCTCGACATAGAGCATGGTGAGGATGCCATAAAAACAGTCAAGGCTTTATGAAATGTCTTGCCGTTCCCGAAAAAAGAAAAAAAACAAATTAATGTAACTGCATGAAATCATGAGAAACGAAGTACTCTATTTATTACTCAATCAATATGCCGACCATGAGCCGGCATTCTTGGCTTCTGCCATTGCCTGCGACGAGCGGAACATAAAAGAACACCCGAAGTATATCAACAAAATAGTAGCACCGACGCTGGAACCCGTCTGCTCCTGTTGTGGTTTCCGCACCATACCGGACTATTCTTTTGAAACCATGCCCGACGATTATGCAGCACTGGTGTTGATTGGCGGCTTCGGATGGTTGGATAAAGAAACTGCAAGCAAAGTGGCACCCATCGTCCGCCAGACCGTGGAGAAAGGAATTATCGTAGGAGCAATATGCAATGCAGCCTCTTTCCTTGCCCAACATGGTTTCTTAAATGCCGTCAGACATACCGGAAACGGACTGGAACAACTCCAATCATGGGGTGGTGACAACTATACGAATGCGGCAGGTTACGTGAACAAACAAGCCGTATCGGACAAGGGCATTGTGACAGCAAATGGTACGGGTTATCTGGAATTTGCCAAAGAGTTGTTGCTGCTACTGAAAAACGACACCCCTGAACAAATCGAATGTTTCTACCGGTTCAATAAAATCGGCTATGTGGAGATACTGAGACAGAACGGCAAAAGATAAAAGCCAAAGATTTGTCATCTAACAGAAGCAATATGCAAAACGAAGTAATGCTATTTATAAGAGAAAACATCATTGGCAAAACTCTGCTCACTGACAAAGTGACCTATAAACTCGAAAATGGGAAATTGGAAGGAATATATAATGACAAAATGATGTTTTCCGATTTGCAGAGAACAGAAAACGGCTTTAAGTTCAACATGACCACCATCAGTCAAGAATCAGTTTACAATCTGGACGAGAAAGGAGCAAGAACGACCATTGTCAAAGATTACACAGGCACAAGTGTATTTCGCTACGAATTGGCAATGCGGAAAAGCACAAAGCAACTGACCGGCTATATGCACTGCATTTCAACGACGGTACATAATCCGACAATGGAAGCTGTGGCGTGCGGAATATTCGACGTAGCCTTTGATGGCAAAGAACTGAGATGGCAAGAAAACCAGTTACTGTATAGAGACAATCCTACTGGAGGAGGTGCATATAAACCTGTCGCTTTCGACTCTAAAGTTCGCTTTTATATTGACAAGGGGAAAGTAGTGTTCGAATATCTGCCCACACTTTGGGAAGTAGACCCGGACAAACTGGAAAGAAGATTGTCACAAGACAATTATCCGCCATATATATCAAAAGAACTATAAATTTGAAATGCTGAACATAGCCAATACAAGACTGTTAAACCAACAGCTGGTCTGCCCGCAAACAACAGATGTGCATGAATTGGTCACATGGATGGGGATGCTGCAAGCTCAAGAATACACAATGATGCGCTGGGCCGTCGGCATACGTATGAAGCAGCCCTCTATGGAGGCTTTCCGTCGCGCCTATGATTCTGGACAAATTGTAAGGACACATCTGTTTCGCTGCACATGGCAACTGGTGGCGGCAGAAGACTTGCGCTGGATGCTGAAATTATGCGCAGACAAAAACAAAACTGCCATAAAATATTACGGACACGGCATCAGTGAAAATGATTTTAAACGTGCAAATAAACTTATCTGCCAAGTGCTTGCCGGGCACAAGTCAATGACGAAAAAAACACTTTTGGCCCGTTTGACGGAACATGGGCTTTCCGGTGACATCCACACCATGACCAGATTCCTGCAAATGGCAGAGGCCGAAGGCCTTGTCTGCAGCGGTCATCTGGATGAAAAACAAAACACATACGCCTTGATTGATGAACGAATTTCATACACCAGCGAACTTACACACGATGAATCGGCAATGTTGCTTGCGAGAAAATATTTCCGCAGCCATTCACCTGCAACCCTGAAAGACTTTGCATGGTGGACAAACCTTAACACAAGCGACTGTAAAAATGCCATATCTGCCATAAGCAGTGAATTGACAACGGAACGCTATAACGGCGAAATATACTTTCTCCACCAGGATTGCCGGACGAAAGGTTGCCGCAAGAAAACGCTTTTACTACCCGCTTATGATGAATATCTGCTCGGTTATAAAAGTCGCCATCACGTGATTGAAGACAAATTTTGCCAACAGGCATACAACAAAAACGGCTTTTTCTACCCTGTTATTGTACAAGACGGAAATGTCATAGGGAATTGGCATCCTCTAAAAGAATGCAGATTCTTCAATGAAGACAACAAAACAGACATTTCAAAGTTACTTCAACAATATCACAAGTTCATGAATTCCAAAACTAAAAAATAGAGGGCTGACGCTGTTTTTTCCTTTTTTATCATACAATAAAAAAAACGGCTCAGCAGAAGCGCAACACAAACCTTTAATGGTAGCCGGGAGCGGATTCCCATCTAGCCACGGCTACCTTCCTATCCAGGCGCGGCTACCTTCCTATCCGGATGCAGCCGCCTTTAAAGGCATCACAACATCGGGCCGTCTCCCAGCCCGCACAGAGCTTATTCGAGTTCTTCCTTCACCCAATTTACCAAATAGAGCCGCTCGGTGGCACGAGTAAAAGCCGTATAAAGCCAGCGGAAATAGTCGGGCGTAAGCATCTCTTCCGTCAGGTATCCTTGGTCTAGGTAAATGTGTTTCCATTGCCCGCCCTGTGCCTTATGGCAGGTCACAGCGTAGGCATATTTCACTTGCAGAGCGTTGTAGTGCGGGTCCGTTTTCATCTTTTTCATGCGGTCGGCCTTGCGGGACAAGTCGGCATAGTCTTCCAGAATAGTATGGAAAAGACGGTCGCTCTCTTCCTTCGACAAAGCCGGATAGTCAGAGTGCAGCGTGTCGAGCAATACGGTGGCTTCAAGTTCCCAATCATCATAGTCGGGAAAAGACAACATCACGTCGGCAAATCGGAACCCATACAGTTCGCGCGTGCGACGCACACGACGCACCACAGCAATGTCGCCATTGGCAATGAAGTCCACCTCCTTGCTACCCTCTGTCCAATAATAATTATTCTTGGCCACGAGCAGCCAGTCGCCCGAAGAAAGTTCCTCCTCACGATAGAGGATGGTGTTCCGTATACCCTTATTATATAAATTGGCACGTTTGTTTGAACGACAAATGACCATCGTCTCGTCCATCCCTACCCGGTCATAGCTGGACGAAAGTGCGTCAATAAGTTCACTTCCCGAGATGCGACGGATATCGGCAAAACCTTGTAGACGGAATTTGGGAAAATCAAAGAATGACCCTTCGGACAAAATCTGGCGCAGACGGGTGGCGTTGAAAAGTATGCCAGAATCGCCAAGCTGGCGCACCACTTGCGTGAGACACACGCCTTGCACATGGAGGCCGTAGCCTTCGAGCATGAGAGGCGACAATGCCGGACTTTCCTCTTCGCCCACGGGTGGAAGCTGGGCTGTGTCGCCCATCAAAAGAAGACGGCAACCTTGCCCGGAATAAACGTATTGCACAAGGTCGTCGAGCAGGCATCCCGAACCAAATCCGCTCCCCGAAAGACTCTCGTTGGCTATCATCGAAGCTTCATCGACAAGAAAAACAGTGTGTTGGTGCAGATTGTCAGAAAGGGAAAAATTGTCCAGCTCGTTAGAGAAAGAACGTTGACGGTAGATTTTCTTATGAATGGTATAGGCCGGATGACCCGCATTGCGGGAAAACACTTTGGCCGCACGCCCGGTGGGAGCGAGCAAGACAACTTTTTGTCCCAAGCTGTCGAGTGTTTTCACCAATGCTCCCATCAGTGACGTTTTCCCCGTTCCGGCATACCCGGTCAACAGAAACAGACTGTCCGGCTGTGCCGAAAGCATAAAATCGGCCAATGCTTCCAAAGCCCTTTCCTGCTCCGCAGTGGGCTGAAAAGCCAAGTTTGACTTGATTTGTTTCACAAAGAACGTGTTTATCATCCTTTTTCGTATTATTTTTGCACACGAAAGTAAGCTAAAAAGCAATACGCAGCAAAAACAATTACCCAAAATACATGACAGAAGCGAATTTTGATTACAACCGGACAGCCGACTACCAACTATGCCTGCGGATAAGCGCAGAACGGTTTACGTTTGCACTCTATGACCCGGATGGCAACCCGCCCTTCCACACCGTGGACTACCCGACCGACTGCCGCCACTCGTTGACAGCTAATTTGAAAACTATTTGCAAAGACAACAACCCCTTTGTCGGCCATCCTTATCAAAGCATCCACATCCTGCTGACTGGCAAACCGTGTATAGCTGTACCTGCGGAACTGTTTGACGAAGAACGGGCAGAGAGTTTTTATTATGCTTGCATGCCCAAGATAACCAACGAGAGAGTGCTCTGTCATGTCATGACGTCGAACGATATTGTCTTGCTCTATGGTATCGACCGGACATTTTGCCAACTGCTGCTGGAGTATTTCCCCGGCGCACATATCCAAGTTTCATCCGTATCGGTAATGGAATATTTACATAAACGCAGCCGAACAAGCAAAGGACACAAACTGTATGCCCATTTCCACGCACGGCAGATGGATGTATATGCATTCGACGGCGAAAACTTTTTGCTCCACAATGCCTTCCGTTGTACGCAAAGCAACGATGTGCTCTATTACTTGCTCTATATCTGGCAACAGTTGGGATTCGACCAAACAAAAGACGAACTTTACCTTGTGGGCCGCATACCGGAGCAAGAGCATACGCTGAAGGAATTGCAACGTTTCGTGGCACAGGTAGCCATCATTCATCCGATGGCTGAATTCAAACGCGCTGCATACGCCAAAGAGAACTTGGATTTTGACCTGCAGACAGCTTTCCAGAACTCACAAGAACAATCAATAACCAACTAAAATCAAACCTTATGAGAGTGATCAGTGGTATCTATAAACGCCGGCATTTCGATGTGCCGCACACATTCAAAGCGCGCCCAACGACAGACTTCGCCAAAGAAAGCCTTTTCAACGTATTGGGAAACTATCTGGACTTCGAAGACGGAGTGTCTGCCCTCGACTTGTTTTCCGGCACAGGAAGCATCAGCCTCGAACTAGTGTCGCGCGGTTGTGACAAGGTGATATCTGTCGAAAAAGACCCGCAACACCACGCATTTATCTGCAAAGTGATGAAAGAAGTAAAAACCGATAAGTGCATTCCCATCCGGGGCGACGTGTTCCGCTTCATGGAACGGTGTAACGAACAGTTCGACTTCATTTTCGCCGACCCTCCCTATGCCCTACCCAACTTGGAAGAAATCCCCACGCTCGTATTTCGTCACCACTTACTGAAAGACGGGGGAATCTTCGTGCTCGAACATGGAAAGCACAACAATTTTGAGAACGACCCGCATTTTGTGGAACACCGCCACTACGGCAGTGTAAACTTCACGTTTTTCAGAGCAGAGGCGAAAACAGACGAACAACCGACTCTTTGAATTTCTCACTGAAGGAGCGCTCTTTCCACTCTTTCAAACGAACAAGACGGCATTCGTGCTGGTCGAACAAGAAACGCTCCTTGACATACCACGCCGTCTGTTCGTCATAGACAAAGGCATTCACCTCGAAATTGTGCTCAAAACTGCGAAAGTCCATATTAGTAGAGCCCACCGTGGAAAGCATATCGTCAGATACCATCATTTTCGAGTGCAAAAAACCTTTTTGGTAGAAATAGACTTTCACGCCCGCCTTCAGCACGTCTTCAAGATAAGACATCGAGCCTAAATGTGTCAGGCGGCTGTCCGAACGTTCGGGAAGCATCAGCCGCACATCGACTCCTGCCAAGGCTGCTGTCTGCAAAGCAGCAAGAATAGGTTCGTTAGGAATGAAATAAGGAGTTTGAATGTAAAAATAACGTTTTGCACTGGTAATGGCCAACACAAGTCCTTGCATGATGGCACGCCACTCGCCCACCGGTTCCGACGTGACGGTTTGTATCAAAGCTGTGCCTATCGGTTCCGTGGGCGGATAATATTTCGAAGCCGTCAGCAGTGAATTTTCCACAAAAAACCAATCCATCAGGAAATTGCTTTGCAGACCATAAACTGCCGGTCCTTCTATGCGCAAATGCGTGTCACGCCAGATGCCGAAACTCAGCCCTTTCAAATAACGCTCCGCGATGTTCATGCCACCGACAAAGCCGACACGTCCGTCGATGACAGCCACCTTGCGATGATTACGATAATTCACTTTACTGGTAAACAGGGGAAAACGGACTTTCAAGAAACCCCTTACTTCAATTCCTTCGCTGCGCATACGATCATAAAAACTGTTGGGCACGTTCCAACTGCCCACATCGTCATAGAGCAGGCGCACCTCTACCCCTTCTTTCACCTTATCGACCAGCAAATCGCGCACGAGCCGTCCCACAGCGTCATTCTCAAAGATATAAAACTCCAAATGAATGTGATGCCTTGCGCGCGCTATCTCACGCATGAGAGCCTGCACCATGGTATAACCGTCGAAATAAAGTGTAGTCTGGTTGCCCTCAAAAGGTAGAGCCTTATTGAGCGAACGGAAAAGGTTGATGAGCTGAGAATATGCCGGTGGAGAATGGAATGCTTTTTGACCAATGTAAGCTTGTAAAGATTTACGGCTGATGCGGCGAAGTGTTTTCTTCCCGATGAGATGTTCACGACGTGTATTGCGCCCGAAAAAGAAATAAAAGACCAATCCGATAATGGGAAGAAACAGCAACACAACCACCCACGACATGGCACGCATGGGATTGTGATTGTCCAGCACGACAACCACCACCGCACTGACTACCAGAATCAAGTAAGCCAAGCCTAAAATGGTCAGAAACACAACTGGTATCATATATTCCTCTTTCTACCCGTAAGGATACATGTGATTACGTCAGGACAAAAATAGCGTAAAAGAATGGGATTTCCTACACCTTTCATTCATCTTTTTTCACACTATTTGATACTTACAGGCATCCGCCAGGCATAAAAACAGCCGCGCAGCTATTATAGTCCATAGCTGCGCGGCTGCCTGAAATGTTTGATGTCAGCATCAGCGACGACGCCCTGGTCCGGGAGGACGATGCCCGCCCGGGCCTCCGAAACGGGGACCATGGTCCTCGTTTTCCACACGCTTGCCCCCGAAGATATTCAAACGGTAGATGAAGTGAAGCATACAATAGCTGTTAATACCGTTGTATTCCGTATCGCGGCGCATTGAAGCCGTAATGTTACGGCTGACATTGCTTTGGTTGCGCAAGATGTCGAACACTTGGAAGGTCACAGTTGCGGCATTGCCTTTCAGGAAGTTTTGCGACAACTGAGCATTCCAAATAAGCTCATCAGTATTCATGTTGGCACTACTGTAACCTCGCCGGCTGCTGTTGGAGATATTGGTACTCAGCTCCATGTTCCAGGGGAAACGGATGATAGCCTCCCCTCCATAGGAAAAGTCGTAAGTGTTCATGTTGTTGCTGGATTGCAACTTATTGTTCACATCGCTATATGTAATTGAACCTGTAAGTGACAGGTCGTACCAATCGGAACGATAATTGAAACGTACCCGTTCGCCCAGGCTCATGTTTTTGGTAATGTTCTTCAGCGTCTCATTGTTTTGTAAAAGGAACGAAGGCTGATTGGAATAGCGTCCCGATGTCCACGAATTAATGGAGAACTTTTGATTTTTCAACGCCGTACTGAAAGCAAGAAAAGCACTAGCATTCCATGTTCCGTTGATGTTTTCGGGCATCGTGGTGCGCACACCGGTCTGCGAGTCGTAGCGCATTTGCGAACTGATAGAGTTCATTGTATTTCTATACTCAGCTCTCACAAAGATATTGCGCTGCTTCTCTGGGTCAAAAGTCGAGAACTCGGAACTTACCCGATGCTCAAATTCCGGCTTCAAGCCCGGGTTACCCCGCGTGATGTTCAGCGGGTCGGAGTCGTCCACCACGTCGAGAAGGTCGGTCATGCTGGGCTGGCTGGTACTTCCGCGGTAGTCTACACGCAGTTGGGTCTGCTTAGAGAAACGATAGCGGAAGCGGATACTCGGGGGAAAATTGCTCACATTACGCACCACAGCCGTGTCTATGCCTTGATACTTATAATTAAGTTCGGAACGTTGAGGTATGAAATTCAAACCTGCGTTCAAGCGAAACTTCTCTCGCGTGACACGTAAACCGATAGAGGCATTGTGGATATAGTTATGATACTCCGCAAAGCGGCTCTGGTCTTCATCGAGCACCAAGTTGGCCGGGTCGTCCCAGCCTGTAGGCAACTCGAAACTATCAAACGGTATGCCGCCAATATCGTATGTCGAGCGGTCGCTCTTGGAGTATTTATACTGGAAATTGTAACGGAATTGCAAATACCCGCCCTTAAAGATTGGCTCGCTGTATGTCGCCTCAGCCGAATAGTTCCAGTTACGGCTCGGCGTGCGTGAGTAGCGGTTGATAACCTCGGCGGCTTCTTCCGGATTTCCTGTGTCAAGGTAATACTGAATGCGTGAAAGAGAGATTGATTCACTGTCACCATCAGTATATCCGGCCGAACCACGGACAGTGATGTTGCGTCCGGCCACACCACCCAACCGCCGGTTGAACATCAAGCTGACGTTGGCATCAGTAGAATTGCTGTTGCTCGTCGACCAACGCCGGTTGCTGTTGACAAGGATGTCGGCCAACAGAGGGTCGTCCATTTGTTCCAGCGGGTCAGTGATACCATCGAGATAGGGGTCGTCGTCAAATGTGGCTGACGAACTATTGCTTTCGCTGTCGTCTTTCCCATAAGAAAAGCGCGGGCGGGCCACGATGGTCGTCAACGTGTCGGGACGCCACTCCAGTTTGAAGTCAGCGCCAAACTCGTTCGACCCTGAAAGACTCGATGAAAGAGAATTTTCAAAAGAGCTTTCTGAGTCAAGAAAAGTCTCGCTGCTGTTTTTCGTCTGCTCGGTGTTCTTATTATAATTGAAACGGGCGTTTCCCTCCACTTCAAGCTTTTCCGTTTCGCTTGTAAAATTCAGTCCGAGATGTTTGCGCACATGGTCTCCGCGGTTGCCACGCCGCCCGGTGATTCCACGGTCGTTCACGTTGTTCAGTCCACCCATGAAAGTGATGTTCTGTTTATCCGTATAACGGCTCACCATCGTTTTGGCCGAATAGCGGCTCTCCGTACCTCCGGCCACATCCGAATTGGTCAGCCAGCCATGTTTCATATCTTCCTTTACAGACAAGTCGATGACGGTTTCTTCCTCGCCGTCGTCAATACCCGTGATGCGTGCCAAGTCGGACTGGCGTTCGTATGTTTTCAGCTTTTCCACCATTTCGACGGGGATGTTTTTCATGGCCATATCCATGTCACTGCCGAAAAACTCTTTGCCGTCGACCAATATCTTGCTCACACTCTTTCCGTTGATAGTGATTCCTCCATCTTCGTCCACCTCGGCACCGGGCAGTTTCTTCACCAGCTCTTCCAACGCCGAACCTTGGGCCACTTTGTAAGCGGCAGAGTTGAACACGACAGTGTCTTCAGACATCTGCACAGGAGGCACATGGCCCACCACGACAGCCTCCTGCATCATGATGGCATCGGCCGAAAGCGAAATCTTGCCAACATTATGCTTAGGACGCGCGGCCGTCAGTTGTATATTTTTAAATTGGGGAAGATAACCGATAAAAGACACTTTCAGCACATAGTTGCCTGCTTTCACGGCCGGCAACTGGAAATGCCCGTTCATTTGCGTCACACCACCGTTTACAAACGAACTGTCTTTTGCTGCCAGAAGCTGGACAGTGGCCTGCCCCATCGCTTCATTCAAATCTGCATCCCACACAACTCCCGATACGACTACTTTCCCGTTTTGGGCCGACATCGAAAAAACGGCCCCCAACAAGCACAAGAGAAGAAACAGTTTTCTCATAGTATTTTTCTTACCTTACGTTTACCACAAATTATTAATTTTTCCAGTTTGACCTTCCAAACCTCGAAAAGTTCAAAGTCCAAAGGTTAAGGTTTACAAATATACTCCGAAGCTTACAGACTATACTTTCTGCTGCGTTAAAAAAACATACAGCCAGATGCTTTCTTTTCCAACAACACACACACCATCTGAACGGAACGACTATCTTTGCAAGCAAAAACGAGAGAAACATGCACAAACAGGAAATAATTATCTCCGAAAATCTGAAAGAAAGTCTGCAAAAAGCCATCACCCGGTGTCCGCACGACAAACTCTTTGTCTTGGCCGATTCGCACACGTGCGAACTCTGCCTGCCACTCATTGGCAACATACCCGCGGCAGAAGACTACGAACTCATCACCATCGCTCCCGGCGACCAGCACAAAAACCTCGAAACCCTGGCTTCCGTATGGAACGAGCTTAGCAACCGGGGCGGAACACGCCACTCGCTGCTTCTCAACCTGGGCGGAGGCATGGTGACCGACTTGGGGGGCTTCGCCGCATCCACATTCAAGCGTGGCATTACCTATATTAACGTGCCAACCACACTGCTGGCAATGGTCGATGCCGCCGTGGGAGGAAAAACCGGCATCAACTTCAACGGGCTGAAAAACGAAATCGGCGCATTCGCCCCTGCCCGCTTCGTCGTGCTCGACACGGAGTTCCTACGCTCGCTGGATGCGGAAAACCTGCGCTCAGGCTACGCCGAAATGCTGAAACACGGACTTATCAGCACAACACCTCACTGGGCCGAACTGGTGACCTTCGACATGGAACATCCCGACTACCGGGCCCTGCAATCACTCGTCGCCCGTTCGGTGTCTGTCAAAGAAAACATCGTGGAACAAGACCCCCGCGAACAAAACATCCGCAAGTCGCTCAACTTCGGGCACACCGTGGGCCACGCGTTTGAAAGTCTGGCCCTGGAGCAAGGCACGCCCCGCCTGCACGGCTACGCTGTGGCATGGGGCATGGTGTGCGAACTCTACTTGTCTTGCCTGCGCACGGGATTTCCGAAAGACAAGCTCCGCCAGACGGTGCAGTTCATCAAAGAAAACTACGGCACATTCGCCTTCGACTGCAAACAGTATGACCGCCTCTATGAATTCATGACGCACGACAAGAAAAACGAAGGCGGACACATCAACTTCACCCTGCTGGCAGACGTGGGCGACATACGCATCAACCAGACGGCCACACGCGAAGAAATATTCGAGCTGCTCGATTTCTACCGCGAGGCCATGTAAAGCGCAACATAGCAAACACAAAGGCGCAAAGTCACAGGATTGTTTTTCCCCGTGCCTTTGCGCCTCTGCTTTCAGCCTCACCTCTCAGCTCACCGTATCGTCACCATCGTGGCGCCGAAACCGTATTCGCGGAACGAGGCGTCCTGATAAGGATAATCGCGGTATTTCGTTTTCAATTCTTTCAATATCGCATTGCGGAGCACGCCTTCCCCCTTGCCGTGGATAAAAACAATCTTTTGCCCCTTCTGCCCTTTATATTCCTCCAGCGTCTGGCGGAACACGCCCAACTGGTAATCGAGCATCTCCGCATTGGTCATGTTCGTCGTGTCGTCGAGCAGCTCGTGGATGTGCAAGTCCACTTCCACCAAATCGCTCCGCTTCTTCGGCTTCTCGATGGGCTGCGACTTCGGGCGTTCGGGTGCCTTTTTTTGCAGCAGGGCCTCTTTCAGCGCGTCGGCATCGGCAAAATACTGGTTCACAGGCTGGTCGTCCTTCACAATGTCGTACATCAACGACGGCTCTTCAAAGTAAATGGAAGGGCGGAACGTGTGCAACTTGTAGAACTTCACCGTATCGACACGCAACTCCACGCTCACGGCCGGCTTCAACTGGAAATGCTTGCCGTCTTTATAAGCCACGAATTGCACAGCCACGTGTTCCAGTTCGTTGAGCATTTCCTTGCCAAACTCTTCCAGGAAAAGTTTCGTGTTCGGTTCGATGACACCCTGCGAACGCACGCTCCAGCTTTTTCCCTCCGCGCTCAGGTATGTATAATAAAGGTAATAGTTGCTGTCGTTCACCAGATAGGCGTCAAACTCCGTGGTCGAGATGGCCTTGATGTCTTGGGGCACGTAGGCCAGCATCACGTTCAGCCGCTCCCCTTCCTTGGTCTCGGCCGGACGGTAAGTTATCTCCGGCTCGCGCTCTTCCTCCTTCTGCTTGGGCGTTTCGGGTTGAGGCTGCGGCTTGCGCTTGATGTTATAGTCGTCGGTGTCAATCACCACACACTCACGAATGAGCATGGGGATGTCGAAGCCGTCGGCATCTTCCACCAGCACGATGTCTTTCCCTTGAAATCCTTTCACGATGCCACCTCCCACTTCGTTCAGGAAGCGGACTTTATCTCCTACTTTCATAGTTTGTTTTCTTGTTTAGATGATTTTGCTTTGGCAAATATCGCGATATTCCGCGAACAAACGAACGTCTGCATCAGAAAAAATGCACGACAAAAATCCTTTCCCGCCCGCACACTCCTTGTCCGGCACAAAGGCTGCCCGCAGACAGCCTTAAAGCCAGCCGCGCCAAGTCTCCTTTCCGCTCTCGCGCCCCTTCCTTTCCGTGGTCGGGCGGATTCCTATCCGCTCCCGGCTTGTTTCCTTTCACCAGGAACAGACCGTCAACCCGTTCATTTTCAGCCATATCAAAAACAAGGTTTCATTCTCCTCCGCATGCTGTTTTTCGCCCTGCTACCTGCTCCAGGCTCTACCGAATCCACCTGCGCACACATCCATTTTTATAAACACAAACAGGTCGCGGCCACATCTTCCCACCTTACGGTCTTCCCGATTTGCGGCGACATTCAGGCCTCACTGTGCAGAAACAAGCGAAGGGTGCGTAAACACCCCAAAAGGCGGCGACCGATTTGGGATAAACACACCTGCGGATATGAAAAAAAACGCTATCTTTGCCACCTCATCATCAAACATCTTATTTTATACACTTGCAATCATGAAAACAGAATTTGAAAAAATGCGCAGCCAGGAGCTCTACGACTTCTCCGACCCGGAAATCATGCAGAGCCTCGTCCACGCCAAAGAGGTATGCTGCCGCCTTCAAACGATGCATATTTTCAGCCCGGACTACCGCGAAACCATCGAAGACCTCATCCCCGGCTTCCCGAAAAGCGCACGGCTCTGCCCGCCCTTCCATTGCGACCACGGAAACGGCATCGAGGTGGGCGAAGGCGTGTTTATCAACTACAACTGCACCTTTCTCGACGGCGGCATGATACGCATCGGGCGCAACACGCTCATCGGGCCTAACTGCCAGCTCTACACGCCGCAACACCCGCGCGACTACGTGCTCCGCCGCGAGGAC
>ERZ779889.2455-NODE-2455-length-15254-cov-4.512336_pt1 | contig 15254 bp, 17 predicted proteins | sample MGYA00511030_ERZ779889 | MGnify/ENA primary metagenome ERZ779889 (study PRJEB29588, sample SAMEA2160616) | human gut metagenome | biome: human gut; feature: human-associated habitat; material: faeces | place: Denmark | collected 2008/2010 ...
AATTTTTAACAAACCCTAGTTGCGGAATATGCGATTGTTAAATTTTTAACAAACCCTAGTTGCGGAATATGCGATTGTTAAATTTTTAACAAACCGTTCGGATTTGGTTAAAGTCCTATAAATCGTATGTATAAAAAGTCCATCCCAATCGCAACAATCGTCTATCGTATTCGGTACTGCTATATGGTACAATAAGTGTGGGGAAGATACACCCCCCAGACAATTACATCAACATTCACATTCAAAAAGGAGACAATTATTATGCGTAAGTATGCTATCACTCGTCGTTCTGTCGTTACCACTGCTGCTGTCAAGGCCGTGAACACCAGCACTTTCGAGGTTGTGGATATGACTGCCACTCTGGACGGCGCTTTCTCTGACCCTGCCGCCTGTCTCAAGGCTGTTACCAAGGTGTGGGAGAATGACGAGTTCAAGCCTGTTGCCGTCACTGGCATGGCCTGCAAGGTCAAAACCTACGGCATGACTGCCACCCAGTGGTTCGAGAACGCTGACGTCGTCGAGGAAACCGATGTTACTGCTGAGGAAGCGGCAAGCTTTGGCAAGCGCCAGAAGAAGTCTGCTGACGAACAGTAACTCGTCTATCTGACCAACACAACATAAGACAATAAGGAGTATCATTATGAACATCATCAACAAGTCTGCTAATGTCGCATCTTCCTTTGACCTGTACAAGCTCGTTCAGTCCCCCGAACGCAAGAAGCTGACCGATATCAAGGGCCAGACCATCACGCTTGACAAGTGGGTTTTGTACACGGAACTTGACAAGGACGGCAAGGAGATGAAACTGGTGGCACTGACCACTGCTGACGGTTCCGCCTACTGCACCAACTCTGCAACGTTCTTCCGTTCCTTTGAGAGCGCTGTCGCAATGTTTGCCCAGTTCGGTGAAGAGTTCCATGAGATTCAGGTTTCCACTGGTACGTCCAAGAACGGGCGTGATTACATCGACTGCGTTGTAGTCGGTTAATCATCGGCATCCATAACAACTAATTAAGAAAGGGAAGGTTGAAAAAACTATGTTGGACGTTCCACCCTAGTAAGGTAAAGTTCATCTTATATAAAATGATTTATAATTTACAGAATCCCGGCTGGTGGCCAATTCACTGGCCGGGATTTTTATAAAGGAGATGAACAAATTATGAATCATCGTCAACAAGTAGCCGCTATGCATGCAAGAGAGCTGGCAAAGGCCAAACAGCAGTTGTTGCTCAAGGTGAATCAGTATATTCAGGAAGTGCGGGCTGAGGGTGGTGACGCTAAGGTTGTCCCTCAGTTGCAACGCCTTATTAGCTTAGGTAGTTATCGGTTGCGTGATGTGCAAAAAATGCGACAGATTGCTAGTGACCCTAAAAAAGTACAAGATTATGTTTATGCTGTCAACGCCAGTGGTGAGCCTATTTCTGGTGAGAAGGCGGTTGAACGGTATGCAAGATATGCAACAAGCCCTATTTATAGAGAGCTACCAAACGAAGTTGATATGATGGTTGACAACGTTGCGACCACAGTTGAACAGACTTTTGTTGATTTGAATGCTTATCAGCAATTTGAGAGTTTCTTGTATGATGTGTTATCATCACCAGAGAACACTATTGGAGATAACTGGTGGCATAATGCGCACTCTGCATGGGATTCACCCGGTTACAGTGGTGACAGGAACTATGGCAAGGTTGAAATGGTGAAGCAGAACACGGACAACATTTTGGAAATGCGTTCTGCCCTGAAAAACCTTATAGAAAAAGAGGGTGTACATGAAGCGGCGAAGAGAATAGGTGATAACTATGCTAAGTTGCAAGAAGCATCTATTATAGCATCTATTGCCTATAAAGAAGCGGCTGGCAGAGCAATTCAAGATGTGCTATTGATTTTGTTACCGTCAGATAGACAGCCCAGTAATATCAGGCGCAGAATGAGTGATATGCAAGATGTGTACGAGGACCAATACGACTATAACGATTATGGAGAATGATATCTAATGTCATGTTCCGAAAAGTGGCGAACCTTCAGTGCTGACTTTGAAACAACAGTTGAAGATAATACTAGACAACAGACCGAGACTGAGGTATGGAGTGCCGCTAGTGTTGAACTGTGGACTGAGAACGTTATGGTTTTCCATTCAATTGGTGAGCTTTATGAGTATTATGTATCATTGGACGAGAACATTGTGGTATACTTCCACAACCTCAAATTTGATGGAAACTTCTGGTTGTCGTATCTACTCTATGACCTCAAATTCAAGCAAGCCTTTGACCCAGCACCAGACAATAAAGGTGGAAAGTTCAAAAAGAACTGGGAAATGCCTGACAGGTCGTTCAAATATGTTATCTCAGATATGGGCCAATGGTACACCATGACTATTAAAGTTAATGGGCACTACATTGAACTTAAAGACAGTCTTAAACTACTGCCATTCAGTCTGAAACAAATCGGTATCAGTTTCAAGACCAAACACCAGAAACTAGATATGGAGTATAAAGGACACAGATACGCTGGTTGCCCTATCTCTCCAGAAGAACTAAAGTATATTGCAAATGATGTTCTAGTTATTAAAGAAGCACTTGAATTTATGTTCTCAGCGGGCCACAAGAAACTGACAATTGGTTCGTGTTGTCTGGACGAGTTCAAGAAGGGCCGCACAGTCGGGGACGATTATAGCTCACTGTTCCCAGACCTGTACAAAATACCCCTTGACCCAGAAGTTTACGGTTCTAGCACAGCTGGTGAATGGATTCATAAGTCGTATAAAGGCGGCTGGTGTTATCTGGTGAAAGGTAAAGAGTGCAAAGAGTACAGAAACGGTGTTACAGCCGATGTGAACAGCCTGTATCCATCTGTAATGCACTCTGAATCCGGTTCAGATTATCCTATTGGCAAGCCTAAGTTCATTCATATTGAAGCGAACGAAGGCGATATCTGGGACGAATGCAATTGTCCTATCAAATATGACCCATTTTGGTTTCAGCCGACAGAAAAGCCTAAAAAGCTGTGGGAATACGGAAAGTTTTATTTCTTTCGCATTAAGACCAGGTTCTATCTGAAACCCGGTAAGTTGCCTTTTGTACAGATTAAAGGCTCTTGGATGTACAAAGGAACAGAAGCACTGGAAAGCTCAGATATTGTTGGCAAAGATGGTATTCCACGTTCCGAATACTATGACATTGACGGTAACTTACACGATACACGAGTTGAGCTTACATTAACACAAACAGATTTCATTTTACTTCGTGAACACTACAATTTAATCGATTATGAACTGCTTGATTACTGTGAATTCGATTCAACTATCGGGCTGTTTGACGAGTACATTGACAAGTATGGCGCAATCAAAAAGACAAGCAAAGGCGCTATGAAACAACTTGCAAAACTATTTCTAAATAACTTATACGGAAAAATGGCATCTAGCATGAACAGCTCTTTCAAAGTTGCATTTGAAAAAGATGATGGTTCTGTTGGATTCTATGAGGTGGACGAAAATGACAAAAAACCCGGATACATTCCAGTTGGTTCAGCTATCACTAGCTATGCCCGCAACTTTACCATTCGTGCGGCTCAACAAAATTATTACGGAAAAGACAAGCCCGGATTCATCTATGCCGACACAGACAGTATACACTGTGACCTGCCGCCTGACCAGTTAAAAGGCATTACAGTGCACCCATCCAACTTCTGCTGTTGGAAACTAGAATCGAGCGGGGATATTGGCTGGTTCGTGCGTCAAAAGACGTACATTGAGCACGTTGTAGCCGAGGACTTAGAGCCGATAGAGAACCCTTATTACAACATCAAGTGTGCAGGAATGCCAAAAAAGTGCAAAGACCTGTTTGCAGAATCCTTTGACAACAAAGTTGCAGCGGATATTAAGAACGGCATAAATCCAAGAAATGAGGGACAAGTGCTATCTGATTCTAAACTTACACCAGAAGAGATTGCATTTCTTAGCAAAACACGGACATTCAAAGATTTCAAAACAGGACTGACAGTTCCCGGTAAACTACTTCCTAGAAGAATTAAAGGCGGTGTGTTGCTGGTGGACACTGATTTTACAATGAGGTGATACTATGATAGAGTTGCATAAAATTTGTGACCATTCTTATGACCAGCGTACAGGCGGGTGCGATTGCGTTAGTTGCAAATATCACATCAAGCACTATCAGCCTGAGCCTAAAGACTGGTTTATCTTCCATAAGGTTACAGCTGTAAAAGCTGGCGAGTGCTTACAGCAAGGGGGAACTCAGAATGGGTAATGGAATTATACCTGATGTAAAAGGAGCGGCAGAAGAAAAGGTCAAGAAGAAGCACCTGTTGATTCGTGTCCCCGGTGAGAAGTATGACAGGAAGTGCCTGTCTAAGGATTCCCTCATGTATGTTGCATATTCTCTGAACAGAGAGTATGTTCATCTGCCGGGCATCAACGATGGCGCAATCAAAGTTTCATCTCTGTCCAGCGATATGCTGAGGTCTAAAGTTTTCATGTACCATATTGACACTAATAAGACGTTCACAGCAATCATTGCTGGCTCTGGGTTTACACTGTGGTACACTAAAGAAAAGGAGAATAAAAAGTGAGCGAAGTTATCGTGTTTGCAATTGCGGCATCATACTCTATTTATATCACGGTGTTCAGACACAAGTATAAACTTGATAAGTCGGTGTATATTTGTGACGCACTGGAATGTGCGATTATTGTGATGACAGCATGTCCGTAGAGCCTGTTGATACTACTTTAGTTATTAAAGAATAAAGCAAACCCCTCAAGTCGAACCTAACGGAACGGCAAGAGGGGTTTTCTATATCCTGTCTCTGAGGTGCACCAAAGCGCATTGCAGATACGAAACTACATAGCGGACGGCTCATCACCGTTGCAAAACCCGCCTGTATCGGTGGTACTGCCTCAGGGGGATAAGTTAATTCGCTACGCTCATGCGGCATAAGTATACGCATAGCGCAGATTTGTTTTGTTCACTTCGTGAACTTGTCTTAGTAAGACAGCGCTTTCAATATAACTTCTTTGCATTGCAGATTCTTAAACCGGAAAGCGCCACGGTCGAAGAAATACCGCATCTGGTCTGTGAACATCTTGTAAGCATTGAGCATAACATAGTTCACTCTATGGTCGTCTGTTGTGACAGCCAGCTTAAACTTGTAGGTCAGGTCTGGTTTATCATCACAGTAAATCACGCCAATATCTGGGAACTCTCTCAAGCCAAATTCCTTGTTCATGTAGCGAATAGTGCCCAAGTAACGAGAAGTTCCAGTAGGACGCTCAATGAATGCAGAGCTGTCGTTTAGGTACACAGCTTGTGTCAAATACGCATCGTATGTATCACCGCTGAATGCGCTATTGAAAGCAGATTCAGCCTGAGCCTTAGAAGCGGCATCGACGTATCCCTGTTCCAGAACCCAACCAACGCCCCGCAGAAAGTTTACGTTGTCATTCAAGCGGGAGCTGATATTCATTGCAACGTAGTAAGGGTTCAGCAGAGTCACGGGGTTAGACAGCATATAGACAGGCACATAGCGAGATTGAGCACCCTGACCACGAGCAACAGATGTGTGGATAGACCGGAACTTCTTTACTTCATCTGCACAGTAATGATTCGTCTCGCTCTGGAACTCGTCCATGAGCATTCGACTGGTATCTGAGAAAAAATGAGAATATTTCTTAATCTGGTCTGCCGCATTGATGCTTACAGCATAGCCACATGGAACGCCGTCAAGAAACAATTCATGGTAAATGCCATTGGCTCTGCGCTGAGAAGTCATTGCGTGACCCTGATAGAACAGAACGCCGATATCCTTAAAGAATTTGTCGGCACACCCGGCAAGTTCATAGTTGAACCTATACAGCAACATGAACTTCTCTTTGTAGTTGATAAAACGCTTGACGCAATATCGGTTGAACCAAGTAGTTTTACCACCAGAACGGTTGGTGGTACACATATAAATCTCTGGCTTGTTGCCGTTTGTGTCCATTAAAGACAGTAGTTTTGTACCATCATAAAAGTCACCCATCGTCTCAGCTCCTTTTAGGAATCATTCCTATTTGTTCCACATGGAACATTTTCTCTCTAAAATAATTATATCATACCTACTTCCTTTTTTCAACCACCGATGGTATAATAATGATAGAAGCTAGACCGGAAAGGGGGTGAGCTTATTATTATGAATGCCGTCTATTCCGTTCCAGTGGAAGTAAAACTTGCTCTGACCTTTATGGTGATTGACGTTTTCACCGGGGTGTTGAAAGCGATCAAAAACAAAGAGTTGAACTCCACAAAGGCAAGGGAAGGAATTTACAAGAAAGCCAGTTTTATCTTGTTCATTGCGTTCGGCTATCTCGCTGATTATGCTATGGACTATGTGAACATGGGTTTCAATTTCCCTGCCGCCGTAACTATCTGCACTCTGGTTATCGTCACGGAAGCTATTTCTGTGCTTGAGAATCTGGGTCAGATTAACCCAGACTTGGTTAAACTGATTGCACCGTTCCTGTCTGTACTGAACAAGAAAGAAGAGGGTGAACACATTGAACACTAAATCATATTATGTTTTCGACTACACCCTCAACCCTGATGAACAGTTGTCACCTCATTTCAAAGCGCACGAGTTCCGCTGTTCTGACTTGTCTCGTGTCATTGTGCTGAACAAAGCACTTCTTGAATTGCTTGAAATCATCCGTAATCACTACAACAAACCTCTCAATATCAACTCAGCATATCGCACAGTAGCCTACAACAGTTCACTCAAAAATTCCAGTCCTAAATCACAGCACATGTTTGGCAATGCCGCAGATATTTATATCTCCAGTGTTTCGCCGCTCAAGCTGTATTCGTGGCTTAATTCTGAATACCCTAATTCGCTTGGACTTGGCATTTATGATACCTTTGTCCATGTGGATGTAAGAGAGGGAAAGTCACGATGGAACTGCCGCACAAACAATAAATAATTGAAAGGAGCAAATTATGGAGCTTGCCGATTTCAATGCCAAGACACAAGAGCTTATCAAGCACTTGGGCGATAACGCAGACCAAGGCGAAGTAACCAACATCTTGGCAGAACTGACCACTGGTTTCAGCGAAGAGGTTGCCGCAAAAGCAACTGCTCTTCGTAGTGTTGATGACCTTACCGCAAAGAATGCGAAGTTGAAAGAGGACAACATGAACCTTTTCCTTCGTGTTACAGTGCCGGAAGAACAGCTGAAAGCACCTGTTCGTCCGGAAGAGGACAAAGACCCTATCAACCGCCTGTTTACCAATGGCCGACTTAACCTCAAGGGTTAAACATTTAGAAAGGATAGTGATAAAACATGGCAACTGCTATCGACATTGTGAACGCAGTCATTGAGACTAGTTCCACTCTGAAAGATAACATCCCGCTTGCTACCAATGCCACTCTTCAGGCAACTGGCGGCGCTATCATGCAGTACACTCCCTTCATGAATGAGTTCATCAATGGTCTGGTGAACCGCATTCTGTTTCAGGAAGCGCACAACATGACATATGACAACCCCCTTCGCATTTTCAAAGGTGTCGATATCCCCTACGGCACTGACGTACAGGACAACATTGCAAACCCTGCTGTTGCTACTCCCTACGACAGCACTGCAATGAGTGACGTTCTGACCCCTGCTTCTCCTGAAGTCAAAACTGTGTACTACCGCCGCAACCGACAGGACAAGTACAAAGTTACCGTCTATGACGCCGTGCTGGCTGGCGCTTTCACCAACGCTGACACCTTCAACAACTTCGTCTCGATGATTCTGAACACCCTGACCAGCGGTGACAACATCGACGAGTTCAAGCTGATGAAGGGTGTCGTTGGTCAGGCTATCAACGACGGCAATATCAACAAAACTACGCTGACCGCTGGTGCTGACCACCGGGCCTTTGCTGAAACTCTGGTTACTGACCTTCGCGCCAAGTATCTTCAGTTTCAGTTTCCCTCTACCAGCTACAATTGCTATCAGAAGATGGCTGCCGCTCAGGGTATTGCAAAACCAACCCCCCTGACCACTTGGACTTCTCCTGACCGCATCAGCGTTCTGGTTCGTGCTGACGTTGCCGCCTTCACTGACGTTGAGGTTCTGGCTAAGGCGTTCAACATGAGCAAGGCTGATTTCCTTGGCCGACAGGTAATGGTTGACAGCTTTGGTGAAACGGGTGATGCCGCTAAGACGCTGGCAATCATTGCAGATAACACCTTCCTGCGCACCCACGACAACCGCTTCCAGATGGCAGAAACCCCGTACAATGCAAGCACTCTGAGCCGCACCTACTTCCTGCATCACTGGGAGACTATGGCTTGCAGTCCGTTTGCTAATGCGTGGGCATTCATCGAAGAGTAATCTTCATATTGTAACTGCTCCATAATTTTCTCTCTTACGGTAGCTGGTTGTGCTTTATGCCAGTGAGGGCGGGACAGGGGCAAGAGAGGTACAAATTATGTTTACACCAACAACCGCTTTAAGGCTACTCGATACGCCACTTGAGAACGATTACAGGAACACGCTGTGGTTTCCTAACCGAGAAACACAAACTGCCTATTTCTTAGGCAAAACGATTAAGACCTACGATAACTTCCAGTACATTAAAAAGAATAATACTATTGTTGTGGACGGCGAAGTGGACTTGCTGTATAACTGCAACTACATCATGTACCAGAACAACAACTTTACCAATAAATGGTTCTATGCGTTCATTGATAGAATCGAATGGGCAAGCAACAGTTCTGTCAGGCTGTACGTCAGCACAGACGTTATCCAGACTTGGTTCTTTGATATTACATACTATGATAGCTATGTTGATAGATGCCACAGTGATACTGACGTTGCCGGTGACAATATTGTGCCAGAAGATTTCAGTGTTGGAAATCCAGGCGGCTATCAAGTAGCCGGTTCTACTGACCTTGCGCCAGATGGCATTGCGCTGTTTGCCACTTCTACTTATGCAGGAGAATCCAGAACTGGTTCTGTGAACTCTGGCATTTACTCAGGTGGTCAGAACCTTGTTGACTTCCACATTGACAACCCCGGAGTTGGTTCAGTTCTTGATAGCTACGTTAAGAACGGCACTGCTACTGCTGTTATTAAATTACAACAGTACCCTTACAAGCTCAAGGACGGGCCCATGGCCGTTTCTTTCTCTAAGTATCCCAGTTCTATTTCTGGGTATACACCAAAAAACAATAAAATGCTTTCGTCTGCGTTTATTACTTGCTTTATGAGCATGTACGGCCAGGAGACTGATTTCAACCCGGTATTTATCACCGACAGCAAAGTCAACATTAAAGTTTCAGCTGACCAAACAAGCGGAACTATCAGTGCATTCGTTGAAAATTACAGTGACGGTTCTATTTCAACAATCTCTATGTTTGCTTCTATCCCAGAAAGTGGATGGAGCTACAACCAGTACAAGAACGATTACAATTTACACAGCGGAAGTAACGCTATCTACATCGAACGGCAAAAGAATGTTCGAGTAGGAAATACTGCACAAGCGGTAGTTGGCTCAGTTGGGTCGATTGCTGGACTTGCAGGAAGCATTATTGATACAATGAACCCTATCACAGCAGTTACAGGCCGAGTTAATCAGTCAATCCAAAATGTTACCACCAATGCAAGTAACATGATTTCAAATGCAACCAAAGCGGCAATACAGTTCTCTGGTATTGACGAGATTACGCAAGACCTTGCCGCTATCTCTGAGAACTATAACGCACCTGCAACTGGCGGCATGAGTGCTTCTAATGGCTATATTGCTACTGGCAAAACTGCGTTCTCTTATGGCTACAAAGTTCTGCCAAAAGACATTGTTGAACGCTGTGACAAATTCCTCACAGTATACGGCTACAAGCAGAGTGAGTACAGAGCAATCAATCTTCATGCAAGAACAAGCTGGACTTACATCAAAACCAATGGCCTGAACGCTAGTGGCAACTTCCCTGACAATGATATGGAAATTATCAAACGTATATTCAACAACGGCGTATTTTTCTGGGTATACACAGCGACATACGGCAACTTTGGACAAAACAACGCTATTATATAAGGTGGTGATTATATGGCAAACTCAGCGGCAGAAACGCTAAAAGAATTTAAGTCTGCGTCAACTGCCAATAATGCCGTTTACGCCACCTTAAAAGTGCAGTATACTGGCTCTTGGATGGACGATATTCAGCAGATTTCAACTATGTGCGGCGTCCCTGTCCAGAAACTATTACAGCTGAACCCGTGGCTAACTTCCAATAACTTTGTTGCCAATAACCACGACTATATCACAATCAAAGTGACTGCCGGTTCACCCCGTACTGGCGGCAGTAATACCCAGAACAACGTCACTGGTTTTTATAGCACAGATGAATGGTTTCATCCGCTTGGTGTTGGAACGTGGTACTGCACTACTGCTTTTAGTGCTTCTCACTCTGCTATTGACCTTACTACGGGAACGCCCGGCCAGATTGCAGGAAAGCCAATTTATGCTGTGAAAGCTGGCACCGTTGTTCAAAGCTACTCTTCTGATTCTTGGGGAAACACAGTTCTCATTCGTCACGATAATACAAAAGACGCTTCCGGCAATTGCTATTACACTAGATATGCGCACATGGAAAAACTTGGCCCTTCTGTCGGGACAAAAGTTTCACAAGGCGACCAGCTTGGCGCAGTCGGCAATACAGGAAACTCTACTGGGTATCACCTTCATTTCCAGATTTACTTTACATCTGCAACTCGTACAGATTACACTCACTTTGATGGTGGCAAAGTTAGTCACACTTTTAGTGTAAACCCAAACGATATAAAAGACTTTCCCGGCATTCCATATACAGAAAATCATTATAGTCGAGTTGAATTGCACAAAAGTCCTTACGTTACTGACGCTGATATCAAAGTTATTCAGGGTGCGGCATCTGAGGACGGCACTGTTACTGAATCTCAGTTCGATGAAACTGTTAATGGCATTGCTGACAGAATCATTGCCGCAAAGAACGTTGACCCATCAAGCGAACTCGCAAAGCTAATTAAGGACTATGTGAAAGCGCAGTTAGACGGCATCAAATCAAATGCCGCCGGTTATGCTACTGACATTCTCACAACTGGTGATTTCAGCGGAGTTCTTAACAAGTTCTGCTCTGACGTTGTAAACAACTCAATCTGGTACGTTGAAAACAAAATCAACAACCTTCTACAATATGCAATATCTGTCGGACAACAAGCCGCACAAAACGAAATTAACCAAGCAAAGACGCAACTGAAAGACTGGATTGTAAGCGTTACGAAAATTGACCGCAACTCTGAGCTATGCGTACACACCCTGAATCTTCTTGATTCTTATGTTGACACTATTGTTGCAGACGGCTGGCAAGCCGTTACAACTGCACTAACAACTGGTGATGTAAAACTGGCCGCTGGTCAATTCTTGGAAGTAACCAAAAGACAGTCAATCGACTATGTTTGTGAACTTGGCTCTCATGCAATAGCAAATGCAATCACTTCCTACATTGGTTCTCATTCACAAAGCACAGAGCTTAACCAGATTGCCGCAGACTTAGTGCCCGGTATCATTAACACTATGTGCCAGTCTATTGGCTGCGTTATGAAAGGCGATATCTCTATTGAGCAAGCGGCTAAAAATGTTCTGATTCAAGTCGTATCCACAGTTGCTACTACGGTTGTCCAAAAATACCTTGTACCCGTGGTTACTAATTGGGTTGTTGCAGGTTTAACGTCTATTGCTGTTAGCATTGGCGGTGAAGCGATTGGGTCTGCAATAGGTGGAGCACTGGCTGGTCCCGTAGGCTATATTGTTGGCGCTCTTGCCGCCGCAGGTGCTAGCTGGGTCATCAACTCCTTATTCAGTTAAGAGGTGATTCAAATGTACAATTATGATAATGAACTCGCAGACAAACAAGCATCCCACGCCGCTTACGCTGACTATTACTTCCGTCTTAAATCTCTTGCTTGCACGATGTTTAAGTGGGAAGGACTGCCCGATAGCGTGAATGAACGATATCTTGAATATTGTCTGTTTACCTACGGCAAAGCTGTTTTCTTCAACCACCCAACTCGTGGCTATATGTGCCTGAATGGCGCACTTCGTGGAATCAACTTCTACAATGAACCCATGTATATCAGGCCCATCAGCCCCGTGGAAACATTCCCCGAATACGACATGAAGGACTGTGTGCTTATCAGAAACACTCCTGATATGTACCCGACTTTCCTTACCACTATTCGTTACACTCAGGACTTATACGACATTGACCAAACTATCAAAGTCAACATCGGTGCTCAGAAAACTCCTGTACTTATTCTGACTGACACCAAGCAGAAACAAACCGCACAGACTGTATATCAGAAATTCACTGGTAACACTCCTGTTATCTACGGCATGAAAGGCGCGTTTGACCCGAACAGTTTCATGGTTCTTCGCACAGATGCACCGTTCGTTGCTGGTCAGTTACAGGATATCAAGATTACAAAGTACAATGAGTACCTGTCTTTCCTTGGTATCGGCATGGCAGACTTCAAACGAGAACGACGAGTGACTAACGAGGTGGAACAGTTTGACCAGCAAGCAAATGCTCTGGCAAACATCGGCTTGTCTCAACGCAAACAAGCTTGCAAACTTATCAATGATATGTTCAGCCTGAACGTTTCTGTTCATCTAGCAAATGAACCTTATATCACTGACGGTGATAAATACAGTAAAAACGCTTCTACTACCGCCTATTTGCACGCTAGTAATAGAGATGATAACGGGGGTGATGAATAATGGCAACGTACACCATCGAACTCGGCAAACTGCTTACTCTTGATGGGTTTGACATTGGCATGAACGATTACCCCCTGCCGTCTTTTCTCGATTCTGCTGAGAACAAGAAGGCATGGAGAGAAGCACTGAACAAAAAAATCATTAACCATTACTATTTCAATGAAATTTGCTGTCTCCCGCCTGACAGGTTCAAGCTCTTTCTGAACAACACTCTGAACGAGAAAATGCCATACTTCAATATGCTGTATGACGCTATGGCTGAAAAATGGCAATTCTACACGGGCGGCACTCTCAATGAGGTTATCAAAGCTGACGGCACTAGTTCGGACAACGGTACTAAAACTGGTACTGATGTGCTTGCTAGGTCTGGTATTGATACCATCGTCAATAGCAGTACCAGTAGCAATTCTCATAACGATTACACCCTCAATGTTAATTCTGATACTCCCGCTCAAATGCTCAACATTGAGTATGATATCGCAAATAACACCTACGCTTCATCTGCTAACAAAAATAAAAATAACGGAACTAATACAGGTAACAGCACCAGCACAGATACCACCACTTATAACAGCAAAGAAACAACCACACTCGATGAACACACCACAGCAGACAGACAGCACAATGACAACCGGAACAGAACCGTGTCTGGCTTGAGTAACAAGTCATACGCAGAACTGTTCAAAGAATACTCTGAATCTGTACGCAATCTGGATTTAGAGGTTATCGACAGTTTGAAGGATTGCTTCATGGGAATTTTCTAAATTGATGGCTGGATTGCACTGAACTAACGCTGTTAGTGTAATACAGCAGTCAGCGCAGGCGCGGGAATTTAACAAAAATATAATGAAAGGGTGAAATACTATGGCTAGTAAATCAGGTGAAGCTAATTTCTTCCCCGAAGTCCCCGTATTTCCTAGTATGGGTACTTTTCAGCCCGTGTATAGCAAGTTCGATTTGACAACTTACATTCAAGGCGCTAGCGACTACGAGATTATGGCGTTTCTGGTTGGCAAGTATAATGCTTGTCTGGAAGCGTATGGCACTATCACTAAGCTGAGCACTGATACGATTACCGCGTGCAAACAGTTGCAGGACTGGATTAACAGCTGGTTTGATAATCTGGATGTTCAGGAAGAACTGAACAAGAAGATTGACAGCATGGTTGCTGACGGAAGTTTTGAGCGGCTGTTGCACCAGACATTCGATGCACAAATTAACCGGCAGACTACTAGCGCGGTAACGGCGTGGTTGGTGGCGAATGTTACGCCAACGGGCAGTGCAGTTGTGGTGGATAAGTCGCTGTCGGTTGCAGGGGCGGCGGCGGATGCAAAAGAGGCAGGCAAAGCGCTGATTGGCTCTGTCAATGTCTATAATGCAACCACTGCAGCCAAATACCCTGACCTTAATACCGTCCCTTGTAACCGTGTGATTCTATTCACCAATCGCAACACTTATGACCTTGCTAATGCACCGACTGTCAATGATGGACTGTTTTATAGCATCGCTCGTGATGTGAATGACCCGACCGGCTATGTACAATACTATATTACTACTACCAATATGTGGCGGCGTGTTAAATGGGGCACCACCTTTAGAGCCTGGATTAACATGGACTCGGCACAGTCTGATAGCTCTGATTATATGCCATCAAGCATTGCGCAATTCATAAGACTTGGTGTAGTTGGAGACAGCTATGCGAGCGGCGAAATTGTACTTCCACCAGACTACAACTTTATCGACTACTACAATCTTAGTTGGGGGCAGTGCATCGCTAGACGAAATGGCATTACGTGCACTAATTACAGTGGAGGCGGCCTAACTACTAGAACCTGGCTGACTTCTAAAAAAGGCCAAACGCTTCTTACTTCAAGCGCGCCCGACAACCTGTACCTGTTAGCCCTTGGCATCAACGATGCTAATAAGTTAGGGCTTGACTACCTTGGTAGCATCGAAGATATCAAGAGTGACTATAATCAAAACGCTGACACTTTCTACGGAAATTACGGCAAAATCATCAGCATTATCATGGCTAAATCTAGCACAGCAAAAATAGTGATGCTCGATTTGGCTAATGATAACAATAGTAGCTTGTACAATACGTACAATACTGCAATTAAAGAAATCGCTAAACACTTTGGAATTCCTTGCATCCATGAAAACGATGATGCTTTCTTTAACAGTGCATTCTACAAGAACAAATCTTATGGACACCCAACAGCTACTACGTATGGCGGCATGGCAGTAGCTATTGAAAGACTGTTCGCAAAATGCTGTGTTGACAATGTAAACTATTTCAGAAACTATATCGGTTAAATTTTATATGGACAGTTGTATTTTATTACAACTGTCCTTTTTGCTAGTATTTATTTATTACTTATTTCATAATAACTTTTTATACAGCTCTATTGCAATTGTTAAAAATTTAACAATCGCATATTCCGCAACTAGGGTTTGTTAAAAATTTAA
>ERZ779889.2462-NODE-2462-length-15243-cov-7.487095_pt1 | contig 15243 bp, 13 predicted proteins | sample MGYA00511030_ERZ779889 | MGnify/ENA primary metagenome ERZ779889 (study PRJEB29588, sample SAMEA2160616) | human gut metagenome | biome: human gut; feature: human-associated habitat; material: faeces | place: Denmark | collected 2008/2010 ...
AGCCGCCGAAGCGGTGCTTAAGCCGTAAGGCGGGAATTGTGCGGTGTTGCCCTAATTTGGAGCCAAGAAGAAATAAAAGCAAAATGTTTGGGAAGGCCCCTTGACACCATGGGGAAGATATGGTATTCTAACTGCGTTAGTTAGATAAACCTAACCAACAAGCATCCCGTACTTTCTGCATAAACATAGCAATAGCAGCGGGAATTTTTAATGGCTTAAAGTTAGCACAAACTAATTATACGGTCAAAACAGGAGGGTACACCATGCAGCGTAATTTTGAAACCTCGTTTGTAACGCAGTGTGCTCCTGTTCTGGCGGGACTTAAAGTGGCAAACCTCTTCCGCTGGGTTGAACCCGATGCAAGCGCCATGCACGCCATGGTGGAGCGCTGGGCGGCCGAGCTAAAACCCAAAGGCGTTACGGTTTCTATCATCAAGGAATGCCCCGTCACCCACGCCTATCTGGTTTATGTCTACCGCGCAAAGAGCCTGGAAGAAAGCCTGCAGCAGCCGGATGTGCAGCACTACCTGCTGCGGGAAGGTTACCCCCAGGGCGGCTTGCAGGAGTGCTTGGATCATCTTTCCCGGTGCCTTTGCTGCGAAGCAGAGTTCCCGCACGAGATTGGCGTTTTCCTTGGTTATCCGCTGGAAGATGTCGTTGGCTTTGTGGCAAACAAGGGCAAAAATTATACGTTCTGCGGTTACTGGAAATGCTATGGCGACCCCGCTGCAGCACAAAAGACGTTTGAACGCTTCCGCAAATGCACTGAAGTTTATCTCCGCTGTTTCCAGAGCGGTACACCGATCACCCGGCTCGCAGTAGCCGTTTGATATAATGGGCGCACGCCCATGTTAAAATGTAATAAAGGAGCTGTTTGATTATGAACAAGGTAGCAATCGTTTATTGGAGTGGCACAGGCAATACTGAGCAGATGGCCCAGGCTGTGGCAGAGGGCGTTAAGAATGCTGGCGGCGAAGCCGATGTGCTGACCTGCGCAGAATTTGATAGCGCAAAGCTGGCCGATTACGGCGCAGTTGCTTTCGGCTGCCCCGCTATGGGCGCAGAGCAGCTGGAGGAAGGCGAATTTGAACCCATGTTCGCTGACCTGGAAGGTAGCCTGTCTGGTGTGAAGGTTGCTCTGTTCGGCTCTTACGGCTGGGGCTCTGGCCAGTGGCTGGAAGACTGGTGCGCACGCTGCAAGGAAGACGGCGCTGTGATGCAGGAAGAACCTGGCGTTATGGCAAACGAAGCACCGGACGACGATGCAATCGCAGCCTGCAACGCTCTGGGCGCAAAGCTGGCAGTCTGCTGAGCAAAGTGTCCTGAGGTGCTCACTACACCTTGAGCAAATAGCATTATGACGGCGGGGAACCGATACCGAGAAAAAGGCATCGGCTCACTGCCGTTTGCTTTTTACAGTTTATCATCAGGGCTGTTATAAGATAGAAAAGACAAACAAAAATCCGGCAGAACACCGGGTAGCGGCTCTGCCGGATGATGAAGCGCACGGATTGGGCAATCAGCCAAAAATACCAAACAGCTTTTTCTTCTGGTAAGGCGCGCAGCTGTAGCTGACCATGCGGTAGCCAGTCGGTTCCAGCGCTTTAGCGATGTCAGCCTCAGCAATTTCGTTTTCGGCTACAATAACAGCCTGGCCCTTGGTGTGGTTAGCGGTTACCTTTTTGACGGGGAATGCCTTGCGGATTGCGTCAGAAACATGTGCTTCACACATGCTGCATGCCATTCCATCTACCCCAACAGTGATTTGAACCATTAAACTCATCCTTTCTGCAATAGGTTACATATCCTAAACCAAACTGACCCAAAAGGCAGGCGGCAATTCATAACGGCTTCATCATACCAACCCAATGGGTATTTGTCAAGCGGAGAGAATACAGCATATTCCGCTCAAAAGAAGGGGTAAAGGGCATAAAATACCTGAATGACGCAGCGTCCTTTGTGCAAATTGCCTTAAAAAGTGTGAAGAAGTTAGCCACGACTTATCGGTTAGCACAAACTAATTTTGGATGACTTCAAAACTATTGACATTGCAGGTTAGCAGTGGTAAACTGCAAATGCTCAAAGAAGTTAGCACCTGCTAATCTTCTGCAGTTGGCCGGGAAGCGGCAGATCACAGGGGATTAAGGGTCAAACTCCGGCTTTTTTGCGCCTGTGCAAGATGCAGAAAAAACAGAACGGAAACTTATAAGCGTAAAGCAATTTGGACGTTGGGGGATGAAACGATGATGCCGATTACGATGGCAAAAGCAGGCGAAACTGTCACCATCAAAAAAATCACTGGTAAAGACGAAGTTCGCCAGCACCTGGCTGAGTTGGGATTTGTTGTGGACGCAACGGTTACCGTTGTGAACGAAATTGCGGGCAACCTGATCATTCAGGTAAAAGAGAGCCGCATTGCACTGGACAAAACCATGGCAAACCGCATTATGATTGGTTAAAACAGCGCCAATCCGCTGTTTTGGAGGCTGCGGCTTATCCAGCGGCTTCCCGATAGAGATATTGTGAGGAGGATAAAAATGAAAACTCTGAAAGACGCGAAAGTCGGCGAGACTGTCACCGTTGCCAAGCTGCACGGCGAAGGCCCTGTCAAGCGCCGCATCATGGATATGGGCATCACCAAAGGTGTTCAGATCTATGTCCGCAAGGTTGCCCCCCTGGGTGACCCCATGGAGCTGACCGTGCGCAACTACGAGTTGAGCGTGCGCAAGGCTGACGCAGAGATGATCGAATTGGTTTGATTCCAACTAGAGAAGAGAGGGTAACGCAATGAGCATTAAAATTGCACTAGCCGGTAACCCGAACTGTGGTAAAACTACCCTGTTCAATGACTTAACCGGTTCTAACCAGTATGTCGGCAACTGGCCCGGCGTTACGGTTGAAAAGAAGGAAGGCCGCCTGAAAGGTCAGAAGGACGTTGTCATTCAGGACTTGCCCGGTATCTACTCCCTGTCCCCCTACACCCTGGAGGAAGTTGTGGCCCGTGGTTACCTGGTCAATGAAAAGCCTGATGCCATCCTGAATATCATTGATGGTACCAACATTGAACGTAACCTGTACCTGACCACCCAGCTGATTGAGCTGGGCATTCCTGTGGTTATGGCCGTCAACATGATCGACCTGGTCCGCAAGAATGGTGATAAGATCGACCTGAAGAAGCTTAGCGCAGAGCTGGGCTGCCAGGCTGTTGAGATCAGCGCACTGAAGGGCGAAGGCAGCATGAAGGCTGCTGAGATGGCTGTTGCCGCTGCAAAGTCTGGCAAGGCTGGCGAGCTGCCCCATGTGTTCACTGGCAGCGTTGAGCATGCCATCGCTCATATCGAAGAGTCCATCCAGGGCAAGGTTGATGACCGCTTCCTGCGTTGGTACGCCGTCAAGCTGTTCGAGCGTGATGACAAGGTTCAGCAGGAGCTGAAGCTGGACAAGGCGCTGGTTGACCACATTGACCAGCATATCGCAGACTGCGAGAAGGAAATGGACGATGACGCCGAGAGCATCATCACCAACCAGCGTTATGCTTACATCAACACTGTTGTCGAGAAGGCTGTCAGAAAGAAAGCTCGCGTTGAGCACCTGACTGTTTCCGATAAGATCGACCAGGTTGTTACCAACCGTATCTTCGCTCTGCCAATCTTTGCCTTGATCATGTTCCTCATGTACGCGCTGTCCATGGGTACCTCCATTGCCGATGGCGGTATCTCCATCGGCACCTTCGCAACTGACTGGACCAACGATGTTCTGTTCGGCGAGATCGTTCCCAATGCACTGGGCGGTTTCCTGGAGAGCGTTGGCGTTGCTGGCTGGCTGTACGGCTTGATCATGGACGGCATCGTCGCCGGTGTCGGCGCGGTTCTGGGCTTCGTTCCCCAGATGTTGGTTCTGTTCTTCCTGCTTTCCATCCTGGAAGACATTGGTTACATGGCCCGTGTTGCTTTCATCATGGACCGTATCTTCCGCAAGTTCGGCCTGTCCGGCAAGAGCTTCATCCCCATTCTGGTTGGTACCGGCTGCGGCGTTCCCGGTGTTATGGCTTCCCGTACCATCGAGAACGAGCGTGACCGCCGTATGACGATCATGACCACCTGCTTCATTCCCTGCGGTGCCAAGATGCCCATCATCGGCCTGATCGCAGGTGCTCTGTTCGGCGGCAGCAGCTGGGTCGCCACCTCTGCTTACTTCATCGGCTTTGCGGCCATCATCATCTCCGGCATCATCCTGAAAAAGACGAAGTTGTTCGCCGGTGATCCTGCTCCGTTCGTTATGGAGCTGCCCGCTTACCATGTGCCCGCATGGGGCAACGTCCTGCGCGCTACTTGGGAGCGCGGATGGTCCTTCATCAAGCGTGCCGGCACCGTCATTCTGGCTGCCACCATCATCCTGTGGTTCCTGCAGGGCTTCGGCTTCGAGAACGGCGCGTTCACGATGGTCGAGGATCAGGACAACTCCATCCTGGCTATCGTTGCAAGCGCAATTTCCTGGATCTTCATCCCGCAGGGCTTCGGCAACTGGCGTGCAACCGTCGCTTCTATCTCCGGCCTGATCGCCAAGGAGAATGTCGTCGGTACCTTCGGTGTTCTGTATCACTATGCTGACGAGCTGTCTGACAACGGCGACGAGATCTGGCCCGAGGTTGCTGCCAGCTTCACCGCGATCTCCGCTTACAGCTTCATGATCTTCAACCTGCTGTGCGCTCCCTGCTTCGCTGCTATGGGCGCCATCAAGCGCGAGATGAACAACGGCAGATGGACGGCCATCGCCATTGGTTACATGTGTGCTCTGGCTTACTGCGCAGCTCTGGTGGTTTACCAGCTGGGCGGCCTGATCACCGGCGAGGTCGGCTTCAACTTCTTCACTGTTGTGGCTGTGGTGCTTCTGGTCGGCTTTATTTACCTGCTGGTCCGTCCCAACAAGTACACTGGCGACAACGAGGTCAAGATCGACGTTTCCAAGATCACTGCAAACAAGTAAGCTTCGTCTGCTGAAAGGAGAGATGCTTTATGATGGAATTTCTGGCAGCAAACTTTAATCTGTCTACGATCATTGTGGCAGTCATCGTGTTTGGCGGTGTGGGCTGGATCACATGGCACTCTCACAAGCATGGCGGCTGCGGTGGCTGCGGCGAGGGCGGTTGCAATGGTAATTGCGGCGGCTGCAGCGGCTGTCACTGATCGGTAAAAACCGCAAGGGGCGCGGGCTGGAACTTTCGGCTCGCGCCCTTTTTTTAGAAGAAAAAAGTTAGCCTTGAGTAACATCAAAACGAAAGAGAGTGATCGGGATGGAACTTACGCCGGCGCATCTGCGCTATCTGCTGGCGATCTACGAGGTCTCGCAGACCCATCTGGATATCAGCTCCCGCAGCATTGCGGAAAAGCTGGGGGTCACCAAGCCCTCAGTGGTGCGCATCATGAACCTGCTTATGGAGCATGGCATGATCGTAAAGGAGCATTACGGCAAGATCTACATGACCGACCGGGGCATCTGGGTGGCAAAGCAGGTGGACCGGCAGCTGAAAACGATCCTGACCCATTTCCCGCCGGTCGGTGAGCCGCTGTCAGAGGAGGAACGCTTTGCGGCGGCGCTGGCCATGACCAGTGCATTGCCGGAGCGCATCTTTACCGGCGAATACGAGCGTCTGTTCGGAACAGCGGCGGATGACACAGAAATGGAGAAAGCCCAGTGATCAACAAAAAATTGCTGTCCTTTGACCGCGGTGCGCTGCGGTATGTGGAGCTGAATGTGCTGTTCCAGTGGCTGGGAATGCTGTGCAATGTGGTGTTTGTAAAGGCTGTTGCGGGGCTTATCGGTGCTGCCTTTGCGGGCAGCCTGACCAGCGCCCTGCTGTGGCAGCAGCTGGTGCTGTGCCTTGCTACGGTGCCGCTGCGCTTTGCCTGCACCATGCTGGCCTCCGGCATGAGCGACCGGGCGTCCAAAAACGTCAAGCGCACCCTGCGCAGCAGCATCTACGCAAAGCTTGCCCGCCTTGGCCCCAACTACACCGAGACGGCGGCCACCAGCGAGGTGGTGATGCTGGCCAGCGAAGGCGTGGAGCAGATCGATACCTATTTTGCAAAGTATCTGCCCCAGCTGTTCTACAGCCTGCTGGCTCCTGTTACCCTGTTCGCGCTGCTGGTGGGTGTGCACGCACGGTCTGCCATCATCCTGCTGTGCTGCGTGCCGCTGATCCCCATGTCCATCGTGGCGGTGCAGAAGTTTGCCAAAAAGCTGCTGGCGAACTACTGGGGCGAGTACACCACCCTTGGCGACAGCTTTCTGGAGAACATTCAGGGCCTGACCACCCTGAAGATCTATCAGGCCGACGGCTGGAAGCATGAGCAGATGAATGCGCAGGCCGAGCGCTTCCGCAGGATCACTATGAAGGTGCTCACCATGCAGCTGAACTCGGTGACACTGATGGACCTGATGGCCTACGGCGGTGCGGGCCTTGGCATCATCAGCGCAGTGGCTGCCTTTGCGGCAGGCCGGCTGACCCTGACCGCCACATTGACCATCGTGCTGCTGGCGGCAGACTTCTTCCTGCCGCTGCGGCTGCTGGGCAGCTACTTCCACATTGCCATGAACGGCGCCGCTTCGGCAGAAAAGATCTTCCGGCTGCTGGCAGCGGAAGAGCCCGCCGACGGCGACCGCCTGCCCGGCGAAAACACCACCCTGAAGCTGGAGCATGTCACCTTTGGCTACGAAAAGGACCGCACGATCCTGAAGGATGTATCGCTCACCATCCCGCAGGGCAGCTTTGTCTCTCTGGTGGGCGAGAGCGGCTGCGGCAAAAGTACGATCGCAGCGCTGCTGTCCGGCAGCCGCACCGGCTATACCGGCAGCGTGACGCTGGGCGGCGTGCCGGTGCAGGAGCTGCAGCAGGAACAGCGTCTGCGCACCCTGACGCTGGTGCCCCACAACGCCGCCATCTTCAAAGGCACGGTGGAGAGCAATCTGCGCATGGCAAAGCCGGATGCCTCCGAAACAGAGCTGTGGAACGCACTGGAACAGGTGAATCTGGCCGATTTTTGCCGCAGCCAGAACGGCCTGCAGACCGCCCTGCATGAGGGCGGCAGCAATCTTTCCGGCGGCCAGCGCCAGCGCCTTGCCATGGCCCGCGCCCTGCTGCATGATACGCCCATCTACCTCTTCGACGAGGCTACCTCCAACGTGGATGCCGAGAGCGAGAACGACATCATGCGGGCCATCCACAGCCTTGCCGGGAAAAAGACGATCATCCTGATCTCCCACCGTCTGGCAAACGTGGTGCACAGCGACTGCATCTATGCAATGAGCAATGGCCGTGTGATCGAGCAGGGCACCCACGCCGAGCTGCTGGCAAAGCAGGGGGCTTACAGCCGCCTGTATCTGGCACAGCGGCAGCTGGAAACACTGGAAGAGGAGGATGCCTGAGCATGAACAAGAGCAATCATCGCAGCCCCTTTGCCATTGTGGGACGGCTTATCGTACTGGTAAAGCCCATGCTGCCCGTTATGCTGGCAGCGATCGTGATGGGGGTGGCAGGCCATTTCTGCGCCACCTTCATTACCATCTTCGGCGGTTTTGGCATCCTGCGTGCGCTGGGGCTTGCAAGCCCGGTGAGGACCGTGGGCACGGCCTTTGCCTGCATTCTGGTGTTTGCGCTGCTGCGCGGCGTTCTGCGCTACGCAGAGCAGGCGTCCAACCACTATATCGCCTTTAAGCTGCTGGCCCTGATCCGCGATAAGGTGTTCGGGGCGCTGCGCCGCCTGACCCCTGCAAAGCTGGAAGGCCGTGACCGCGGCGACCTGATCTCGCTCATCACCGCCGACATCGAGGCGCTGGAGGTGTTCTACGCCCACACCATTTCGCCCATCTGCATCGCGTGCATCTGCATCATCGGCATGACGGGCTTCGTGGGCAGCTGGCACATCCTGCCTGCACTGGTGCTGCTGGCGGGCTATCTGCTGGTGGGCGCGGCCCTGCCTATCTGGAGCGCAAAGCGCGGCGACCGTGCCGCCCGGGAGTACCGTCAGGCACTGGCCGATACCAACAGCTATGTGCTGGAAAGCCTGCGGGGCCTGAAGGATACCCTGCAGTATCAGGACACCGCAGCCCGTGCCGAGGGCATCACGGCCCACAGTGAGACGCTGGGCGAAAAGCAGAAGTCCCTCAAGTACCGCGAGGGCCTGACCGTGGCCCTGACCAATACCCTGATCCTGCTCACGGTGCTGGCCGTGCTGGGCACCAGCCTGAACCTTTACCAGAGCGGAAAACTGGGTGCCGAGGGGGTACTGGTGTGCACCCTTTCGGCTCTGAGCTCCTTTGGCCCGGTGGTGGCACTGGCAAACCTTGGCGTCGGCCTGACGCAGGTGTTCGCAAGCGCCGACCGTGTTCTGGACCTGCTGGAGGAAGAACCTGTCACTGCGGATGTGACCGACGGCACAGACACCGCCTTTGCGGGTGCTGCGGCAGAGCATGTGAGCTTTGCCTATGCCGAGGAAGAGATCCTGCATGACCTGAGCCTGACCATTCCGGAAAAGAAGATCGTGGGCATCATGGGCCGTTCGGGCAGCGGAAAGTCTACCTTCCTGCGGCTGCTGATGCGGTTCTGGGATGTGTCCGGCGGCAGCATCCGCTTTGGAGAACAGGACATCCGCCGGGTGAACACCGCCGCCCTGCGTGCGCAGGAGAGCCTTGTGACCCAGGAGACCGAACTGTTCGATGACACCATCGAGAACAACATCCGCATTGCAAAGCGGGATGCCACCCGGGAAGAAGTGGAAGCGGCCTGCAAAAAAGCTGCACTGGATGGTTTCATCCGCAGCCTGCCCAAGGGCTATGACACCCCGGTGGGTGAGCTGGGCGGTGCCCTTTCCGGCGGCGAGCGTCAGCGCATCGGTGTGGCGCGTGCGTTCCTGCACGATGCGCCGTTTCTGCTGCTGGACGAGCCTACCTCCAATCTGGACAGCCTGAACGAGGGGGTCATCCTCAAGGCTGTGCGGGCAGAGTGCAAAGACAAAACGGTGCTGCTGGTCTCCCACCGAAAGTCTACCATGGCGGCGGCAGACATCCGCTTTTCGGTGGAAAGCGGCCGCCTGAGCTGAAAACGGGTTCTACAAAGAAACAGCCGGTCTCCTGCGCGGAGGCCGGCTGTTTTTGGTCATAAAGAATTACTGGATCGCATTCAGGATCTGCTGTGCAATGTACTTGTGGCCTTTGACGGTGGGGTGGCCGTCCGCAGCGGTCTGGGTGCGGGGAATGTCCACATAGATCAAACCTTCCTGTGCGGCAAGGTCTTTGGCAAAACGGTTCAGTTTGCTGAAATAGCGGTTCCATGCGGGCAGCAGAGGCACGGGATTGGTGTAACCCAGCAGCACGATTTTGGCATCCGGGTTCAGTGCGCGGATACTGGCCACGATCTGCGGCAGGCTGGCGGTCACATTGGTATAGGCCTGATCGCAGATCTCATCCATGCCGCGGAACAGCAGGCGGTTGGTGGCGCGGCTCTCGTCAAAGGTAAGGGTCATACGGTTCAGCGCTTCGAGGAAGAGCCCCAGCTTCTGGAAGTTGAAATCACGCAGGGCACCGCTGACCATCAGCCCGGCCAGCTGCTCGCTCTTCCAGTTGGTGGCCTCGCCCAGACCTACGATGCAGGGCACCAGCGCGTCGTTGGAGCCGATCTGGATGGAAATGATATCGGCCTTGCGCAGATATTCCTGATATTCCGGGTAGACGTAGTACGAGCCGGAAGCCTGATTCATCTTGGGCATGGCGCTGCTTTGCACCATATCCACCATGTCGGGGCTCATCAGGCCGGGCAGGCCCAGATTGATGGCGTGCTGGCGGTCCAGCCCAAGGCCCTTGCCCACAAGGGCGGTGTAGCACTGGGAAGAGTAGCCCTCGAAGTTTGGCCGGAGATCGTAGCCGATCTGGGCGATGTTGTATTTCATATCGGCAAGGCCGACACCGGAGGTGATGCTGTCGCCCAGCGCCACATAGGTGAGCTGCGGCTCCGGTTCGCCGGCTGCCTGGGCATCGGTGGGCAGGGCAGTCTCCTGCTCGGCAGGCGCTGCGGCCTGCTCCTGCTGCACTTCTGCTGCTTCGGCGGCAGGCAGCTCCGTCTGTTCGTCGGCAGCAAATGCAGGCATGGCCAGCAGCACAAGCGCTGCCGCTGCGGCCAGAAAGCTGGCAAATTTTTTGTTTTTCATTGAGATTCCTTCTTTCCGGAATGACTGCACCTATGCGGCACAGCTGTTGTCTCTATGATAAAATGGAAAGTAAAAATTGTCAACTGACAAAATTCAAAAAATTGCGGTCATCGCTGCGTCCGTATTCTGCGGTTTCTTCCATACAAAAAAGCTCCCCCTTTCGGGAGAGCTCAGTGTCTGAAAAATTACAGAGTGAAGTTCAGGATCAATAATCGCGGGGAGTGATCTCTTCCTCCAGCTTGCGGTAGTCCACCTTGCCAACGGGGGTCATCGGCATTTCGCTGATGAACTTGTAGCTCACCGGCTGCACGTACTCCGGCAGCTCTTCCTTGCACAGCTGGCGCAGCTCGCGCACGATCTGGCGCTTCTTTTTGTCGGCCTCCGGGTCCAGCACCACGTAGACGAAGGGCAGGCGGCCCTGCACATGGTCCTTGTCGGTGCAGCCTACCACCGAGCACTGATGCACAGCCGGATGGCGGCTGATGACGTTCTCGATCATGGACGGGAACACCTTGAAGCCGTCGTGACGGATGATCATGCGCTTGATGCGGGAGTCCAGATACACAAAGCCATCCTCGTCCATGTAGCCGACATCGCCGGTGTGTGCCCAGATCTGGCCGTCTGCATGGCGGCGCAGGATCATATCGGTCTCATCGGGCTTGTTGTAGTAGCCCTTCATGACGGTGGGGGTGCAGATGCAGATCTCGCCGCGCTCCCCGATGGGCAGCTCGGTCTCGGTGCCGGGCTCAAAGATGGACACCACCGTGTTCAGCATGGGGATGCCCACGCTGCCGGGCTTGGTCACGTTGCCGGCGGCAACGGTAGCGGCAGAGGCGACTTCGGTCATGCCGTAGCCCTTGGCCAGCGGATACTCCACGTTGTGTGCCTTCAGGAACTCGTTCACGGTCAGCTCAGCGCCCAGCGGCAGCGAGTCACCGCCGGCGGCATAGTTGCGGATGAAGGAGAGATCCTTCTTCTTCTTGAGCAGCGGAGAAGCTGCCATCTGCTGGTAGTGAGCCGGAACGCCGAACATGTGTTCGGGCTTGTGCTTCCAGATCAGTGCGCCCAGCTTGTCGGGGTCCAGATTGGGGATGATGACGACGTGCAGGCCCATGACCAGCGGCATATGCACGCCGCAGGCATAGCCGTAGGCAATGAACGGAGGCATAACGTTCATCAGCTTCTGGCCGCGGCAGAACAGGTTGCTCTGGGCAAGGAATTCGTGGGCCAGAGAGTTGAAGCTGTCGTCGGTCAGCATAACGCCCTTGGGCGAACCGGTGGTGCCGCCGGTGTGCACCACCACGCAGGCGTGCTGCGGGTCGTAGGGCTCGGCGTTCATGCTCTGATCCTTGCCCTGTGCAATAAAGTCCTTCCAGTGGATCACGTTGGACTTGTAGCGGTTCTTATCGGGGTTGGTCAGCTTGTAGCTGACGGCCAGATGCAGCGGCAGGGAGTCTGCGGGGCTGATGACCAGAACACGCTCCACATTGGTGCGCTTTTCTGCCTTGTGGCAGCGCTCATAGGTCACATTCAGGCAGATCAGCAGGCGGGAATCCACTTCCTCGATGTACTCGTGGATACCCTCAACGCTGTAGCGCGGGTCCACCAGATTCAGCGTTGCGCCGATCATATCGACAGCGTAGAAGGCGTAGATCACCTCAGGGGTCATCACACTGACAACGGTGATGATGTCGCCCTTCTTCACGCCGAGAGCACGGAAGGCGGCCGCGGTTTTCTTGACATTCACAAAGAGGTCTGCAAAGGTGAATTTGCGGCCATAATACTCCAGAGCGGTCTCGCTCAGATGGTTCTTGTTCTGATGGCAGAGATACTCAAAGGCGCTGCACTTGGGCAGAGGCATGTCGATGTATTTCTGGTCATAGTACTTCAGCCAGGGCTTCGCAGTGGACGCATAGAGCGGTTCACGCTGTTCAGTAGTCATAGAATAAAGTCCTCTTTTCTTTCTTCTTTTCATTGCTAAAAGCCGACAGCTTTGCAAGAAAGATGAAAGCCGCCGGTCAGAACACTCTAATAACTCAAAAATTAGAATCAACGATGCAGTCTCTATTGTAGTGGAGCCGCCTGAGAATGTCAAGAAATAAACTATGAACGTTGCGTAAAAGTGCCGTAAAACAACGATTCCTCCCGAAATGTCGGGGGTCAGCGCGGCAGCCACTGCTCCGCTTCGGCGGCGCTGCACAGCACAAAATGCTCAGGCCGCAGCTCGCGCCACTGAGGGGTCTCTCTGGAGTAGTCGTGCATGGCGGGGTCGTAGACCAGAAGCTTTTTCTGCCGCTCCCGGCGGGGGTCCGGCATGGGAATGGCGGACAGCAGGCTGCGGGTGTAGGGGTGGATGGCGTGGGCCGTCAGCTCTTCGGCCCCGGCCAGCTCCACGATGCGGCCCTTGTGGATCACGGCGATGCGGTCGGAGATGTAGCGCATCACGGACAGGTCGTGGGCGATGAACAGATAGGTGATGCCGCGTTCTTTTTGTAAATGGCGCAAAAGGTTCAGCACCTGCGCGCGGATGGACATATCCAGTGCGCTGATGGGCTCATCGGCAACGATGAATTCTGGCTCCACGATCAGCGCCCGGGCGATACCGATGCGCTGGCGCTGTCCGCCGGAAAACTCGTGAGGGAAGCGGGAAGCAAATTCCGGCAGCAGACCCACGTCCCGCAAAGCTTGCCTCACCCGCTCCTCCCGCTGGGCGGCGGTGAGGTCGGGCCGGACGTTCTGCAGGCCCTCGCCCACGATATAGCTCACCTTGGCGCGCTCGTTCAGCGAGGACTGCGGGTCCTGAAAGATCATCTGGATCTCCTTGATGATCTGCCGGTCCAGCTGGCGGGAAATTTTGCCGTTGATCTTCTGGCCTTTATAAAGGATGTCACCGCCGGAGGTGGGCAGGATGCGCAGGATGGCCCGGCCGATGGTGGTCTTGCCGCTGCCGCTTTCGCCTACAAGGCCGAAGGTCTCGCCCTTATAAATTTTAAAGTTGGCATCCTGCACAGCTTCATATGCTTTTTTGCCGGAGCCGTAGGTCACGTTCAGGTGGTTCACTTCCAGAAGAACTTCGCGTTCATTTTCCATCTTACAGCCCCTCCTCTCGCAGCATTTTCACCGTAGCAGGCGGTTCGATCTTGGGTGCCCGGGGGTCCAGCAGCCATGTCTTGGCCTTGTGGGTGGGGGATACGGTAAAGTAGGGCGGGCGCCTGACAAAATCGATCTTGAGCGCCTGCGGGTTGCGGGGCGCAAAGGCGTCGCCGCGGATCTCTGCAAACAGGTTCGGCGGTGTGCCCACGATGTTGAACAGATCCTCGCCCTTCACGCCCATCTGCGGCATACTGGAAAGCAGTGCCCATGTGTAGGGGTGGCGGGGATCGTAGTAGATCTCGTCGGCGGTGCCGATCTCCACGATGTCGCCCGCGTACATCACGGCTACCCGGTCGGCAATGTTGGCCACCACGCCCAGATCGTGGGTGATGAGCAGGATGGTCAGATCGTACTTGACCTGCATTTTTTTGAGCAGCTGCAAAATCTGGGCCTGAATGGTCACGTCCAGTGCGGTGGTGGGCTCGTCGCAGATCAGGATCTTGGGGCTGCAGGCCGCTGCAATGGCGATCACCACCCGCTGGCGCATCCCGCCGGAGAACTCGTGCGGGTACTGCTTAAAGCGCTTTTCCGGCTCCGAGATGCCCACATCCCGCAGGTATCCCAGCGTCTTTTCCCTTGCGGCAGCGCCCTTCAGGCCCTGATGCAGGGTGATGGCTTCCATGATCTGTGCCCCGATGGTCTTGAGCGGGTTCAGGCTGGTCATGGGGTCCTGCATGACCATGGCAATCTCCCGGCCGCGTACCCGCAGCCAGTCCTTTTCAGTTCTGAGGTCAGAAAGGCGCAGCGGCTTGCCGTCCGCCATGCCGTAGTAATCGATGGTGCCCCCGGTGATGGAGCCGTTGGCGTCCAGAAGGCCCATGAAGCTCTTGGTGAACACGCTCTTGCCGGAGCCGCTTTCGCCCACGATGGCGAGCACCTCGCCTTGGTACAAATCAAGGTCGATGCCCCGGATGGCGTGCAGCACTTTTCCACGCAGATCGAACTGGATGTTGACATCTTTTGCGGAGAGAATGAGCGGGTGATGTTCCATGATGTCCCCTCCTTACTGCAGATGATTCTTCGGGTCGGCGGCGTCCGAGAAGGCGTTGCCGATCAGATAGAACGCAATGGTGACAAAGCTCAGGATGAGGGTGGTACAGCAGCTGGTAGCGCAGCCCGCCCTGCATCATCACCTTGCGGCCATCGTTGACCAGATTGCCCAGCGAAGGCGTCTCCACCGAAAGCCCGAGGCCGATGTAGGTGATGAACACCTCGTTGCCGATGGCTTCCGGGATGGTGAGGGCCATGCGCAGCATGATGACCGAGACGAGATAGGGCAGCAGGTTGCGCAGTACGATGCGCACAGTGGGCGTGCCGAGGCAGCGGGACGCCACATTATAATCCCGGTCGCGGATGATGAGGATCTGGTTGCGGATGAAGCGTGCCATTTCGATCCAGCCCTTGATGGCCATGCCAAGGACCATGGTCCAGATGCTGGGCGTTGCCACGTAAGAGATCAGGATCAGCACAATGGCGGTGGGGATGTTATCAAAGATGTTGTACAGCTCGGTGAACACGGGGTCCAGCCCGCGCACATAGCCCCACAGCACACCGGCGGTGATGCCCACCACCGCTTCAATGAGGGCCACGAAAAAGGCGATGGTCAGGCTGGTGCGTGCACCGGCCCAGATGCGTGCCCACAGGTCCTGCCCGATGGAGTTGGAACCCCAGATAAAGCCGTCCTGTCCGGGGGCGATGTTGCGGTACTGGATGCCGGTGGCGGGGTCCACGGCGCAGAGGTTCGGGTCTGCCTGACCGGGCAGGTGGGGCTGGATGAAGGCAAAGGCAAGCACAGCGGCCAGTGCCACCAGCAGAACCACCGCGAACCTGTTCTTGAAAAAGGCGCGGAAGGTGCTGCCCCAGTAGCTGTAGTTGGAGCTGGCAGTGG
>ERZ779889.2464-NODE-2464-length-15235-cov-4.893742_pt1 | contig 15235 bp, 14 predicted proteins | sample MGYA00511030_ERZ779889 | MGnify/ENA primary metagenome ERZ779889 (study PRJEB29588, sample SAMEA2160616) | human gut metagenome | biome: human gut; feature: human-associated habitat; material: faeces | place: Denmark | collected 2008/2010 ...
CCGCTGCCGCCCCAGGGATGACAGCGCAGTAGCCTTCTGACCGTCAGATAGAGTCCCTTTATGGGGCCGTGCTTGCGGAAGGCCTCCAGGGCGTATGCCGAGCATGTGGGCGTAAAGCGGCACGAGGCAGGCTTGTACGGAGATATGCACACCTGATAGAACCGGATCAGGAACACGAAAGGGGCTATCAGGATCTTCTTAAGCACCCTGCGCCACTTTCCCCAGCGCGTTTGAGAGACATTCGGCGATCTTTCCATATTCCAGTATTTCATTGGCCGTATAGACCATCAGGATATCCTTGCCGGCAAAGTCCGGACATTGTTTCTTTATATGACGCAATGCCTCCCTGGTCCTGCGGCGCACCAGATTGCGCTTGACCGCCCGCTTGAATATCTTCTTCGGAACGGATATCACTGTCACATCCGCATCTCCGTCAGTGTTGTCCAGCACATACAGGCGGTAGGGATACGAATAATATTTCTTACCCTCGGAATGCAGCCTCTCTACCTTCGTCATAGGTCAATTGGAGGATATATACGACAGCACGTACTCGTCCGGGCCGGAGCTCAGGGTCATACGTCCGGACGCCGCAGATATGGAGTCTATCAGGAAGCACTTGACATCCCACTTGCCTGTAGTGCCGAACTCCCAGTTGTCATACAGGGTCATGACCAGATAATCCTCATAGAGACGGTAATAGTCCTCGCCGTTGCCGACAGGGTCCCAGGAGTTCTCTCCGCTCCTGACTGACATGGAGAGCACGTTCTCCGGCTGGAACTGCACCCTGTAATTCATAAACTCCTCCCCGTTTCTGGTGTTGAACTGCCATACTCCGTATATAGTGTCCGCCACCGCATAGTCCAGAGGAATCTTGCGCATGGTCATCTGGGAATATTCCGGAGTGACATCAAAACCGTTTATCGTGTAACTCTCCACACCAAGGGTCATCAACGAGTCCTCTGAGAGGACAAAACTGTATTCCTGACGTGTACTGGCCTCTTCCAGATGGCCGTACAGTCCCGAATAAACCCCGCTGATGGAAAAATCACAGCAGTAGATGTCATATCTGAGCGTGTTCTCCCCCCACTGATAGTTCGCACTGTCCAGTGTCAGGACTCCCTCGTAGACCACCGTGCCGGACGAGGTAAACGTCATCACTGTATAGTTACGCTCATCCAGCAGATTGCCGTCGTAGGTGTCCACAATCCAAGTAGCCTTGAGATTCTCCCGGTTATAGGCAGGACTTTCCTGATTGCATGACACGGCCATACCTGCGGCAATCATCACCGCGCACAAGACAACCGCTCTATAACCGTGACGCGACCACATGGCTATTTGTGGTTTTCAAGATAAAGCAACAATGCCTTGGACACGGAAGGAGCCTCCGGTGTAGGCGCCTCCACTTCAACCTCAAAGCCATTGTCTTTCAGTGCCTTTGCAGTAGACGGACCATAAGTCACGAACAAAAGGCCGTCCTGTTTGAAGTCTGGAAAGTTCTGCACCAGTGACTTGACATCCGAGGGACTGTAGAACACCACCATCTGGTACTTTGAGAGGTCCACGTCCTTAAGGTCGCTGTAAACGGTCTTGCTGAATACGGCATTGCCGAACTTGAGCCCGGCCTTGGTAAAGGCCTTGATGACATCCGGCTTTGTCGTATCGGTAGATGCTATCAGGAAATTCTCTCCCTTATGCTTGGGGCCTATGGCCTCCATCACGGATTCAATAGTCCCCTTGCCGAAAAATATCTTGCGCTTGCGGTACACTATGTGTTTCTGGAGATAGAGCGCTATGTTCTCTGTCGTACAGAAATATTTCATTGTCTCAGGGACTGTCACCCTCATGGCCTCGCACACCGAGAAGAAAGCGTCTATAGAAGACTTGGCTGAGAAAAATATAGCCGTATAATCCAGAATCGCCACCTTCTGTGTACGGAATTCCTTAGCTGTCAAAGGCTCTATCCTGAAAAAGGGGAAATAGTCAACCTGTACGCCATATTTTGAGGTAATCTCACTGAATGGAGACTGAGTATTTCCCGGCGCCGGCTGTGAGACCAAGATATTGCTTATCTTCATTGCAATGTTAAATGTTAAAATTTTAATATTGTCGCTACAGCTATCACTATAGGCAGTATTTCAAGCGTGCAAAGATACAAAATAGACAGTAAAAGCGGTTCCTTAAATGCAAAAATTATTCTCAAATGCTCCATCAGGTAGATAAGGACGAGCACGCCTGAGAGAACCGGGACCACATTATGGACCAATGTCTGAAATATGTCCGGCAGGAACATTCCAAGGATATAGACAACACAGAACGCCATGACGGCAAGCATGAAGAACACGTATGCCATCCTGTTTACGACCGTTACAAATCCCTTTTCTCCGGACACATAGGATATACCCGACGTGACGATGAAGCGCAGGGCGAAATACGCGCATATACACCCCAGAATCACATAATACGGAGCCCCCACCGCCTGCGTGCCGTACACCAGGAAAGCCGATATCGGCAGAGCGATGACAAACGACAGCAACAGACCGTATCTTACCGCCGGGGAAGTGTCAGAATAGGTACGGCGCACGGGAGACTTGAAAAAACCGCCCATCCATGCGAAATATACTGAGAAAGGCCTGCGGAAGACAAGACCGAAGACTATCAGGAAAAGTATAGTCCAGACAAAATACTGCCCGCCCTGAACCCCGGATTCCACAACTGACGGCATCGCATAATGCTGCAGCTCTGAGCCGGGCCACAGACTTTCTATGCTCCCGTCAGTTACCGCGTTTTGCCACATAACCCAATGATGTCAGAAATCCGGTGACTTTATCCCTGCAGTCCCCCTGAATAAGTATTTCCCCGTCCTTGACGCTCCCGCCGGTACCGCATCTGCTCTTGAGCTTGCGGGACAGCTCCGCCAGATCCTCTCCGCTGCCTACAAAGCCCTTGACCAAAGTAACCTGCTTGCCGCCACGGTTACGACGGTCCAGGTAAACTGTCAGTTTCTGTCTGGAAGGCGGAAGAGTCTCCACGGTGTCATTGTCCTCGGAAGGAATGTTAAAATCAGGATTTGTTGAGTAAACCAATGGCATAACGGTAATTTTTGCGCAAATTTAGTATATTTGCGGTTTATACATACGAAATAACGACAAATGGAGCAGAAAAAGTTTACTCTCATCAACCGTATCTTCTCGGTCCTCGTACTGGCGACCGCTTCCATCACATACCTTATGACCATAGAACCCACGGCCAGTTTCTGGGACTGCGGTGAATTCATCGCCTCGTCCTACAAGCTGGAGGTCGGACACGCGCCCGGCAACCCGGTGTTCCAGATGATAGCCAGATTCTTCACCATGTTCGCATCTCCGGAACACGCGGCCATGGCCGTGAACATCATGAGCGCACTCTGCTCCGCATTCACCATATTCTTCCTGTACCTGACAATAGTCCATCTGGGCCGCCGCATCATTGAGAAAAACGGAGGCAACGGGACCCTGTCCGCAGGGCAGGCATTCTCTCTCATCGGAGCAGGTGTCGTAGGGGCCCTCGCATACTGCTGGTCCGACACCTTCTGGTTCTCAGCCGTAGAGGCCGAGGTGTACGCCATGTCATCCCTGTTCACTGCGGCCGTGTTCTGGATGATTCTCAAATGGGAGGAGCAGGCCGACACCGAGTACGCTGACCGATGGATTGTCGCCATCGCCTTCCTGATGGGACTGTCAATAGGTGTGCATCTGCTCAACCTGCTGACCATACCGGCGATAGCATTTGTCTACTACTACAAGAAAGCAAAGAAAGTCACTACCTGGGGCAGCATCGGCGTATTCGCTGTCTCTGCTGTCATACTTGCCGTTGTACTCTGGGGCATCATTCCATATCTGCCTAAGATAGCAGCTCTCTTTGACCTGCTGTTCGTCAACGTATTCAACCTGCCGTTCAACACCGGAGCCGCCTTCTTCGTCCTCGCACTGCTCGCCCTGAGCTTCTGGGCCATATATTTCACCCGGAAGAAAGACAAGCGCATCTGGAACACAGTGATGCTCTGCTTCACGATGATCGTTATCGGCTACTCCGCATTCGCAATGGTTGTCATCCGCTCGGCCAACAACACCCCTACCAACGAGGGACAGCCGGACAACCCGTTTGCACTCATCAAGTATCTGGGACGCGAGCAGTACGGCAGCACTCCGCTGGTCTACGGACCGACCTTCGCGTCAGTGCCCATTGACTACAAGGAGTCATCCTACTACACCAAGCTGGACGGCAAATACCACAAGACCTCCAATCCCATAGACTACGTATACGCATCGGACAGCAAGATGCTGTTCCCAAGGATGCACAGCAAGGACCCGTCCCATATCAACTTCTACAAAAGCTACACACAGGGACGCGGCAAGACCATACCCGGCACAGAAGAGAAGATGCCCACCATGGCCGACAATCTGAAATTCTTCTTCGACTACCAGTTCAACTGGATGTACATGCGCTACTTCATGTGGAACTTCGCCGGCCGTCAGAACGACCTGCACGGACAGGTGCCGGGAGACCCGATATCCGGCAACTGGGAATGCGGCATCGACTTCATAGACAAGGCCAGACTGGGAGACCAGTCCGAGGGGCCGGACTACATAGTGCACAACAAGGCCAAGAACCATTACTACATGCTGCCTCTGCTGCTGGGTATCATAGGCCTGCTGTACCAGTTGGGCAAGGACAAGCGCAACTGGTGGATCACCTTCCTGCTCTTCTTCCTTACCGGCATAGCCATCATCCTGTACCTCAACCAGTCACCTTATCAGGTACGTGAAAGGGACTACGCCTATGCCGGCAGCTTCTATGTCTTCGCGATATGGATAGGCCTGGCAGTGATGGCCGTCTACGACTGGCTGAGCAAGCCATTGTCCAGGATTCACATCCCGGAGAAAGTGACTGCCATCGTAGTCAGTGTCTTACTGCTCGGTGTTCCGGTACTTATGGCCGCCGAGAACTGGGACGACCATGACCGCAGCAACAGGTACACGGCCCGCGACATGGCTTACAACTACTTCATGTCCACCGACCCCCAGGCCATCCTCGTCACGCATGGAGACAACGACACATTCCCCCTCTGGTACATCCAGGAGGTGGAAGGCGTCCGTCTGGATGCCAGGGTAATGAACACGTCCCTGCTGGGCATTGACTGGTACATCGACCAGATGCAGTGGAAACAGTATGACGCCGAGCCGATAAAGTTCACCACGAAGCGCATCAACTACCTGTACGGGACCAATGACTATGTCAACATCATTGACCGCGTCAACCGTCCCATTCTGCTCAAGGACGCCATAGACCTGTTCAACGACCCCCGTGTAAAGGTCAACATCTACGGCAACCAGGAGAGTTTCCTGGCGGCCAGGAAGCTGCTGATACCCGTCAATAAGGAGAATGTCATGAAATACGGCATAGTACCCGAGTGCGACTATGACAAGATTGTGGACACTGTCTGCCTGGAAATACCAGCCGACAAGAGATACCTGGAGAAGACCGAGCTGATGATACTCGACATGCTGGCCAATTACGACTGGGACCGCCCCATCTATTTCATGACCCAGGGAGGCTCCTTGGAGATAGGCATACGGAACTATCTGCAGCTGGACGGATACACCTACAAGTTCGTGCCTATCAAGAGCAACACTTCCCTGACCAACGTAAGTCAGGTGGACACGGACGCGCTCTATGACAAGCTGATGAACGTATTCAGACTGGACCGCTTTGCCGATGACTTCTTCGTGGACTACCAGAATCTGTCTACATTCAACGGAGTACAGTCCCACAGGTTCATCTTCGTACAGACAGCCCAGGCCCTGTACAACAAGGGTGAGAAAGAGAAGGCCGTGCAGCTGCTCGACCGGATGCAGGAGACATTCCCAGACAGGAATTTCCCGCTCAACTCATCAGCCGCAGTACACTACGTCAACGAGTGGATGGTCATCAACGCCATTGACCTGTACATCAAGTGCGGTGAGAAAGAGAAAGGACTTGACCTGGCTGACAGATTCATCAACGAGACGATGGATGCCATCATACTGTTCTCAAAACCGTTCCACGGCTCAGTACTGTCAAGGTCTGACCTGGAGAACAACTTCCAACTGTACCAGTATGCTGTTGAGACAGTCAGTCTGGCGGATACAGAAAAGGCCCAGGAATACTCCAAGGCCCTTGAAGACTTTTTCAACACAGCTGTCTGATTATTCGATAAGCATATTACAGCCGCGGCGCTCGGCTCCTTTAAGCCGTCCTTCAACGGTAAAGGAGCCGTCCGGCCATGCCCTGCCCACATCCTCAGTCTCGATAAACGAGCACGAGTTGCGGTTGGCCAGGTCTATGATGTTGATTATGCCGCGTCCACCGGGAACCGCATCCCGGAACGGATCGTTGATATCACGGACTATCACCCTCATCGACTCCGGCGTCCTGAAGACTCCGTCTCCGGTCGAGTATGCCTGCGAGAGCAGTTCACACATACCGTATTCCGAATGTATGGTCCTCAATCCAAAACCATCCGACAGACGGCGGTGCAGTTCCTCTCTGGAAAGCTCCTCCCGGCGGCCTTTCATCCCGCCCGTCTCCATGACGGTAAGCCAGGAGTCATTCGGTCCGTCAATTCTATATTTTTCCACAAAATCCAGAAGCCCGAAGGCCACTCCCAGAAGCAGAGTCCTCTGTCCCCTCTGTCCCAGCTCCGTCAAGGTACTGTAAAGACGCTCGTGGTCATAGAGATAGTAGCCGCTTTCCGGACGGCCGCTTTCCTTTATAAGACGGTCTGCCATATAGACCAGTGACGAGCCCTCACGTTCCAGATAAGACGGCAGCAGGGCCAGTATGACATAGTTCTCCGGCCCGCCGTAAAACTGCCTGAACCCGCCCAGAAAGCTCCTCTCATAAAGCGATATGTCCAGCACGCAGTGTCTTGACGGTGTCTGTCCCGTCGTAGAGCTGCTATAAAAAATCTTCTGCGGCTCCGGATGCGGCTCCGCAGAAGATATGATGTCATATTGCTTGAAGAAGCGTATGGGCAGGAAAGGTATATCTGATATATCGGTCAATCCCTCAGGTGACATTCCCAGCAGCTGCGCATACCTGCGATATGTCGGGCAATTGTCATACTGATAGCGGAAGACCTCCAGAATCTCTCCCGTGTCCATCCGTCGACTATCTGTCAGCCCTGTCAAGCTCTATGGTGAAATGCCTCATGATGGGCAGCTCCTTGACAATCTTGTAACCACGGGTGATGGACTCGCGGCGGTCAAAGACGTTCTTGGCAGCGGCAGCGATGTAGTCCATGTGGTTGTTGGTGTACACCCTGCGGGGAATGGCCAGACGGAGCAGCTCAAGGGCAGGATAGCGGTTCTCACGGGTGACAGGGTCACGGTCAGCGAGCAGCGAGCCTATCTCCACACCACGGATACCGGCCTCAAGGTAAAGCTCGATTCCGAGAGTCTGGGCTATGAACTCCTCTTTGGGAAGATGAGTCAGTATCTTCTTGGCGTCGAGGAAGATGGCGTGTCCGCCGGCAGGTCTCTGGTAAGGCACTCCGTACTCGTCCAGCTTCTTGCCGAGGTAAGCCACCTGGTTGATGCGGGTCTCCAGGTACTCGAACTCGGTACCTTCGAGCAGACCCTGCGCCAGGGCGTTCATATCGCGGCCGGCCATACCTCCGTATGTCAGGAAGCCCTCGTTCATGATGGTGAACATCTGAGCCTTGCGCATATCCGCCTCGTCACGGAAAGCCACGAAACCTCCGATGTTGACGATAGCGTCCTTCTTGGCCGACATGGTCATATAGTCAGCGCCCTCGTACATCTCATGGACAATCTCGCGGATGGACTTGTTCTCATAGCCCTTCTCGCGGGTCTTGATAAAGTAAGCGTTCTCAGCGAAGCGGGCTGAGTCCATCAGCAGCTTGACACCGTACTTTTTACACAGAGCGGATACACCCTTGATGTTCTCCATGGATACAGGCTGGCCTCCTGCTGTATTGTTGGTAACGGTCAGCACTACGCACGGTATCTTCTCGCGGGGAGTGGTCTTGAGTACTTCCTCAAGCCTCTCCAGATCCATATTGCCCTTGAAGGGAATCTCCAGCTCGGTATTGGCCGCCTCCTTGATGGTGCAGTCCAGAGCCACTGCCTTACGGTACTCGATATGTCCCTTGGTGGTGTCGAAATGGGAGTTGCCGGGAAGGATGTCGCCCTCCTTGATAATGCTGGAGAAAAGCACGTTCTCAGCGGCACGGCCCTGGTGTGCGGGAAGCACGTAGGGAAGTCCGGTCAGCATCTCTATAGTGTCTTTCAGCCTGTAGAAAGAACGGGCGCCGGCATAACTCTCGTCGCCCTCCATGATGGCGGCCCACTGCTTGTCGCTCATGGCGCCTGTGCCGGAGTCGGTAAGCAGGTCGATGAACACATAGTCGCTCTTCAGCAGGAAGAGATTGTACTTGGCCTCTTTAATCCATTTCTCACGCTCCTCGCGGGTACTTTTACGGATGGTCTCCACCATCTTGATTCTGTAAGATTCTGCAAAAGGAAGTTCCATATAATATCAATTTTTAAAAAAAGTTGTCCCCAAAATTACGAATAATTGCAATAACTCCTCCTAAAAATTTCAAATTTCCAATCATCAGGACTTCAAGGCAGTACGTATGCGCCATTTTACTGAATAAATCGCTGCCAAATTCCCTATTATTTTTGCGCCAAATTACTGAATTTGCGAAAATTCTTTATACCTTCGCCACTATAAACGATTAGGATATGGAAGGTTACAAGCATAGGATTATGGATGGTCTGCTGGCCAAGAAATTGCAGGCAAAAGGTGCGGTACTTATCGAGGGCCCGAAATGGTGCGGAAAGACGACGACAGCGGAAGAGGTCGCCGCAAGTAAGGTACTGCTGGCGCGAACCGACGTGAAAGAGCATTTCAAAAATCTTTTGGCAATCGATGCGGACACCGCTCTCTCAGGCGACGCCCCGATGTTGATAGACGAGTGGCAGACCGTTCCGAAGTTGTGGGACGCGGTACGCTATACCGTCGATCACCGCCGTAAAATGGGACAGTTCATCTTGACCGGTTTCGCTGTTCCCGACAAGGAAGCGGAGAAAGAGAGGGAACATTCGGGCGCGGGACGGTTCGCATGGCTCACGATGCGCCCGATGACCTTGTTTGAATCCGGAGAGTCGAACGGAAGCGTAAGTCTGGCCACGCTGTTCACAACCCCGGAAAAGATATTGGAAAAGAACGCATTAAAATTGCAGGACATCGCTTTCCTTATTTGTCGCGGCGGATGGCCGATGGCCGTCGGGCTTCCCGAAGAGCCCGCTTTGGAACAGGCATTCGACTATTACGATGCTGTAACGAAAGAGGACGTAACGAAGGTGGACGGCGTAAAACGGGCTTCGGAAAGGGTGCAACGCCTGATGCGGGCATACGCACGTCATCAGGGTACACAGGTTTCGATTGCCACGCTGCGCGAAGACCTGAAGAACAACGATACCGCGACACTCGACGAAAACACCATCATGTCATATCTCGAAGCGTTGAGAAAGATTTTCGTGGTGGAGGACATGCCGGCATGGAATCCCAATCTCCGCTCGAAAACGGCTATCCGTACCGCCGACACACGGTATTTCGTCGATCCGTCGATTGCGACTGCCGCACTGGGCATGGGGCCTGCCGACCTCGTGAACGACCTGAACACGATGGGCTTTTTCTTCGAGACGTTGTGCGTGCGTGACTTGCGTGTCTTTGCCGAAGCCTTGAACGGTAAGGTGTATCATTACCGCGACAAGAGCGGTCTGGAATGCGATGCGGTGGTACACCTGCGTAATGGGCAGTACGGGTTAATCGAAATAAAACTCGGTGGGCAATCCCTGATAAACGACGGCGCGGTGACACTCAACGCACTGGCCGCCCAAATAGATACCTCCCGAATGAAAGCCCCGGCATTCAAAATGATTTTGACAGCCACGGGGGAATATGCTTACCGCCGTCCGGAAGACGGGATATATGTCGTGCCTGTCGGCTGCTTGAAACCGTAAGTGCTAATCCCACACGTTTTTCAGCCAGCGGCGACAAGCGTCCGTGCCGCAAATGAGATAAAATCATCTGCGCATGGCTACTCCAATAATGTAATCTTCCGGAACGAAACCGAAGTATCTGCTGTCGTTAGACGCTTTCATATTCAATCGCTTTCTCATAAATCTTAAGATTATGCACGTTGATATTTATCTGCTGCCCGGCTTGTCTTGGCGGCTTCTATAGAGTAATTCTGAGAAGAGTGGTGCCTCCGTCATCCTGCGGCAGTGAGCAGTACATTACATTGCCGTCAATGAAGCCGGGTATGATGTAGTGCTTCTCTCCGCCGTACCTGAATATGAAGCCGTCAAAGCCGCTGTCAATGTCATCTATAGTGAGGACGTTGTGGATAAGCAGCTTGCCTGTATTCATGTCATAGACATCGTAGTTTGCGGCCATGTCCTCCTCCCTGACATAGTTTATCAGGCAGTATCTGCCGCAGATGAACTCCCACTGTATGAAGATATACTTCGCCTGCTCCTGATAGCCATCCACAGAGACCATCAGCTCGGGAGACATCCTCAGGCTGCCCTGCTCTATGCGCATGTACGGAGTCCACGAACCGTCCGAGTACGCGTAGTAGGTGTCCTCAGCATAGGGCCTGTACATGACCGTGGAGTTGTATCGGCTCAGTCCCTCGGTTATAATGAGTCCCTTGGCGGAGAGTTGCGCCTGGTTGAAAATCGGCAGAGCCTGTCCCGTGACGTTGAAGTCCCGGTCGAGATAGAGCAGGCACGAGTCTCTCTGGATGTATGACGTGACGGTGGCCACGTAAGTGTCCTTGTCCAGCGGCATGATGTAGGCCAGTGTGGAGATTGTGTTGTTGCGGGTCTCGTCGATGAGAGTGCCGTCCGGACTGAACCGCAGTACTTTGTTCCACGCATCCAGGACTACAATCTCATCGTTGAACGGGTCGTACTCGATGCTGGCGATGCTGACGTACTCCCCGGGACCCCGTCCTGTCCGTCCGAATGAGCAGAGCATGTTCCCGCTTTCGTCCATGACGGCGATTACGTTGTCAGCACTTCTTCCGTAGAGCCTGCCGTCGTGCGCCCCGAATATCCGGATATCATAGAGACTGTCGCACTTCAGCTCAATAGCCCGTACATCCCCGGCCAGGGCCTCCAGCCCGAGTGTGTCCGCCTCCGTCCGTAGTCCCCTGGCGATGTCAATAGTTTTAAGTCCGTCTGCTCCGCATGAGGAGAGGATGAGGCAGAGCGCAACCGGCAGCAATGTGGTGAGTCTGGTTTTCATGTATTTCAATGGTTATTGGGTTTCTCTGTAACAGTGTATGTGGCGAATGCCAGCTCGTCATCGGAAGTGAGCAGCTGCAGGTTCAGGCCTTCTTTTGACACGAAGCAGGTGTATCTGAATGTAGACATCATCTCATCCTTTATATCGGCCTCTCCGACAACCTGAAAAGAGTCATTCATGATTATTACCGACAGGCTTTTTGCTTTGTTGCTCAGATTGACTCCCGGTAAGGGGGCACTTTTTTCAACTACGCGGTAATACAGGTTTCTGAAACGGTCATACAGTAAGTTCCCGTAGGTGGTATTTTCGCGGAAATAGGCTATTTCTTCTTCAGAACTTATATACCTGCCCCAGCGGTCTTTGCTCAGCGGCTTCATGTCTTCGGCATAAATACTGCCTGCAAAATATCTGCAAACTGAATGGCTGCCAATATTGAGCACATAAACATATTCGTCCGGGGGAAATCCGACAACTATATGATTCTTAGAAGGGTTGAATGCAGAATATGGGACCTGCATCAGGAGTGCCCCGTAAAAGTTATCGTAGATCTCCGGGTAATGTAAAAGAGGAGATATATCATGTGTCTGTCTGTTTATAATGAAAGTTGTATATCCGAGTCTGTCGCTGGATGAGACATATGCAATGGAACTGTCAGTGACATACGGCTGCCCTGAGCTTCCGGGAAGTATGGTCGATGTCGGATCTGTCTGTATACTGTTTCTGATATTTCCGATGTCGTCAGTTACAGCAATCCGGCAGTTGTCAAGGTCCAGCACATATATTGAGTCATGGGATATTATGTTCATGCTCCATGGCATAAACCGTAGGCCTTTGGAGCTGAAAACCTTTGATTCAGACAATATGTCGTAGCCGTCAATTTTCCATGTAAGTCCGTTGAAACAATAGAAAATACCTGTGTCATCATTGAAAAAAGATGAGTTGATGTAGGGGGTTGAGTACTCGTCCAGATTCCAATGCAGGCTCCCTGACCTTTCCATGGTCAGAGAGTCTAATCGTTCTATTACTATTGTTTCTATGCTTTTGTCGCTTGAGCTGACTCTCCCGTTGTCGGCGTATGCGGCTATGCATACGAATCCCAGGACGGACAGTATGGCATTTTTGAGGATAGTGCGGTGTTTCATGGTCAGTCTGTGTCAGTTACAAAGGTGAGTCAAAAATTCGTAAAAAGCAAGAGAGGATGACCATTGATAGTCAAAGACTTTTGTGTCATCCTCCCGATTACTTTTCCATCATAAGCGATATCAAAATCACATGCGAGCTTTTCTGAGGTCAGGCAGTTGTCTTTTGCATAGTTGTCATTGGCTGTCTGCAGTTTTTCATATGTAAAAGTCACTTCATTGTTATTCTCTGCTAGGGCGTAGATTGATACTGAGGAGATGAATGGAGTAATGTGATGGTCGCTCCGGTTTTTCAAGGTTTGCTGCATATCCCTTCTTTATAGTGTATAATCGTATTGACAGTCTTAAGAAACAGCGGAAACAAATCTGGGTTCAGAATAGGATCTCCGACAAGAATAATTCTTCCGTCTTTATCAGTCAGGAATGTGTGGTATGCCTGGTGTGACGGTATAAACGGATTGTCTTTCAGTAGTTTTCTCTCCAAGTCAAAGTACACTGGGTGCAGAAAACGGCTTCTGGCCAGTGCCCGTCTGAGATTGACTACATCATCTTCAGTAGGAGCGAATATCATCATCAGTTCAAATTTCCCGCCACTGCTTTTTTCCAGAGATATTATGTCTTTCCATTCGTATAAATTGTTTACGCGGCAGGTCTGACAGGACGTGGAGTCGTAATATACTATGAGTCGTGCTAGAATAGTTTCTTGATGTGCTGTTGCGGAGTCACGTCCCAAGAAAGTGGAGGTCAGTGCCGGAACGCAGACCTGTTTCCCTATCATTGCCCTTATGGATTCTGCAATATCTGGAGAATTACCTGTGTTGTTGCGGTTTACGCAGGAGCATAGCGTTAGTGCAATGACACAGGTATATAATATTGTTCTCGTAAGTCTCATCGGCGTATATCCATCATCAGGATTATCTGGTTGGACTCGTATGGAAGCTGCCTGACTGTCTCCCTGTTGGCAATGATCTCAGGGTCGTCCGTAGGGCAGTTCTCCGCCTTCTCCATGATGTCGAATGGCTCGACAAGGTATACCGCGTGCTGAGTGTCAGTGTATCTGAGGTAATATGGAGAGAAGAAGCTGTCCGATGTTATGCCCCACACCATGTCGTCCTCAAAGACGTTATAGGACGTGCTCACGGCTTTTCCCGGCTCCATAATCAGAGCGTACCGGTCTCCGTCTCCGTAATTGTACACCGACAGAGTTCTGTCACCGAGCATGTACAGGTCCACATTGCCCCATATCCTGCCGCAATCCTTACAGTTCTCCACAAACTCCATCAGATCCGGTGAGAAAACTTTCTCCTTGGTCTGTTCCGAGAAGTTGTACCCGTTGTCCGCGTACCGTATATACTGTACAAGAGTGTCCCCCGTAAACTCGTACACTCCATCGAGGAACGCGGAGTAGAAGAAATACCTTCCGTCGTACCCGGCCAGATTGTTGGTCTGTGCAAATCCCACCGCATCAGCAAATTCCTTGTCCAGCGGCAGCCATCTGCCCTCAAACTTCCCTGACTCGGGGTTGTACAGATAGACCTCGTACTCCGGAGCTTCTGTATAGGGCAGGTCCTTGTAGAAAAGATAGCGTCCGTCTCCAGTCGGCAGCAGGTCGCGGGCACAAGTCATCTCGCTGCCTTTTATGGAGAAAGAGCCGGTCATGTCTCCTGTTGCCGGATTAAAGCGGTATACGTCCATACCGTAGTTGCCGAGCACGTCTACAGTCCCTTCCGCACTGTTGTACGACATAGCCGTGACATCGGTCATCTCTCCCGGTCCACGTCCGCGCGTCAGGAAAGACCTCTCGTACCGTCCGCTGCGGTCAAATACACTGACCAGCCCTGAGTCCGTGTTTCCCAGCACGATCAGCATACTGTCCGTAACGGCCACATCTGCTATTCCTGATATTACAATGCCCTCGGGCACTATTATCTCGTAGCTGTCATACAGAGAACTCATCCTCAGCACACCCTCGGCGGGAGTTACAGCAATCTCGACAGCAGAGCCACTGTTGTCTCCCGCAGTGCGGCAGGAGACAGCAGTGACCGATGACAGCAGGGCCGCCATCATACCCAGAAGGAGTGACAGTAAGATTCTTTTCATACTACTTAGATTTAGTGGTTGATAAAAAAAGTCGTACAATGTATTCGGATTGGTTACTTTCGTATGGTAATCGGCATAAAGCATTCATTACCTTGTCATAGCTGAATGCCAATATCGCATTTGTCGTTTGAGGGAAAAACTCATATCCGTCATGCGTGATGTTTCTGAATCCATATTCGGCGGCGATATCATATAGCTTTGATGAGTGATTATTATGGCATAGAATCTTAACATTGTCCGGAACAATCTCCGATTCATGAAATAGCTGCAAAAGGGACTCAAGACATTTCTCACATGCGGATTCGGGAACAAACAGCAGATATTCGCAGTTCCTCAGTCTATTGACGATGTATGGATATGCATGAATCTCTTCCTGCAATGCCACAGTATTGGAGAACCCCTGACAGATGAAATTCTCGTATACAGAGATTTTTGATTCTACAGTATTCAGCCTGTTTTGTGCTTCAACCATTTTGATGGATGTAAATATCGCAAGAAAGATTAAAATACAAAAAGTGGAAATCACTATGGGACGAAAGCTTCTGCTCATATTGATCAGTCGTGGATTGTGAAATAACCTTCGTATTCGCCGGAGGGACCGGAGAGGACGAGGCGGAAGAGTCCCTCGCCGATGC
>ERZ779889.2465-NODE-2465-length-15232-cov-3.769717_pt1 | contig 15232 bp, 11 predicted proteins | sample MGYA00511030_ERZ779889 | MGnify/ENA primary metagenome ERZ779889 (study PRJEB29588, sample SAMEA2160616) | human gut metagenome | biome: human gut; feature: human-associated habitat; material: faeces | place: Denmark | collected 2008/2010 ...
AGGCATTCCATATTTACTCTATGAAGCAGGCCATTGAGGAAGGCTTCATTCTCGATGTGCTTCAGAACTATACGACTTACGACACCTTTTATCAAATCAACAAAGAGATCGAAGATGACCCTCGGTGCAAGACCGTCGATGCCAAGCGGCAGATCGCCCGTTTTGTGGAGCTGCATGAAACGAACATTGCCCAGCGGGTGGAGGTCATCGTGGAGCATTTCCGCACAACCGTAATGCCCGAACTCGGCGGCATGGCAAAGGCAATGGTCATCACCGCATCCAGACAGGGCGCCGTGAAGTACCGTCAGGCTTTTGAGGACTATACCAAGAAGAAAGGCTACACGGATATTAAGGCACTGGTGGCTTTTTCCGGCAAGGTAAAGCTCCCGGACGATGAAACCGAATACTCCGAGTCTTCTATGAACGGCTTCCCGGAGGATCGTCTGACAAAAGAATTTGATAAGGACGAATATCAGGTACTTCTGGTTGCGAATAAGTATCAGACCGGGTTTGACCAGCCGAAACTCTGCGCTATGTATGTTCTCAAAAAGCTGAAGGGCGTATCTGCCGTTCAGACGCTCTCCCGCCTGAACCGTATCTGCCCGCCGTTTGAGAAGAAAACCTTCGTGCTGGACTTTGCAAATACATACGAAGATATCAAAGCAGCGTTTGCACCATACTATACAACCACTTTGCTCTCCACATCCGTAACCCCAACGGCGATTTATGATCTGGAAGCGCAAATTGATGCGTACACCGTGCTTGACCCGGATGATATCGAAAAAGCCAACGAGCTGCTCTACAAGGGGAATATTTCCTCCAAGGATAAGCAGAAACTGACTTTCTACTTCAAGCGGTCGAAAAACATGATTGAGCAGTATGAGCCGCTCAAGCAACAGGAGATCGTATCTCAGATGCGGCATTTTGTCCGTTTCTATGAGTTCTTGTTGCAGGTGTCCTGCTTCGAGGATACCGACCTGCATAAGAAGTACAATTTTATCACTTATCTGTTGGCATACATCAACATTAAGCATCCGGGCGGTGGATATAATCTGGATGGCAAGATTAAGGCTACAAATTTCGTTCAGAAAAAGGCGGAAGAGCATACGACTCCAAACCTTGTCGCACAGCCTGTGGTAAAGCTGCCGACCGCCGAGAGTTTTGGTCTGACCGAGGCAAAAGAAGAACGCCTTTCCCAGATTATTGCAGAGATCAACAGCCGCACAGGAAAAGCCTATGATAACGATGTAGCGGTCAAAGCCATGCTGCAGATCCGAGATATTCTGCTGAAGTCCGATAAGCTGAAGACAAGCGCACGGAACAATACCGTTAAGGATTTCGAGTTCTCGTATTTTGATGACATTGACGATGCACTGATCGAGGGGTTGGAGCAGAATCAGGATTTCTTCTCACTTCTTCTCAGCAATGATGAGATCAAACGGCAGGTACTCGGTATCTTTACGGATGAAATCTATAAAAGTCTGAGAGAGGCATAAAGGGGTGGTATCATGTTTGACCAATTTCGATTGAAAGATGTACTGGTACAGTACAAACAGAATTTTGTCTCCACGCAGTGGGGCAATGAAAAATACAAATGGGAAGCCGTTAAATGGTTTCAGGATAATTGGGATGTGAATGCTCAGAATTTCCCCGAAATGCTGAACCGCTCCCTTGATAAGACCTTTAATCTGTTGGCATCCAACAACAATTTTCCCAAGGGTATGATTGTAGGCTTTGCCAAGGCCGCACCGGAAGAGGTTCGGGCAATGTTTATTGCTTTGTTCGATGAGAGCAAGGACGTATATGAGCGCATGAATGCGTTTAAGTTGCAGTCCTCTATCCTGCTTGAGAAATACGGAAACGGTGCAGCGCAGCACTACCAGTACGAAAATGCCATCAGCACCTATCTTTGGTTGCGCTACCCGGATAAGTATTACATCTATAAGTTCGGTGAGGTAAAAACTATCGCAAGTGAGCTTGAGGCGGATTACCGTTTCAAGAAAGGTGCCTATGCCGATAACATCCGGAACTTTTTAAAGCTCTACGACGAAATCAGCCTTGCCCTCAAAGAGGACAAGGAGCTCGTCAATCTGTTTCAGTCACAGCTGACGGACACCTGCTATCCCGACCCCGAACTCAAAACGCTGACCATCGATGTGGGATTTTATATCAGCAGATTTTATGCGCAGAAGGATTCAGGAATTCAAACGGAGAACGAGTGGTTTCCGGCGACCTACACGCCGGGCTTCTCTGAGAACGATTGGGTGAAACTGCTGGGCGATTCCGAACTATTCACTACCGGCAGTCTTGAAATCATGAAGCGCATGAAAGACTACGGTGGTCAGGCCACCTGCACACAGCTTGCAGTCAAATACGGCGAATCCAAGAATTTTTACAGTGCCGGATCATCTGCGCTTGCCAGAAGAATTGCGGATAAAACGGGCTGCCCGGTTATGGAGGAGGATACGGAAAACTCGAAGTGGTGGCCAATTCTTTATGTGGGACGCTATGCGTTAAAAGAGGAACAAGGCTCCTACACCTGGAAGCTTCGTGACGAGCTGTCCGCCGCCTTAGATAAGGTTGACTTGTCTGGGATTGAACTGTATGTGAAAGCGGCTCCCGGTGAAGAAGACTGCGGCTATTGGTGGCTGAATGCGAATCCGAAAATCTGGAGCTTTTCCGACATTGCTGTCGGAGAGGTGCAGTCCTACACACTCTACAATGAAAACGGTAACAAACGCCGTATCTTTCAGAACTTCCTGGATGCCAAAGCCGGCGACATGATTATCGGCTACGAGTCCAATCCGGTAAAGCAGATTGTAGCAATCGGCCGTATCAGTGCAGAACAGGACGGAGAAAAGTTATTCTTCGAAAAAGTGGAAGGCCTGATCTCTCCCATTGACTATGCGACGCTGAAAGAATGCCCGGAACTGGAGCGCATGGAGTATTTCCAGAATCCGCAGGGTAGCCTTTTCAAACTCACAAGAGGCGAATATGACTTCATCCTCGATATGATTCGGGAAGAAAATCCGGTTGCTGTGGAGTCATCCATCGATGCTTACACAAAGAGTGATTTTCTGGATGAAGTGTACATGACCGAAAAACGCTACGAGAACCTTGTGGCCGTTCTGCGCAATAAGAAGAATATCATTCTGCAGGGTGCTCCCGGCGTAGGCAAGACCTTTGCTGCAAGGCGTCTGGCATGGTCTATGATGGGAGAAAAGGATGACAGTCGCATCGAGTTCGTCCAGTTCCATCAGAATTACTCTTACGAAGATTTCATGATGGGCTACAAGCCTGTAGAGGATGGCTTTGAACTGAAATACGGCATCTTCTATCGCTTCTGCCAGAAAGCTGCCAACCAGCCGGACAAGGAATTTTTCTTCATTATCGATGAGATTAACCGTGGCAACATGAGCAAAATTTTCGGTGAGCTGCTCATGCTGATCGAAAAGGATTATCGTGGCACCAAGACAACGCTGGCGTACAACGGGCTTTCTTTTTCCGTTCCCAAGAACCTGTATATCATCGGTATGATGAACACGGCAGACCGAAGTCTCGCAATGATTGACTATGCACTCCGCCGCCGTTTCAGCTTCTTTGAAGTCGAACCCGGATTTGATTCCGAAGGTTTCATCCATTATCAGAACGGGCTGAATAGCGAAACGCTGAACGAACTGGTATCCAAAGTGAAGGATCTGAATCGAGAAATCGCCTCAGACAAGTCGCTGGGTAAGGGCTTCTGCATCGGTCACAGCTATTTCTGCGGCAGAGATGTCTGCACGGATGAGTGGCTGCACTCCATTGTCGACTATGATATTCTGCCAACGCTCAGCGAGTACTGGTTCGATGACGCAAACAAACTCCAGCGTTGGGAGAATATTTTGCAGGGTGTGTTTCAATGATCAAGGATAAGAGCATCTTCATAAAAAACATATATTATATGCTTTCGTATGCCTTCACGACGCTGAATCAAGGCGGCTATGAGGATGTTGCTACCGAGGAGTTCGAGAACATACATAACCTCTTCGCTGCGATTCTGTCGAAGGGCATCAGCAGACAGTTGAAACAGGGGCTGTACCGGGAGTATTTGAATCGTAAAGAGAATGTTGCGGCAGTACGTGGCAAGATCGATATGCCGGGAACCATCCAGAACCGCTTGTCAAGGAAGCGAGTATTGACCTGTGAATACGACGAGTTATCCGAAAACAATCTGCTGAACCAGATTCTCAAAACGACGGTCATGCTCTTACTGCGTCATGCAAGGGTGGATCAAGCGTACAAAAGCGATTTGAAGAAGGAAATGTTGTTCTTCTCGAATGTTGATACAATCGATCCTACCACGATCCGCTGGTCAGCCATTCGGTTTCAACGGAACAGCAATGCCTATCGTATGCTCATCAGTCTGTGCCAGCTGATTCTCGAAGGAATGCTGTTGACCACGGACTCCGGCGAATACCGACTGGCTTCTTTCATCGACGAGCAGCGTATGAACCGACTGTATGAGAAATTCATACTGGAGTATTACGCCAAGGAATGTCCGCAGGTAACGGCAACGGCATCTCAAATCCCGTGGGTGTTGGACGATGGTATCGGAACTATGCTCCCGGTCATGCAAAGCGACATTATGCTGACAAGCGGTAATGAGGTTCTCATCATTGACGCCAAGTACTATACTCACACTACTCAGGCTCAGTTTGATGTGCATACTCTGCATTCCGGCAATCTGTATCAGATTTTCACCTATGTGAAGAACAAAGAGGCGGAGTTCGGTACGAAAGCGCATCGGGTATCTGGAATGCTTCTGTATGCCGCAACAGATGAGGCAATTCAACCGGACAACATTTATCGGATGAGCGGCAATCAAATCAGTGTAAAAACACTTGATTTGAACAGGGATTTTTCTGAGATTGCCGCACAGTTGAATACCATAGTGAACGAACATTTTTGTGTAGAAAACTGGATTTAGTGGCTTTAAAATCATAATAAGAATTTTTTGACTGTCAATATTATATCTCTATTATTCATTGTTTTCAATACTTTATCCTTATGATTTGCGCTCACATTTTTCTCATACGGCAAATGCTCAAGTCAATCGATTGAAACATATAACAGTGATTACAATCTTTTTATAGTGAAAGCGGGGAAAAGTACATATGACTGCGGCTGAAATATTCAAAGAATGCATTAGCGATCGGTTACAACCGCTGGTGATTAAATATGAACCATATAAGGGAAAGTATAATACTTTTCCATATCTTCATACAAATCGAGAAGATTTTGAAGAAGCCTTTTCCTCGCTGTTGTTTGATGCTATTATTTTCTATGCATATGAAAAAAATGAAATTGAATGTGCATACGAAAGGGGACACCTAAATAACCTTCACCGTGCCGCTCGTTCTGCATATGAACGTCGTGTGCCAAAGACCGAACGCTTGAACGACGGTTTAATGGGGGAGCTTGCACTCGACAGCTTTATAAAATGTTTCTTTGATGGTATAGAACTTTTATACTCGCGGGTCAAGTATTATGAGAAATATCCACAGAAGGAGCTTGAAGCACCACGAAAAGGACACGAAATCAAAGGATACGATGGGCTTTTGTTTTCCGTTGAAGAGAGCAGAAGATATATGTGGGTTGGACAAGTAAAAACGGGATCCTGGGACTATTGTTTTAGAGAAATTAAAGAGGATATCAACAAAAGCATTCTAAAACATTATTTTTCCAGTGCAATGGCGATAATGGCAGACATAATGATGGCAACCTCGGATTTATCAACTGAACTCAAGTCGATTATAGATGGACTTAATGATATTCTTTTCGATTATCCCGCAGAAACCGAAGAAAGACATTCGAGAATTGTGGAGTATTTTAAGGAAAGTAATATTATTTTACGGGTTCCGTGTTTGCTTATCGCTGAAGAAAGTGACTATTCGGATTCGGGAAAATTATTGAGAACGGTTAAAATGCGTTGCATGAAAGCATTTGACGGTTTTTCTGAAAACAATGAGTGTGGGCTTAATGTAGAAATTATGCTTATGGTTTTTCCTGTTAGAAACCTACATAAATTAAGACAAGCATTTTTAGATGAAAGGACAAGCAAAAAGAGTGACGGAGTTTAACAAATATGAAAAAGAGTTGCTTTCGCTGATTAATACGCTTGAGCTGACTCCGGATCAAATTACTCATATGAAGGATTTAATTTGCTTCCTTTCCGAAGAAAAGAATAGCCCCCGTGTAACAACCAAAGAGGAAGCCAAGCGGTTGGAGTATATTCTATATTCGGCGGGTGTTCGTATGAGAACCTTTGGTTATAATCGCCTCAATTCTTATTCGGCAGATAAAATTAATACGGATGTGATTTCTCAAATTAAAGACGATTGCATTGCAGATTATTATAAAACAGACACCGGATATATCTTGGACAAGCAGCAGAAAGCTGTACTGGATTATTTTGAATTACACCAGGGGCGTCTATTTCTAAGTGCTCCGACTTCATTTGGAAAAACATTTCTTCTGCAAGAAATCATTTACCGTCATTATAGTCTTTTCAATAATGTAGTTGTTGTATTACCGACCGTTGCGTTACTTATGGAAGTAACGGATGACCTATCGTCTTTTTGCAAAAAGAACAATCTGAAATATAATTTTGTGAATTCGGTTTACAGGAATTTGGAAACAGGTGAGAAGAATATGTTTATTCTCACCCCGGAAAGAGTTTTACGCTTGCTCGCTTTATATCCGGATTTAGACATTCAATTCTTTTTCTTTGACGAAATTTATAAAATCGATGAGGACATAGCCGCACAGGGCGATGATGATGTTAGTGAAGCTATAAATATTGGCAATACTCCAATTGACTCTCACAGAAAAAACGATAATCATCGTGCCGTAGCCTTTCGACTTGCGTTGTATTTCTTGCTTCAAAAAGCCAATAGTTGCTATATTGCCGGTCCGTTTATTAATCTTCAGACACTAAAATCGGGGTTTTGTAAAATGCTAACTCGGCATAATATTGCTCCATTTGAGGTGCATTTTGAGCCTACTCTTAAGAAAAAGTATTATTATACTGGAAAAACATTGACCCTGAAATCTCCATTCGAGAATGAAAAAAGTAAAACGAACGCTGAAACCAAAGAAGAACGGTTAAACTATATTATGAATCGTTTAGAGGTAAGCGCTCGTAATCAAGCCCTCGTGTATTGTCTGTATCCAGCGTATACTGAAAATTATGCACGAAGCTACTGCGAAAATTTGCAAGAACAGATTTTGCTCAAACAGGAAACACTTTTATTTATAGAGCATTTGAAGGAAAACTATAAATTTATATATGATGATGGTAGAAAGAATTCTCTGAGTGATTGGAGTTTCCTATATGCTTTGGAACACAACATAGGTATACATAACGGTAAGTATCCTAAGTATTTTCAACGGGAGGTTATGAATCTTTATAATTTGAAAAATCTACCGGTACTGTTTTGTACATCGACAATTGTAGAAGGTGTCAACACAAACGCTAAAACGGTTATTCTATATAATAATCCATCCGGGGATAATGAATCTGGAAGAAAATTTTTGCTATTAAACATTAATGGTCGGGCAGGGCGTTATTTGCGGCACTTTGTTGGAAACATTGTATATTTAGACTCCGGTAGTGCAAAAATCGAAAATGTCGATAGCATTTCTATAGACTTTAAGCCGTACAGCGATGATGTTAAGTTGGGGCCTCTTGATTTGGAAAATATCGAAGATAGTGATTTGAGTTTGGAAAACAGGCACAGAAAAGCAAGCATTGAATTTGATAGAAAACTGTTGCCAGATGATGTTTTTGAACAAAACAGACTTATTGAACGCAAAAAGCAAGAAAAGGTATTAAATCGCCTTTGTGAATCTTCTGTTTTTTATAGGTTGCATGGTATAGAGAATGCATCAATTTCTCAATTTATGTCCTTGTACTTCGAAGTTGTTTTGGAAGTCTGGGCATCGGTTGGCGAAATTAAAGATACTCAAATTTCAGCAATTAAGTATTTTGCTCAAAATTATGCGCAAAATGGATATCCCGGAGTTTTGAAATATAAATTTGACAATTATGCAAGATTGAAAAATCCAGATCAAACAGATTTTGACTTTGTTAATGATACCTATAAGGAAGTGTTCCGTAATGTAAAAGATACGATTGAGTATCAGCTTCCTCGCATTATAAGTTTGTTTGAGACGCTTATCAATCGTGCGTATGAGTTAAAGAATTGCCCATTAGCCGCTCCACTCGATCTGAGTAAAATTATTCGTTATTTTGAGGTCGGTGCGCAAACCGAATTAGGTATTGACATGGTAGAACGTGGCGTTCCCGTAATAACTGTGAGAAAAATTGAGAAAAAACATATTCAAGGGGATACTTTGAGTGAACAGAAACAGTATTTTAAAAATAATGTGCAAAAATATATGTATGCTTTAGATAACTATGAAAAGCACCTCACTCAAAAATATGTAGATGAACAATGCTAACAGATGTTAGAAAAAGGACAGGTTGGAAAGAGTGATAATTTAACGATTACTCCCATAAGGATAACGAAATACCCACAAATCCAACGATACCCCCGCAAAGATAACGATTACCCATAAATCCAACGAAATATTGTTGGCAACGAAAAAGCGCCACCGCGGAAAATTATCTGCGATGGCGTTTTTCAGTTGTCCTGCGGCCTTGTTTTTCAGAAATGCACCGAAAAAAGACCCGATAAAGCCCAAAAAGCAAAAAATAAGGACTACCATTCTATCAAAATAGTAGTCCTTATTTGGTCGGGATGACAGGAGTTGAACCTGCTTGGGCCAGTTCCCAAAACTGGTGGGTGACCGTTACCCTACATCCCGATATTCGGTTTTTGCGGTCAAATCCGTAAGTGGTCAAATCTGTGGTCAAAAGTTTTTTGCCGAAGCACACGGCGGCGGAAAAGCGAGAAAATGCGAGGAAATGCGAAAAAACGAGAGCTTTTGCGAGCTTTCGGCGGTCGGCTTATGAGGCGTTTACACGCTCCCAAACGTCGCGCGCTACCAACTGCGCCACACCCCGAAGTGTGTAAAGTATTCGATTTTTGCGGTTTTCCGTAAGTGGTCAAACCCGTGGTCAAATAGATTTTGACTTAAGGTTGACAAGGTCAGTATAACAACTCTTCAGAATTTTGTCAAGCCCCCAAAAAGAGGCCTCTTCGGATTTGAAGAAAACAGGCGCCCAACGGTGTGTTTTCGAGGGGCGGTCTTTTCTTCAAATCCAAGAGTGGTTTGTTTGAATGTTTGTGTCTGGACATCCGTGTCCTTATTATGCCAAACGCTATACCCACCGATTCCGGGGAGGGGATGGCGTTTGTTTGTTACACGCCGTTCAGCATTCAAGGGTTTATCTTTGAAGCAGGAGTTTATCTTTGGAGCAGAGGTTTTGCAAGGATTTCTTCCTTCCGGTCCAGAAGGTCATTGGTGGCAAGAGCAGCTTCCAGTGTGCTGACGCCCAGCCTGTCGATTGCGGCCCCCAGACGCTCCTTCACATATCCGTTCTCCCTGTACCAAAGCATTACCTTTTCGACCAGTTCCGGAATTTCCTCAAAAGAGTAAACTCTGCTGAGCGGTGTTCCCATTCTCTGTGTTTTTCCCCAGGTTCCGCCGACAAAAACACGACATACCGATTGTGCGTTCTTAGGCACTGCTGCAAAGGGACATTTTCCGATACAGACGCCGCAAGCTGTACACTTGTCCGCATCGATCAAGGCTTTGCCATTGACGGTGTGTACGGCCTTGGAAGGGCAGTGTACCTCGACGGCGCATGTGGTGCAGCCCCGGCATTTCTCGGAATCAAAAGAAAACGCTTTACAGCCTTCAATGCCCACATCGTTCAGACTGGGCTTCATGCAGCTGTTGGGACATCCGCCCACACCGATCTTGAATTTATGGGGAAGCTTTACATCGCCCATGCCTATGTAAAACCGGTCAAACAGCACTTTGGCCAAAGCCTGAGTGTCGATGTTACCGTACACGCAGGTTGTGCCTTTGCAGGCCGTAAGCGGACGAACCTTTGCCCCGGTTCCGCCGAAGTGGAGATTCCTTTTTGCCATGAATTCTTCCGCTTCCGGAATTCTTTCAAAGGGAATGCCTACAATCTCTGTAGCCAGTCTGGAAGTGAAGATCACCTTTCCGTTTCCGAATTTTTCAGCGCATTCTGCAATGGCATGAAGGTTGTCGGGCGTAAAAAGTCCTGCAACGGTCACATCCTGCCCGAAAAACACTCGGTTCCTCGATTCTGTAGAAAGCCTCTTCCTTTAACATTGGTAATCTGTTCTTTCGTGATGCTCATTTCTTTTTCCTTTCAGGGGCTGTCTTTTTGTGTTCTCTGCGATTGACAATCCTACATTTCTGTGTTACAACGACAGGCGATTCGGAAGCCACCCTTTAACGCTGGAATTATAGCACGGTTTTGTACGGCTGTCAATGATTTTTGCGCTGTGTTCAGGAGAATTATGAAAGCTTTTTACAATAAAAAACCATTGTTGTTTTTATTATTCCTTGCAATGATCGTCAGCCTTGCCCTTTGTTGTTCGGCCTGCGGGGCAAAGGCTCGTGAAAACGGCGGCGGGGAAATCCGCTTTACCGATGCTCTTGGCCGTGAAGTTGCCGTTTCTCAAAATACCGAAAGGGTCGCCTCACTGCTCGGGAGCTTTTCCGATGTCTGGCTCAGTGTCGGGGGGAGTTTTTGCGCCTCGGCGGAGGATGCCTGGGAGGACTTTAAGCTGGAATTGGGAGAGGCTGTAAATCTTGGCGGCGCTCACTCTCCGAACCTGGAGCTTTTGCTGTCTGCCGACCCCGATTTTGTCTTGGCAAGCGCCTCCACGGCCAGCAATGTGAAAATGAAGGATGCGCTGGAATCGGCGGGAATCACCGTGGCGTATTTTGATGTGGACAACTTCGAGGATTACCTGAATATGCTGAATATCTGCACCGATATTATCGGCAGAAAGAATCTTTACGAGCAAAACGGTTTGCGGGTCAAGGAGCAGATAGAAGAAATCAAAGCCCGGTATCAGAACCGGAATGTTCCGGAGGAAGAACGCAAGGTGCTTCTGCTCCGTGCCTCCTCCGTTTTTGTCAAGGCGAAGGGAAGTACCGGGACGATCCTGGGGGAAATGCTGGCGGATATGGGCTGTACCAATATTGCAGACAGTGATACGGGGCTTTTGGACACGCTCAGCGTGGAAGCGGTGATCCGGGAGGAGCCTTACCGCATTTTTGTGGTCACGATGGGAAGCGACACCGAGGCGGCCAAGGCTTCCTTGGAAAATATGATGAGGGAGAACCCTGCCTGGGGGGACGCTGAAGGCTGTCCGGGAAAACAGATTGCTCATGATGGAGAAGACCCTGTTCAATCTAAAGCCGAACGCACGCTGGGCAGAGGCATACGAAAAGCTCTATGAAACACTTACGGGCGAAACCGTGGAATAAAAACAAGACGGGATTCCTCTATCTGTGCGCCTTTCTGCTGTTGCTGTTCTCCGGCCTGTTCGGCATTTTGTGCGGTGCTGCCGAGCTTGGACTTTCGGAGCTGATCGACATCCTGTTTTTCGGCGACACTGAAAGTCCTGCGGCAAGAATTTTTCTTTATGTCCGGTTTCCGAGAGTTCTGGCGGCTTTTACCTGCGGAGCGGCTCTGGCCGTTTCGGGCGGGGTGATTCAGGGGGGCTTGCCAACCGTCTTGCTTCGCCCAGCATCATCGGCGTGAATGCAGGAGCGGGGCTTGCGGTGACGGTCAGCACTGCTCTTGGAATTTTCGGCGGCTGGCGGCTGGCGCTCTTTGCGTTTCTCGGTGCCTTTCTTTCGGCGATGCTGGTCAGCTTCGGTGCCCGAAAATGGGGGCATCCCGAGGGACCGTGATTTTGATGGGCGTTGCGCTGAGCTGCTTGTTGGGTGCAATTTCGGACACAGTCATCACTTTGGTTCCGGACGCAGGTGTTTTAAGCAACGATTTCAGGGTCGGCAGTTTTTCTTCTGTTACCTATCAAAAACTTCTTCCGGCGTTGGCCGTGACGCTTGTGGTTCTTGTGCTCCTGTTTACGCTGTCAAACGAGCTGGAGGTGCTGGCTCTCGGAGACGAAAGCGCAAAGGGTCTGGGGCTGAACACCAACTGGATGCGGATGCTGTTTCTGCTTTTGGCGGCATTACTGGCCGGTGCGGCAGTCAGCGTTTGCGGGTTGCTGTCCTTTGTGGGGCTTCTGGTGCCCCATGCGGTGCGCAGGATCGCCGGGACCCGTTCCAGGCACCTGTTGCCCTTGAGCGCTCTGCTTGGCGCAGGCTTTGTGGCGCTGTGCGATACCCTTTCCAGGGTGTTGTTCTCGCCCTACGAAATTCCCGTGGGCATTATGATGGCCTTTCTGGGAGCACCCTTCTTTCTGTTCATTCTTGTGAAGGGAAAAGGGGGACACAGCCGTGCTTGAAATGAAAAATATTTGTGCAGGATACGGAAAAAAGGAAATACTGCACAATCTGTCGGTGTCCTTCGGCAAGGGGACGCTCACCAGCGTGATCGGCACAAACGGGTGCGGTAAAAGCACGCTTTTAAAAACCATGCTCGGATTGGTTCCCTGTACCTTGGGTCAGCTTTCGGTAGACGGCAAGAGTCTCTCTTTGATGAAAAGAACCGAAATTGCCAAGCGCATTGCGTATCTTGCCCGGGGAAAAAGCCTGCCCGATATGACGGTGGAGCAGATGGTGCTGCACGGGCGTTTTCCCCATCTGTCCTATCCGAGAAGCTACACCAAAAAGGATAGGGCCATAGCCCAAGCCGCCGTGGAGCGCACAGGAATAAAGGAAAGTGCCGCCCAGCCGATGGCCGCTCTTTCGGGCGGCATGCGGCAGAATGCCTATCTGGCCATGGCCCTTGCACAGGACACCGATTATATACTGCTGGACGAGCCTACAACCTATCTGGACATCGGACATCAGCCCGGACTGATGAATATGCTGCGGCAACTGGCAGAGACAGGGAAGGGGGGTGGCGGTGATGCACGATCTTCCCCTGGCCTTCGCTTATTCGGACCGGATCGCCGTGATGAAAGAAGGAAGTATTGTTTGTTTCGGCCCGCCTGACAAGGTCTGTGAAAACGACATGGTCCGACAGACCTTCGGGGTCACGGTCCGGCGGGAAGGGGATCGGTATTTTTACGATTTCGGTTTCAAAACCTCTGAAAAATGCGGCGCCGCAGGTCTTTTGGAGGACAAAACGATGGCGGACCGGAGTAAATTCTGAAGAAAGAGCACTTCAAAAAATTCTCGGCATATCCGGCAACGGCAGTCTTGCCGCCGAAGGTACTTTGAACATTTAGAGGTGCCCCAAAAAATAAAGGAGAGATCACGATGTTAAAAGCAGGAGAGAAAGCCCCCGCATTCAAATTGAACGACCAAAACGGGAGGCCGGTGTCGCTTTCCGATTTTGCGGGACGGAAGGTTGTTCTGTATTTTTATCCCAAGGACCATATCCCCGGCTGTACAAGACAAGCCTGTGCCTTTGCGGGACTTTACGGAGAATTTCAGAAAAGGAATGTGGAGGTGATCGGTATCAGCAAGGACAGCGTATCCTCCCACATCAAATTTGCCGAAAAGCAGGGCCTGCCCTTCATTCTGCTGGCCGACCCGGATTTAGAGGCCATTCAGGCGTACGGGGTTTGGCAGGAAAAGAAGCTGTATGGAAAGCTCAGCTACGGGGTTGTGCGGACCACCTTTATCATTGACGAGAACGGCTGTATAGAGAAAGTGTTGGAAAAGGTAAAGCCGGATACCAATGCCGGGGAAGTTCTTGCACTGCTTTAATGGGAGAGCACTGCTGAAAATTTCCCCCTGTCCGGCAGCGCCGTATTGCCACAGAAGCTTGTGGTGAAAACCTGAAATATACAGGAATTCTTTCGTTTTGGTTCTCCTTTCTTCGGGAAAACGGTCCTTTGCACAGATTTTGAATGTTCCGGGGAGCCGTTATCCCCGTGATACTGTATGCTTATTGCCCGGCTGATAATGATAATTCATTGTTGGCCGGGTCTTTTTCTACAGGGAAAACGGATTCCTCATTCTGCACGCAGAAATGAATAATTATTCCGTTCTGCTCTGGCTGAAAAATGAGCTGAGACGCCATTTTTGTGCATAATACACATCACATTTTGATTAAATAGTTGTGTAATTGAATTTTTATGCATTGACAAACACAAGTAATTGGTGTACAATGCATACATTGGTAGAATATATATTCATTTTCGCATGAAATTTCTTGAAGCAGTCTTGAGCCGACAGATCGGGAAAGGCAAAAGGGATTTTCATTTAAAGAGAAAAGAGAGAACTATATAGAGGGGGCAGTGAGCAGTGAGTACAATGGCCAAAAAGGTATTTATTGACGGGAAGGCCGGAACGACAGGGTTGCGTATTTACGAAAGACTGGAGAAGCGAAGCGACATTCTGTTGCAGACCCTTTCCGATGCGGAGCGAAAGGATCCCGCAAGGAGAAAAGAGGCACTCAACTCCTGCGATATTGCCTTTCTGTGTCTTCCGGATGCCGCCGCCGAGGAAGCGGTGGCGATGCTGGAAAATCCGGAGGTGACGGTGATCGATACCTCCACCGCCCACCGGACATCCCCCGGCTGGGCTTACGGGTTTCCGGAGCTCTCTGCGGAATTTGCCGGAAGGATTTCAGAATCCCGCAGAATTGCCGTACCGGGATGCCATGCTGGCGGCTTTATTGCGCTGGTCTATCCGCTTGTAAGCGCCGGCATTCTGAATAAAGACGCCCGCCTTTTCTGCCATTCCCTGACGGGCTACAGCGGGGGCGGAAAGAAGATGATCGGGGAGTACGAGGCGGAAGGCCGGGAGGCACTTCTGGATGCTCCCAGGCAGTATGCCCTGGGCCAGAATCACAAGCATCTGAAGGAAATGAAAGGCATTACGGGCCTTGAGAACAGCCCGGTGTTCTGTCCGGTCGTTTCGGATTTTTACAGCGGCATGGAGGTCACTGTACCGCTGTTTGCAAACAGTCTTGCCAAAGGATGCACCGCAGAGGACATCCGGCGTGTTTATAAAAACTGTTACAGCGGGGAAATTGTATCCTATGATGGGACTCTGGGAGAGAGCGGTTTCCTTTCGGCAAAGGAGTTGTCCGGCAGAGATTCCATGAGGATCGGGGTCTTCGGAAATGAGGAGCGGATACTCCTTGTGG
>ERZ779889.2468-NODE-2468-length-15228-cov-6.731233_pt1 | contig 15228 bp, 8 predicted proteins | sample MGYA00511030_ERZ779889 | MGnify/ENA primary metagenome ERZ779889 (study PRJEB29588, sample SAMEA2160616) | human gut metagenome | biome: human gut; feature: human-associated habitat; material: faeces | place: Denmark | collected 2008/2010 ...
TCACCGGTTAACCTCTATTTAACCACGCGACTATCGCGTGGTTTTCGTTATACAACAAATATCCCCGCTGCGTATGCAGCGGGGATATTCCTGTATTTCAGGTTAAAAACCCGAATTACTCGTTGATCTTGGAAACAACGCCGGAACCAACGGTCTTACCGCCTTCACGGATAGCGAAGCGGAGTCCCTGTTCGATAGCGATGGGGGTGATCAGCTCAACGTTAATGGTAACGTTGTCGCCGGGCATGCACATCTCAACGCCTTCGGGAAGGGTGATGATACCGGTAACGTCGGTAGTTCTGAAGTAGAACTGAGGTCTGTAGTTGGAAACAAAGGGAGTATGACGTCCGCCTTCTTTAACGGTCAGAACGTAAACCTCACCGGAGAACTTGGTGTGGGGATGAATGGTGCCGGGTTTAGCAAGAACCTGACCTCTTTCGATATCGGTTCTCTGAATACCACGGAGCAGGCATCCGATGTTATCGCCGGCTTCAGCAAAGTCAAGGAGCTTTCTGAACATTTCGATACCGGTAACAACGCTCTTCTTGGTCTCTTCAGCAAGACCGACGATTTCTACTTCGTCAGACATCTTGAGGATACCACGCTCAACTCTACCGGTAGCAACGGTGCCACGGCCGGTGATGGTGAATACGTCCTCAACAGGCATAAGGAAGGGCAGAGAATCGTTTCTTACGGGAGAAGGAATGAAGGTATCAACAGCATTCATGAGCTCAAGGATGGGAGCATACTCCGGAGCATTGGGATCCTTGGAGTCAGACTCAAGTGCCTTCAGAGCGGAGCCCTTGATGATGGGGGTCTCATCGCCGGGGAAGTCATACTTGGTCAGAAGGTCTCTGATATCCATCTCAACGATTTCGAGAAGCTCGGGGTCGTCAACCTGGTCGATCTTGTTCATGAAAACAACGATCGCAGGAACGCCAACCTGACGGGCAAGAAGGATGTGCTCAGAGGTCTGAGCCATAACGCCGTCGGAAGCAGCAACAACCAGGATAGCACCGTCCATCTGAGCAGCACCGGTGATCATGTTCTTGATGTAGTCAGCGTGTCCCGGGCAGTCAACGTGAGCATAGTGACGAGCGTCGGTCTCATACTCAACGTGAGCGGTGTTGATGGTAATACCTCTTTCTCTCTCTTCGGGAGCCTTATCGATCATATCGTAAGCTTCGTACTGAGCCTGGCCCTTAAGAGCGAGAACCTTGGTGATGGCAGCGGTAAGAGAAGTCTTACCGTGGTCAACGTGACCGATGGTACCAATGTTAACATGGGGTTTAGTTCTTTCAAATTTAGCCTTTGCCATTGTCTAATCCTCCTTAAACACTTATAGGTTTTAAAATTAGTTATTCTTGTTGCGTCCGGAAATAATGGATTCCTGGATGCTCTTGGGAACTTCAGCGAAGTGGCTGGGCTCCATGGAGTAGGAACCGCGGCCCTGAGTCTTGGAACGGAGGTCGGTTGCGTAACCGAACATTTCGCCCAGAGGAACATGAGCCGTGATCTGCTGACCGCCGGTTATGGCCTCGATCTGCTGGATCTGACCTCTTCTGGAGTTCAGGTCACCGATAACGTCGCCGATGTAATCATCGGGAACGACAACGACAACCTTCATGATGGGCTCGGTAAGCACGGGATCAGCCTGCTTCATAGCCTCCTTAAACGCCATAGAACCGGCGATTTTGAACGCCATTTCGGAGGAGTCTACCTCGTGATAAGAGCCGTCGTACAGGGTGACCTTAACGTCAACTACCTGATATCCGGCAAGAACACCGGACTGCATCGCACCCTGGATACCGGCATCAACCGCGGGAATATATTCCTTCGGAATCGCACCGCCGGTAACGGCATTGATGAACTCATAGCCTTTTCCGGGCTCGTTGGGCTCGATAATGATCTTAACGTGACCGTACTGACCTTTACCGCCCGACTGCCTTGCGTACTTGTAGTCCTTGTCGACCTTCTTGCGTATGGTCTCTTTGTAGGAAACCTGGGGTTTACCTACATTTGCCTCAACTTTGAACTCACGCAGCATTCTGTCAACGATGATTTCAAGGTGAAGCTCGCCCATGCCGGCAATAATTGTCTGACCGGTCTCTTCGTCGGTATAAGTTCTGAAGGTGGGGTCCTCTTCGGCAAGTTTCGCCAGAGCAATACCCATCTTCTCCTGACCCGCTTTCGTCTTGGGTTCGATAGCTACGCGGATAACGGGATCCGGGAACTCCATGGACTCAAGAATAACAGGATCAGCATCTTCGGAACAGAGGGTATCACCGGTGGTGGTATTTTTCAGACCGACCGCAGCGGCTATATCGCCGGTACGGACCTCAGTGATATCTTCTCTGTGATTTGCATGCATTTTCAGAATACGGCCGAATCTTTCTCTGTTTTTCTTGACAGAGTTGAGAACGGAAGAACCCGCCTCAAGAACGCCGGAATAAACTCTGAAGAAGCAGAGTTTGCCGACATAGGGGTCGGTCATTATCTTGAAAGCAAGAGCAGAGAAGGGTTCATTATCGTCGGGTCTGCGCTCTGTCTCTTCGCCGGTCTCGGGGTTTATACCCTTGATAGCGGGAATGTCCAGAGGAGAAGGCATATAGTCGACGATAGCGTCCAGAAGTTTCTGAACACCCTTGTTTCTGTAGGAAGTACCGCAAACGACGGGAACAAACTTGTTCTGAATCGTACCCTCACGGATGCACTTCTTGATCTCTTCGGTGGTGATCTCTTCGCCCATGAGGTATTTCTCCATCACGGCGTCGTCCATCTCCACGGCGCTTTCGATCATCTTTGCGCGGTATTCCTTAGCCTTTTCCAACATGTCGGCGGGAACGTCCTCGACCTTCATGTCGTTGCCCATCTCATCGTAATATATATCCGCCTTCATCTCGATCAGGTCTATAACGCCTCTGAAGGAATCTTCGGCGCCGATAGGCAACTGAATCGGAACAGCGTTACATTTGAGACGGTCATGCATCATGTGTACGACCCGATAGAAGTCCGCACCCATAATGTCCATTTTATTTACATAAGCCATACGGGGAACCTTGTACTTGTCAGCCTGACGCCAAACGGTCTCAGACTGGGGTTCAACGCCGCCCTTCGCGCAGAAAACGGTTACGGAACCGTCCAGAACGCGCAGGGAACGCTCAACCTCAACAGTAAAGTCAACGTGTCCCGGGGTATCGATTATGTTGATGCAGTGACCCTTCCAGAAAGCGGTGGTAGCGGCGGAGGTGATTGTTATACCTCTTTCCTGCTCCTGAGCCATCCAGTCCATGGTAGCGGTACCGTCGTGGGTCTCACCCAGTTTATGGTTGATACCGGTATAGTAAAGTATACGCTCCGTGGTAGTGGTCTTTCCCGCATCGATATGCGCCATTATACCGATATTGCGGTATAATTCAAGCGGGTGTTTTCTTGCCATTGATAACTCCTTTCAAAATTCCGGATTACAGGGTCACACAGATTACCATCTGTAGTGAGCAAACGCCTTGTTTGCTTCTGCCATCTTATGGGTATCTTCCTTCTTCTTGACAGCGCCGCCCTGATTGTTGATAGCATCCAGGATTTCGTTAGCGAGTCTTTCTTTCATTGTGCGTTCGCTTCTGTTGCGAGCATAGCTTGTCAGCCAACGCAGACCGAGAGTCTGACGTCTTTCGGGTCTGACTTCCATAGGAACCTGGTAGTTGGAACCGCCGACACGTCTCGCTTTGACTTCGAGCAGAGGCATAATGTTTTCCATAGCCTGCTCATATACTTCCAGCGGATCTTTGCCCGTCTTTTCCTTGACTATATCGAAAGCATCGTAAACGATCTTCTGTGCAACGCCTTTTTTGCCGTCGTACATGATACTGTTGACCAGCTTGGATACGAGCTTGCTGTTATAGATAGGATCGGGCAGTACCTCACGCTTGGGTACGTTTCCTCTTCTTGGCACTTGACTTCCCTCCTTCATTATAAAAAATGATGTCATAGGTACTCGAAAGCAAATTTTCTTCCGTCAGCGCGAGGAGATATATAAACCGCAATAGCGGAGTAATAATCTAAACGGCTGAGTTTACGAATTCCGAGTTTAACCGTGTGCCGAAGTAATAAAATTACTTCTTCTTGTTCGCCTTCGGACGTTTTGCGCCGTACTTGGAACGGCTCTGTTTTCTGTCTGCAACACCCTGTGTATCGAGCGTACCTCTGATAATATGATAACGGACACCGGGCAGGTCTCTTACACGGCCGCCTCTTATGAGAACGACACTGTGCTCCTGCAGGTTATGACCGATACCGGGGATGTAAGAGGTAACCTCGGCAAGATTTGTCAGACGGACTCTTGCGATCTTACGGAGAGCCGAGTTAGGCTTCTTCGGGGTCGTGGTCTTAACAGTCGTGCAAACGCCTCTCTTCTGGGGAGCATACTGAACGGTAGCTTCCTTCTTCAGGGTATTCAGACCCTTCTGCAGAGCGGGTGCCGTAGGCTTAGCGACAATAGTCTGTCTGCCTTTGCGGACAAGCTGGTTAAAAGTTGGCATAACACACCTCCTCTTTGATAAAATCATTTATTACAAACGCCCGACATGCCCATGCGGATGCCCATCGCCGGGCATCCGTAGGTATATCAGCATCTGTTCACGTTTGATAAAGAGCTTTTCTGCGTTATTTCAGGACATTCGCTTTGGCGCAGATTTACTGTAGTATATCACAATTTTTCCGTAATTGCAATAGTTTTACACCGAAATTTCTTAATAATTCGCAAACTAATCGAACTTTTGACGCAATTTCGGCCGTTTTAATTGGCGGAAACCACTTCCACGTCTCTGTAGCGGTCAAGACCGGTACCGGCGGGAATAAGTTTACCGATGATAACGTTTTCCTTAAGACCGATAAGCATATCTCTCTTACCCTTGATTGCAGCCTCCGTCAGTATTCTCGTCGTTTCCTGGAAGGATGCGGCCGAGAGGAAGCTTTCGGTTGCAAGGGCAGCCTTGGTGATACCGAGAAGGATGGTTTCGAAGTCAACAGGCTTTTTCTGCTGATCTTCGGGGAGATTTGCATTTTCGGCAGCTATCTGCTTGTTGATCTCGCGGACTTCTGCCCTGTCTGCAATGGAACCGCTGAGCAGTCCGGAGTCTCCGGCGTCGGTAACACGGACCTTCCGCATCATCTGGCGGATGATTATTTCAACGTGTTTATCGTTGATATCAACTGCCTGCCGGTGGTAGACCTTGAGGGTCTCCTGAAGAATGTACGCTTCAACGGCAGCCTCGCCCTTGACGCGGAGTATATCCTGAGGATCGCAGGCGCCCTCGGTCAGTTCCTGTCCCTTCTTGACCATCTGTCCGTCCTGAACTTTGGTTCTTGTTCCGTACGGGATAAGATAGGAACGTTCCTCAAGGGTATCCTTGTTGAAGATGACCGCATAGCGGGCATGCTTGATCTCCTCAAAATGCAGTTCGCCGTCGATCTCGGAAAGAATGGCAACTATCTTGGGTCTTCTGGACTCAAACAGTTCCTGAACACGGGGAAGACCCTGTGTAATATCCGAACCGCTGGCGACACCGCCGGTGTGGAAGGTTCTCATGGTAAGCTGTGTACCGGGTTCACCAATGGACTGTGCGGCGATGATACCGACGGATTCACCCACATTGACAACATCGCTGGTGGCAAGGTTGAGGCCGTAGCATTTAGCACAGACACCGTAACGGCACTGGCAGGTAAGAACGCTTCTGAGTCTGAGTTTTTTATAACCCGCTTCGATTATTCTGGGAATATCCTTATCTCTGATGTATCTTGAGTTGGGAACGATTACTTCACCGGTAGCGGGATCGACTATATTCTCAACCGGGAAGCGGCCGCGCAGACGCGCCTGGAAAGTCTCAATGGTTTCGTCACCGTCAATGATATCGTATACTTCAATACCGTCGGTGGATCCGCAATCGTCCTCACGGATAATAACGTCCTGAGACACGTCAACAAGACGACGGGTCAGATAACCTGAGTCTGCGGTTCTGAGCGCCGTATCCGCCTGACCTTTACGGGCACCTCTTGAGGATACGAAATACTCAAGGACCTTAAGACCTTCACGGAAGTTTGCTCTGATCGGGACGTCGATGGCTCGACCGGAGGTGTTTGCCATAAGTCCGCGCATGCCGCAGAGCTGGCGCAGCTGGTCAACACTACCACGGGCACCGGAAACGGACATCATGTTTATGGGGTTGAAGGGGCTCAGATGCTCCTGGAGCTTCTTGGTAACGGCTTCGGTGGTCTTGTTCCAGACAGTAACCACCTGCGCATATCTTTCATCCTCGGAGATAAGACCTCTTCTGAAGTGCTTGGTTATACGTTCGACTTCGACCTCTGCCTTTGCAACAAGTTCCTGCTTCTCCGCAGGGATCTCCATATCCGCAACGGAGATGGAAAGAGATCCCAGGGTCGAGTATTTATAGCCCTGAGCCTTGATCTTGTCAAGGACTTCGGCGGTAGCGGTTATTCCATGGGTGATGATGCATCTGTTGATGATCTCGCCCAATTCTTTCTTTCTTGCAGCCTTTGTTATTTCAAGGTCAAAGATTTTTGCCGGGTCACTGCGATCAACAAAGCCCAGGTCCTGAGGAATGGGTGTATTGAATATGACCTGACCGACGGTAGCGTCAATAATACGCTCTTCCATATGTCCGTCGTATTCCTTGCGGACACGGATCTTTATGGGTGCGTGGAGCCCCACGACACCGGCATCATAGGCGCGTCTTGCCTCGTCGAAGTCGGCAAATATCTTCCCTGCGCCGGGCTCATCGGGGTTGGTAACGGTAAGATAGTAGGAACCGAGAACCATATCCTGAGAGGGAACGGCAACCGGTTTACCGTCCTGGGGACGAAGAAGGTTGTTCGCGGAAAGCATGAGGAATCTCGCTTCCGCCTGAGCCTCTGAGGACAGGGGAACGTGAACTGCCATCTGGTCGCCGTCGAAGTCGGCGTTGAATGCGGTACAGACAAGAGGATGAAGCTTGAGAGCTCTGCCCTCGACCAGAATAGGCTCGAATGCCTGAATACCGAGACGGTGAAGGGTAGGAGCACGGTTAAGGAGTACGGGGTATTCCTTGATGACGGTTTCAAGAGCGTCCCAGACGGGGTTTTCGGCTCTTTCAACCATCTTCTTTGCGCTCTTGATGTTCTGGACGGCTCCGAGCTCGGTCAGTCTCTTCATTACGAAGGGTTTGAACAGCTCCAAAGCCATTTCCTTCGGCAGACCGCACTGATATATTTTCAGTTCGGGGCCGACAACTATAACGGAACGGCCGGAGTAGTCAACACGTTTACCGAGAAGGTTCTGACGGAAACGTCCCTGCTTACCCTTAAGTACATCGGACAGGGATTTGAGAGCCCTGTTGTTGGGACCGCTGACAGGCTTGCCGCGTCTGCCGTTATCTATGAGGGCATCTACGGATTCCTGGAGCATGCGTTTCTCGTTCTTGACGATTATATCGGGGGCGTTAAGCTCAAGGAGCTTGCGCAGACGGTTGTTTCTGTTGATGACCCTGCGGTACAGATCATTAAGATCGGTGGTGGCAAATCTGCCGCCGTCCAGCTGGACCATAGGACGCAGATCCGGGGGAATTACCGGAAGCACGTCAAGTATCATCCATTCGGGGCGGTTTCCGGAAAGACGGAAGGATTCAACAACTTCAAATCTCTTCAGCAGCTTCAGCCTCTTCTGACCGGTAGCCTCTTCAAGTTCCTGCTTTATCTCAGCAGAAAGAGCCTCAAGATCTATTTCGGTAAGAAGTTCCTTTATGGATTCCGCACCCATTCCGGCACGGAAATCGTCCTCATACTTTTCTTTATACTCATTGTACTCTTTTTCGGTAAGAGTCTGCTTTTTCTTGAGTCCGGGAACGGTTCCGGGATCAAGAACGATATATGCACCGAAGTAAAGCACGCTTTCCAGCTGTCTGGGTTGGATGTCAAGCATCTGTCCCAGGCGGGAGGGGATGCCTTTGAAGTACCAGATATGGGAAACGGGAGCTGCAAGCTCGATGTGGCCCATTCTTTCTCTTCTAACCTTGGCTTTTGTTATTTCAACACCACAGCGTTCGCAGACTTTTCCCTTATATCTGAAACGCTTGTATTTTCCGCAATGACACTCCCAGTCCTTGACAGGTCCGAATATACGCTCGCAGAAAAGACCGTCGCGTTCGGGCTTGAGAGTACGGTAGTTTATGGTCTCGGGCTTTTTGACTTCGCCGTGGGACCATGCGCGTATCTTTTCGGGAGAAGCCAGACCTATCCTGATGGACTCGAAGGTATTGTTCTCCATACCGGACACGTTGGCGCCTTCCTTTTTCTCTTCGTTGTCAGTAAGATACATTTTATATTCCTCACTCAGCGGCATCAGCCGCAAAAGATGTCCTTTCCCGAAAATTGTGGATTAAAGAGCTATCAGGACTCGGAGTCCTCTCCCTCTTCGCCGTTGTCATCAAGCTTGAACTCGCCGAATTCTTCTTCAAAATCGTCGGCTTCCTGCTTTTCGTCAGTATTGAACTCAGCATCCAGAGCGTCATAATATTCCGGCTCGAAGGTGAATTCATTTGCGTTCATATTTTCCTTTGTCTCATTGGACTCTATGCCGACATAATCATTATCCTCGTAGGAGGTGGAGATATCGATCTCCTCCATATCCTTGCTGAGGACCTTGACATCCAGTCCCAAAGCCTGAAGCTCTTTGACAAGGACCTTGAATGATTCGGGAATACCGGGTTTGGGAACGTTCTTACCCTTGACGATGGCTTCGAAGGTCTTGACACGGCCGATAACATCGTCGGACTTGACGGTAAGCATCTCCTGAAGGGTATAGGCAGAACCGTAAGCTTCCAGTGCCCAGACCTCCATTTCTCCGAAACGCTGGCCGCCGAACTGGGCTTTACCGCCGAGAGGCTGCTGTGTAACGAGAGAGTAGGGGCCGGTTGAACGGGCATGAATCTTATCGTCAACCAGATGGGCAAGTTTGAGGAAGTACATGTAGCCCACGGTAACCTTGTTGTCAAAGGGCATACCGGTGCGGCCATCGTACAGCGTGGTCTTGCCGGACTTATCAAAGCCCGCTTTTTCAAGACATTTGGTAATATCTTCCTCTTTCGCGCCGTCAAATACAGGGGTCATTACCTTCCATCCCAGAGCTTTTGCGGCTCTTCCCAGATGGACTTCAAGAACCTGACCGATATTCATTCGGGAAGGAACGCCCAGGGGGTTGAGGACTATATCCAGAGGCGTGCCGTCCGGAAGGAAGGGCATATCTTCCTGAGGCAGGATGCGGGAAATAACGCCTTTGTTACCGTGACGTCCCGCCATCTTGTCGCCTACGGAGATCTTTCTTCTCTGAGCAACGTAAACGCGGACTATCATATTCGTGGAGGGAGAAAGCTCATTGCTGTTTTCCCTTGTGAATACTTTAACATCAACGATTATACCGCTTTCGCCATGGGGGACCTTGAGGGAGGTATCACGTACCTCTCTGGATTTTTCGCCGAATATCGCGCGGAGAAGTCTTTCTTCGGCGGTCTGCTCTGCGTCGCCCTTGGGTGAAACGCGTCCAACCAGAATATCTCCGGAGTGGACCTCGGCGCCGATGCGGATTATTCCGCGCTCGTCCAGATCCGCCAGCAGATCCTTGCTTACGCCCGGAATGTCGTTGGTAATCTCTTCGGGCCCGAGTTTTGTTTCTTTTGCGTCTATTTCATACTCTTCAATATGAACGGAGGTATAGGTGTCTTCTTTTACCAGCTTCTCATTGAGGAGAACCGCATCCTCGTAGTTATAACCTTCCCAGGTCATAAATCCGATAAGCATGTTCTTGCCGAGAGCCAACTCGCCGTTTTCGGTGGACGGACCGTCCGCAATGACCTGTCCCTCACGGACCTTGTCACCCACGGAAACTATGGGGCGCTGATTGATGCACATTCCCTGATTGGAACGGAGGAATTTGATCAGCGCATAAACATCCTCTTCACCCTTTTCGTTCTTCACAACTATCTGATCGGCGCTTACGGAAGAAACGATGCCGGCGGTTCTTGCTATGACGCACACACCGGAGTCCACCGCCGCACGGTATTCCATACCGGTACCGACGATAGGAGCCTCTGTCTTTATCAGAGGAACAGCCTGACGCTGCATGTTTGAACCCATCAGGGCACGGATAGCGTCGTCATTTTCAAGGAAGGGGATCATGGATGTTGCGACGGAAACCATCTGACGGGGAGAAAGGTCAAGATAGTCGACCTTGCTCTTTTCGACCTCAAGAATGGCATCCTTATAACGAACGGCAACCTTATCGTTGACAAGTCTGCCTTCCTCATCCAGAGGTTCGCTTGCCTGAGCCACGATGAAGTTATCTTCGACATCGGCGGTCATATATTCCACCACCGGCAGGACCTTTCCCGTCTCCTTGTCTATGGGACGGTACGGGGATTCGAGGAATCCGTACTCATTTATACGGGCGTAGGACGCCATATTTGAAATAAGACCGATGTTCGGACCTTCGGGAGTCTCCAGAGGGCAGATACGGCCATAGTGGGAATAGTGAACGTCGCGGACGTCGAAACTTGCTCTGTCACGGGTAAGACCGCCGGGACCGAGAGCGGAGAGACGCCTCTTGTGGGTAATTCCCGCCAGAGGGTTGATCTGGTCCATGAACTGGGACAAGGGGGAGGAACCGAAAAACTCGCGGATAGCGGCAATAACAGGCCTGGAGTTTATCAGTGACTGGGGAGTCACCGTTGTCAGATCCTGCATATTCATACGCTCTTTTATGGAGCGTTCCATTCTCGCAAAACCGATCCGGAGCTGATTCTGAAGCAGTTCACCGACGCAACGGATACGACGGTTGCCGAGATGGTCAATATCGTCCGTGGTTCCGATGCCGAAACCGAGACCGAGAATGTAATTTATGGAAGCGAATATATCTTCGTTGCATACGGTCAGGGGAACAAGTTCGGAGATTCTCGCCTTGCACTCTTCTTTTACGGCGTTTTCGTCGTCAAACTGATCAAGTATCTCTCTGAGCACGGAAAACTTGACCCATTCTCTTATTCCGATCTCTCGGGGATCAAAGGACACGAAGTTCTTCATATCGACCATTCCGTTGGAGAAGACTCTTACTTCACTCTCGTCAACGTTGATATAAACTTCGAATACGCCTTTGTCCTGTATTTCGTATGCTTTTTTCTTGTCTATGTAATCTCCCGCATCCGCAATGACTTCACCGGTCATGGGATCGGAAACGGGACGGGTAAGGACCTTGCCCAGGATTCTGGACGCAAGGGCTACCTTCTTGTTATATTTGTAACGTCCAACACGGGTAAGATCGTATGTTCTCTCGTTGTAAAAGAGATTGTTGATGTGTGAAACAGCGCTTTCCGCAGTCGCGGGTTCGCCGGGACGAAGCTTCTTGTAAAGATCAACCAGCGCGGAGGAGCGGTTGGTGGAGCTGTCCTTTTCAAGGGTGGCGAGGACCATCGCACTTTCACCGAAAGCTTCCTTGATCTGCTCGTCCGTTTCAATACCGAAAGCACGGATGAGAGTAGTCACAGGGAACTTCTTTCCCTTATCCACACGGACATAGAGGACATCGTTCACATCGGTCTCATATTCTATCCAGGGACCTCTGTTGGGCATCACCGTACCGGCATACAGCTTGTTTCCGCCCTTATCGACTTCGCAGGTGAAGTAAATGCCGGGGGAACGGACCAGCTGGGAAACCACGACACGCTCGGCACCGTTGATTATAAATGTACCAGTATCGGTCATCAGCGGGAAGTCGCCGAAGAATATATTCTGTTCCTGGATCTCACCGGTAGAATTGTTGGTCAGGCGGCAGGTTACTTTCAGGGGAGCAGCGTAAGTCGCGTCCCTCTCCTTGCACTCTGCAATGGTATATTTCGGTGTTTTATCTATGGAAAAGTCCACATAATCCAGTCTGACGGTTCCGGTATGGTCTTCTATACAGGAAGATTCCTTCAGAACAGATCTCATTCCTTCTTCGATAAACCACTTGTAACTCTCAAGCTGGATATCGATAAGGTTCGGGAACGTCTGAATTTCCGTAGCTTTGGCGAAGTTAACCCTTTTCCTGGAGCTGTCACCGAGTTCCTGCCAATGGGCGTTGACGAATTTGGGATCGACGCTCTTTGCCATGCAATAATCATCTCCGTTTCAAATTTTGAAAAAAGCACTTGATTTTTTAACAAACTTATGCTATAATACATTCAATGATTTGGTCCGAGGGGGTCTTTGACCGTGAAAAAACCGCATTTTCCGGCTTATTTTCGGGTGGAAAACGGGTCGAAAAACTGCGTTGCGCGGAAAAACTCCCATCTTAATCATGATACAGTATCTCATTGTACCATATTTTTACGGACTTGTCAATCCGGTTCATAATTTTGTCTAAAATTCCTTGCAAGTTTGTACGAAATGTGCAGACTTGCATCGGTGTTTTATAAGTTTACAATTTAATATTGTTTTGGAGAGAAGAGGAGAGCATCGCAGATGAAGAGAGCACTGATCAGCGTATCGGACAAGACCGGAGTAGTCGAATTCGGTAAAGAACTCGCAGACCTCGGTTTCGAAATCCTTTCCACCGGCGGCACCGCCAAGGCACTTGAACAGGCGGGAGTAAAAGTTATCCCCGTAAGCGACGTTACGGGTTTCCCTGAATGTCTCGACGGGCGTGTAAAAACACTTCACCCCAAGATCCATGCCGGAATACTGGCAATGAGAAGCAATCCCGAACATATGCGTCAGCTTAAGGAACTTGACGTAACCCCCATAGACGTTATAGCCATAAATCTCTATCCCTTCAAAAAAACCATTCTCAAAGAGGGAACGACTTTTGAGGAAGCAATAGAAAATATCGACATAGGCGGGCCCACGATGATCCGCGCCGCAGCAAAAAATCATCCGGATGTGGCGGTAATAGTCGATCCTTCGGACTACGGAAAGGTTATAGAGGAGCTTAAAAGCGGCTCCGTCTCCATAGAAACGAAAAAAGACCTTGCCCTCAAGGTATTTGAACACACTGCGGCTTACGATGCCCTGATTGCGTCCTATCTGCGCAAACAGCTGGGAAAATCCCCGTTTCCACAGGATCTGACTCTCACCTATGAAAAGGTGCAGTCCCTCCGTTACGGCGAGAATCCTCATCAGCAGGCTGCATTTTACCGGGAACCCGGTCATTTTGAAGGCACCCTTGCCGCTGCGGAACAGCTTCACGGCAAAGAGCTTTCCTACAACAATATAAACGACACCAACGGCGCTCTGGACCTTCTTAAGGAATTCGGAGATTCCGTTGCCGTGGTTGCGGTCAAACACGCGAATCCCTGCGGTGTCGGAACCGGGAAAAACCTGTACGAAGCGTACATGAACGCTTACAACGCCGATCCCGTTTCCATCTATGGCGGTATAGTTGCGGCAAATGCGGAGATTGATGCCGCCACGGCGGAGCAGATGAGCAAAATCTTCCTGGAGATCGTTATCGCTCCCTCTTTTACTCCTGAAGCTCTCGCGATACTTGAGGAAAAAGCCAACATAAGACTTCTCCGGTTGCCCGAGATAAAAAAGCCCAACGTGCCGGAAATGCTCGATATGAAAAAAGTGGCGGGAGGATTACTTGTGCAGCAGCTTGACTGCGCTCTGCTGGGAGACGAGCTCAGATGCGTTACTGAGGCGAAACCCACAGAAGAACAGATGAAGCAGCTTCTTTTTGCCTGGAAGGTCGTCAAGCATACAAAATCCAATGCCATAGTCCTCGCCAGAGACTGCGCAACCACCGGTGTCGGACCGGGGCAGACAAACCGGATAACAGCCCTCGACCTCGCCGTCAGATACGCGGGAGAGAAGGCAAAAGGTTCGGTTCTCGCATCCGACGCGTTCTTCCCCTTTGACGACTGCGTAAAGGCTGCCCACGAAGCGGGAATCGCCGCTATCATACAGCCCGGAGGCTCCATCCGGGACGAAGACTCCATCAAAAAATGCAATGAATACGGAATTCCCATGATCTTTACCGGTATGCGTCACTTCAAGCATTGATCGGTTACATATAAGGAGAATATACATATAATGGACAGAAAACTCAGAATAGGTATTATCGGTACCGGAACGATCTCCAACAAACACGCTACGGGCTATAAAGCTCTTTCCGACGTTTGCGAGGTTGTTGCCGCCGCAGACCTTGTCCCCGGCAAAGCCCAGGAATTTATCGACAGACACGGCTTCAACGCCAAAGCTTTTACGGACCACAGAGAACTTCTCAAGATGGACCTCGATGCCGTCAGCATCTGTACTTATAACACCCAGCATGCCCCCTGTGCCATAGACGCTATGAGATCCGGCAAGCACGTCCTGCTTGAAAAGCCCATGTGCGTCACTATGGAGGAAGCCACCGAGCTCCGCCGTGTGGAAAAGGAAACGGGCAAGATTCTCACCATAGGCTTCCAGCCCCGCTATGACGACAACATGAAAAAGATCAAGGAGATTGTCGAAAGCGGAGATCTGGGAAAAGTTTATTATGTTCAGATCGGCGGAGGACGCCGCCGCGGTATTCCCGATTGCTGGACTTTCAACGAAAAAAGAACGACCGGTATCGGCGTTCTCGGAGACCTGGGCTGCTATGCCGTGGATATGGCTCTTAACGCTCTGGGTTACCCGAAGCCCCTTACCGTTTCAGCCATTACCACCAACTACTTCGGAACAGATCCCTTCCATAACGGAGAAAAAGCCGCAAAATTCGACGTGGACGACTTTGCCGTCGCCCTTATCCGTCTTGAAGGCGGCATCACCCTGGATTTCCGCACCTCATGGGCAATGCATATGGACACCATGGGAGCGACTCTGTTCCTGGGCACGAAGGCAGGACTGAAGATTGAATCCCCCTTTCCCGAAGTTCCCTGGGGCGGCGGATGGGACGGCACAACCGGCCCCATGACCCTGTACTTTGACGGAAAGGACACCGAGGATTGCCTCTCCGCGCCAGTGGAATTCGTTTCCAAGACAAAAGACAAGACCGCTATATTCAACGCAAAGGTAAAGGCTTTTGTGGATGCTGTCCTTACAAACGGACCCGCGCCCATTCCCACAAGCCAGATTATTTACAACCAGGCTATTCTTGACGGTATTGCCCGCTCCGCCGAACTGGGCAAAGAGGTTGATATAGTTATTCCCGAAGTCTGACAGCCT
>ERZ779889.2472-NODE-2472-length-15205-cov-4.718746_pt1 | contig 15205 bp, 15 predicted proteins | sample MGYA00511030_ERZ779889 | MGnify/ENA primary metagenome ERZ779889 (study PRJEB29588, sample SAMEA2160616) | human gut metagenome | biome: human gut; feature: human-associated habitat; material: faeces | place: Denmark | collected 2008/2010 ...
AACTTACAATTTTTCTTGACTAAATTTTGACAAAATATTTTCGCAAAAGAGGTGTAAACGAATGTTAAATCATACCATATAAAGGCTGTTTCGGCCAGGACGACATCTTAATATACCCCGAATCGTAGTCCGGAAAAGTTCATCTCACTTTCTGATATTGCCCATTTCGCAATCCGATTAAGCCTATTTCAGGGTGCGATATGGTGCATTTCGGCCCCTGAAATGGGCCATTTCGTAGGCCGAAATGGTGCTTTTTGCAAAACGGAGAAATGTCAATTGAATACAAATCGCTGATATTCAGTACTTTATGGAAACCTCTCATTTTCCGTGTATTTGCGTCCGAAGGAAAGTCTGCTCGCAAATACTCGCTTATTTTTCGGGGTATATCAGAAAACTCGGACCGAAAAATCAAAATCCGGTTACAATCTGAAAGTGGGCCATACCGGTTTAATCCGAGCAGAAAAAACGATGCTGATTCGTGATTAAACCCGAATCGGTCATTAGAATTCAGTCTGTATTTTTGATTTATATTGAGCGTATTTTCGTTGGATTTTTTGCCGACATGGCGGGCTATATCAAGAAAAATCGAACAAAAATAGGCCAATAGAAGATAAAAAGACGGGTGAAAGCATGAATGGATAAAATATATAAAACCACATGCGGTCTAATGACCTATTTGGGTTAGACCCGCGATATTTTGTTAGACCCGATATACGTTGAATTTCTACCGAGTCAATACATCATCCGCCTTACACGCCTAAAAACAAAAGTCCCCGATGTCTGGAGACACCGGGGACAATCCTTATGCCCGTCAAAACTTACTCGCCTTTCGAATTGTCGTTGAATGTTGCGACACGGTTGAACTCTACCTGCTCAAACAGCTTGTCGGTAGCGCCCATACCCTTTGTTGTAAGGCGGTCAGCAGAAATCTTATACTTCTTTACGAGAGCGTTCTTCACTGCCTCGGCACGTTCCTCAGACAGTTTCTGATTTATCTCAGCAGAGCCTTCCGGTGAAGCGTATCCCTTGATCTCGACTTTTGCTTCCGGATGATTCTTCATATATGTTGCGATAAGCTCTATCGGTGCATACTGTGCCGGATCTATCACGCTCTTGCCCTGACGGAAGAGAACTGTGGGCTGAAGGTTTGTAGCCGTAACCGGTCTTACATATACCGGCTGCTTGCTGTTCTTGCAGTCCTCAAGAGCCTTCTCAAGGTCAGCTATCTTGCGGTCTTTTGCGTCAAGCTCTGAATCCTTGCCGCTAAGCTCACCACGCAGACTGTTCACCTGTGCGTTGAGAGCGTCTATTTCAGACTGGTCGCGCAGTTCGGCAATCTTGAAGTTGTGGGTTCCGTTCGAGTTCTTGAACTTATAAACGATACCTGCATTGAGCTGCACAACGGAGCGGTCGATATCATATTTCACGCCCTGATAGCCGTTGCCGTTGAGCGAATATATGATGGCCGGCTCAAGATAGAATTGCCACTGTTTGTCCGAACCGAAGTTGAAAGCGAAGTCCAAACCTACTTTCGACGTCAGCATATCAGTCTTATATTCCTCGGTCGGAGTACCGAATATGTGTCCCCAACCCAAACCATACAATGCCGAAACCTCAAAAACACGCGGCTCGCCCTTATATCCGCCAAACCAGTTGGTGAGATTCACCGTTCCCAGCAACGACGTGTTGAGCGCGTTGACAAGCGTTCCGGTAGTAAATCCGTTGGTGTTCTTAAAATAAGCATTGCTTTCGACAGCCATACCGAATACCGGGGTGAAATTGCGTCCGATGCGGAGACCCGCGTTGGGCTGGAGGTTCTTGAGCCATCCGTGACCCGTCGTTGCAGTAGCAACACCACCATTGATACCGATATAGAAGTTGTCGAATGTCTTGCTTTCTGTAACTGTTTGGGCAGAAACAGACATTGCCATAACAACGGCTACTGCCAATAAACCTAATCTTTTCATCTCAGTAATAATTTAAATTAATATACAAATAAATATTATCTGTAAAAAACCTTTACATCACAAAGAAACGAAAATAATGCATACACTCCAAATATATATGTTATAAAAATTCATTTTATTTCCAAATAATAACATATTTGCTGACATTTTATTATTTATTCATAATTAAAAACCATGAAATTATAAGTTACAGGAAAAACAGGACATTATGATGACGGAACATATACAGAATGTCCCCGACAACCTTACCGATTGCCGGGGACACTATGTGTATGTGTCATATTCCACCGTATTAAATATAAACGCGCGACACGGCGAAACAGAACGTGATATGTCAGCGCAGCATCACCTTCTTATTGTTCACGATATACAGTCCGGCGGTGAGTCCGCCTACATCGGTACGGCCGTTCACTGTGTCGGAAAACACAGTCTTACCGTCCGATGTGGATATGCGCACGTTCACAGGCGATGGTGTCGTGAGACTTATCGTGCCGTCCGATGTACTTACGTTCAGGTCGCCGCCGTTGTCAGAGCTCACGCCGGCAATGGCAGAAGGAGTCTTCTCTACAAGCGCTGCCGCGTTGTTGCTCTGCGCGAGGTTGGCTATATTGCCGCCTTTAAGGTCGGACAGTGGCGAATATATCTCAAGACTCGACTTGAGCATCCGTCCGCCGACAAGCGCTTTCACCTCGTCCTCATTGAAGGCCGAGCGCCAGAAGAACAGCTCGCTCAACTCGCGGCTTACGTCGCTGTCAGGATCGCCGACGTACATCTTTCCTGGAGTGAGACGCTCTGCCAGCTCGCCTATCTGCACATCGTCAACATAGAGAAGCACGCGTTTCTGCGCATAGTAATGGGTGAGCGTCACGGTGTGCCATGCGTCGTCGTCCACCGACATCACGCTTTCCAACTTGTTGCCCGTGTATGATGTGTATCTCACCTTGCCGCCTTCAACCACGTCAACATATCCAACGACTCTTCCGGCTGTATTCTCCACGGTCAGGAATCGTCCGGCATCGCCGCCCTTGAACCTTACGCTGACCGTGAAAGGATGAAGGATGTTTTCGCCAGTGAACTCTATAATGTCGCCTCCGGAGAGCTTTGACCCGCAGCTCATGTCGCGCACCGGCTGCGGTTTTCCGGCGGCAAGAGCATCGAAGAGCGACGGCTGCATGGCGTAGAAGAACTCGTTATGGCCATTGGTTGTAGGATGACCGTTGTCTGCCATATATCCCGTTGCCCATTTTCCGGTACCGTCGTCTATCGCACCGAGAGTGTTTACAGACGGTACGTCCCACTCATGTATCAAGAGATTCATCTGCTTGATGTACTTATAATCGGTAAGAGTGTAGTCGCCTCGCGTATAGTTGTTCATCACTACAGGTATTTTTCCGTCGGCACGCACCTTCTTTATAAGTGTCTGCATATTGTTGCTGAACTGCTGCATGAGTGCCTGCTTGTCGGTGGCTTCGTGGATACCTTCATTTCCCATTGAGAGTCCGATGATGACATAACGGCCGAAATCGTGTATAAGCTCGTCATAACGGTCGAGCAGATTCTGCGTGGTGTTTCCGCCGATAGATATGCCTGACACATCAAAAGGATTGTCGCTGAGTTTCCTCTGATAACGGCTGTTCATCAGATTGTCGTACAAATAGGCGTATCCGTGATTGCCGCTCGCACCCTGTCCGTTGGCTACAGACGAGCCGAAGACAGATATCCTGTATTCATTGATAGGGGCGTCGAGGGCAAACTCATAATTGTTCATGTCGAGCGAAACGGTATATGTGCCGCGGTTCAGACGTATGTTCTCAACATTGTATCCCTCTGACGACATCGCCACATTGGTGCGGCTGCCTGAAAGACGCTTCACGGCAAGCTCGTCGCTGTTGTTGAAAGCGAAATAGAAATACTTGTCGGAGAAAAGATATACGTAGCCTTCGTTAAGATCGACCGTCTGGCTCCACACACCGTTACCGGCATACTCAACGGTCGTTCCGTCAGGCACGATGTTACCTTTTATATATAATACCACCGGAGTGACGCTCAGATTGTTCTTTCGCGAGTCGTATCTCATACGCACCACCTGCGTCTCGGCCACGGTCATCGGCGCTCCGTCTTCTGCCAGACTGCCTTCTGCCGTACCTGCACCGAGCGTAACTCTCTCACCGTCTGAGCTGACACCTTTCAGACTGTATGTACCGGGCTGCAGACGGAGATATGCCTCGTATATGCCCGTATGGCTGCCGTCGGGGCGCAGCTCGTGCATGGTGACGTCGGCACCATCCTCAGAAGCAGTGCCCGTAACCACTATCGACTTGTATTCGCGCGGGTCTGCCGGACGCTCACCGCCCTCATATTCTTCTATCTTGATGATGTTTACGTGAGCCATTCCTCTCTCACGCTTGAACGTGAAGAGAATGTTTCCGTCCTTGTCGGGATATACATAGTCGCTCACCGCCACGTTTCTCACATTGCCCTGTATGGCTTTTCCGTCGGCATCGAAACCGCCGATGGTCCGTCCTGTAGTGGTGAGCCATGTGCTCCACGAGCTTTGTCCGTCAACCGTATAGATGCTGTTGCGGTCTGTTGTCTCGTCCACTATGCGGCTTCCGAATATGTAGAACTTGTAGCAACGGCTCTTGTCGAGTCCGGAGAAACGTATCTGACGCTGGTTGTCGTCGTTCACCCACACATAGTCTTCGGTAGCTGTCTGTATGGCAAGGTCGCCGAGGTTCTCTTCTGTCGGACTGTTCACACCTCCGGCATCCACTCCGTTGGTCTCCATCATCTGCAAAGTCTCGGCCGTTATGCCCGTGCCGGCATTGTCTGAATTCACGAGACTGAGTTTCGTTCCCTTCGGAATCTGATTGCTCGACGACTTTCCGGAAGTCAGATTGTTCCAGTAATGGCCGTTCTTGTCCGCCCCAACGGTCTGATGACCACGCGCGTTGTTCTCGGTCTCTCCCAGGTCTATATACATGCTTTGCGACAGACTGAGATTCGTGTTGGGCCGTTCCAATCCGTCGATTTCCTCTATCTTCATGGCATTCACGTGCACCATGCCGTTTATGTTTTTCTTTATTATGGTGAATGTTATGTTTCCATCCTTATCAGGGAACACCACTCCACTCTCCAATATCTTATTGTTGTTGCCGTTGTAACCGCCGTCACCTATGCCGTCGCCGGACATTTGGTGATATCCGCTCCAACTGTTCTCGCCACGGAAAAGATATTCGGCGGCGCGCACCTCGTCGGTGTTGCGGCTTCCGAAAGCGTGGAAGCGGTAGCCTTTGTTCTTGTCAAGTCCGCGGAATGTTATGTAGTTATAGTTCTGGAAAGACTCAAGAAATATGTAGTCTTCGGTAGCTGTAGCCACGGCAAGGTCGCCAAGGAGGTCTGCCGAAGGCGATAAAAGGCCACCTCCTCCACTTCTTCCGTTGGTCATGAAACGTGTGTTTATGAACACGCTGTATCCTGTCGGCTCGTTCTGCGAGTTCACAATGTCGAACGACGTGTTAGGATAGAGATAGTTGTTTCCGGAACTTTTCACGTTGGTCCAATAGTGACCGTTTATGTCTGCGCCTACTGTCTGGTGGCCTCGCGAATCATTGTCCGGCTCACCGAAATCGATATACATCGTCTGGACAGTTGTCTGTGCACTGACAAAATTAACACACGAGAGCATCAACAACGCTCCGGTGAAAAAAGATTTTTTGTGCATGGTGTAATAGGTTTTTAATTATTGTGTTATTTCAAAGCATCCACAAAGATAACTTATTTTGTCGATCTAAAGCCATAAAATATTGATTATTCTAATTTTATCGGGCATTTTACTACCTGTCTGATAGAAAAACGGCAAAAAGGCAGGCGGAAAATGACTTCACAATAATACGGATGAGACATGTATGAAGATGCGTACGTTCGACCAAGACTGAATCATTCGTGAAAAGGCAAAAGCCGGATCGGGCGATGAAAGATAATGTCCTGAGTTCTAAAAAAGACAATATCAGACCATAAAAAGGTCTTTTACAAGCCATCGAACAGTATGTTCGGGATAATCGGACAGTCTGTTCCGTTCGCTCAGACTGCTTGTTCAGAATACTCAGACTACTTGTTCAAAAGCCTCAGACAGCGGATTACAAACCGTATAATAGTATGTTACGCAATCTCTAAAAGCCATTTCCGCAATTTCCAACAGGCTGTTTCACCGGTCTGTATAAATTCAACATGGTATGATTTTGCTCATAAAATATCACAGAATGTCGGAGGACTTCATTCCTGCGCGGGGCGATATTAACTGTGCCGGCACGGGCATCACACAATTATATACTCATGTTGATAAAACAATAAACTTGCGTTGACGAAACGATAGGCTCATATTTACAAGACGATAAACTCATGTTGATAAAACAATAAACTGACATTAACAAGACGATAAACTCATGTTGATAAAATGATAAACTGACATTGATACAACCGGTAAATCATAACCGCATGTAAAACGCATATTTTCCGCGCTCTTACACGCGCTTCATATCATTATTTTTCAATAAAAACTTCTGTGCTTTTCCATAATATCCGTGTCCTTATTCCGGCGGAATGTCATTATGTTTAAAGACATATATCTGCTTTCTTGATGAAAACTCACGGGACGAACTTACAATTTTTCTTGACTGTATTTTGACAAAATAAATTCGCAAAAGAGGTGTAAAGGAATGTTAAATATGACATTATGATACATGTTTCGCCCCGTATCGTCTGTTGATATACCCTATACCATAGTCCGAAAATATTAATATTGCTTTCTGATAATGCCCGTTTCGCAGTCCGATTAAGCCTATTTCATGGTGCGATATGGTGCTTTTCATCCCCTGAAATGGGCCATTTCGCAAGCTGAAATGGTACATATTGTAAAACTGGAAAATACTTCTTGATATTAAGTTATTGATATTCAATATCTTGCAAAAACCTCTTATTTTTCGCGTATTTGCGTTCGAAGGAGACTCAGCCCGCAAATACGCGCTTATTTTTCGGGGTAGAACAGAAAACTAAGAGGGAAAAATCAAAAACCGGTTACAATCTGAAAGCGATCCATATTGTTTTATTTCAAAAAAAGAAAATTTCCTTTCAGAAGAATGGAAAATCAAAATTATTAACTTCAAACATCAATATTAGAAGCCATAAATATCCTGTTAATAACCGTCAAGCAGCTTGTTCACAACCATCAGACATTCTATTAATAACCGTCAAAAAGTATGTCACGCACACACGAATATATCGTTTCACAGCCGAAAAGCCGCATCGTCTGACAATAACTGCCAACCCACCACTTTTCTGTCTTAGGTCTGACTCACACGCACATACAATAACCTGTGGGCAGCGGATGTCAATATGAGGGCACAAAAAAAGCCGTGCCAGCAGGTTCTCCATCCGGATTTATCCCACGGAGACCTGTTCTGGCACGGCTTATACCACTGCACCTGCCACAAATTGCGGCTTGGCGCATCATACGTGAAACGCTTTATTGCTTTTCTATTATCTTCATTCCTTCATCCACCGCCTGCATGTTGAGTGGTATAAGATTATGATGGCGCTCCGGCAAAGTCTTGTAAAGGGCAGAGTGAAGACCTTCGGTGCTCACAACCGGACAAACCTTCAGCAGTCCGCCGAGTATAATCATGTTGAACACCTTTGAGTTTTTCATCTCGGCAGCCTTGTCCATCGCGTCGATGTGATAGATGGTTATGTCCTTACGTGTCGGCGGATTGAGTATTCCGAAAGAGTCGTATATCAATATACCACCGGGCTTAACCTTCGACTCAAACTTGTCGAGAGAAGGCTGATTGAGCACGATTGCCACATCGTAATGGCTGAGAATAGGCGATGAAATACGCTCATCGCTCACAATGACAGTCACGTTGGCTGTTCCGCCACGCTGCTCAGGACCATATGCCGGCATCCATGTGACTTCCTTGCCTTCCATCAGTCCCGAATAAGCCAGTATCTTGCCCATAGACAAAACACCCTGACCACCAAATCCTGATATTATTATTTCTGCTTTCATTCGTTTGTCGTGTCTTTTAAATCACCCTTTGGATATTGTTTGAACATATTCTCTTCCATCCACTTGTTTGCCTCGACCGGTGAGAGCTTCCAGCCGCTGTTGCATGTCGATACTATCTCGACCAGCGACGAGCCTTTGCCTGCCATCGATGCCTCAAAGGCCTTGCGGATGGCTTTCTTTGCCTGACGTATTGCAGCAACAGTCTCGACACTCTGGCGCGAAACGAAACAAGTGCCACGAAGAGTAGCCGCAATCTCGGTTATGTTGAGCGGATAACCGTGCAGCTTCGGGTCACGTCCGTACGGACAAGTACTTGTTTTCTGACCGATAAGAGTGGTAGGAGCCATCTGTCCGCCGGTCATTCCGTATATCGCATTGTTGATGAATATCAGAGCGATATTCTCACCGCGGTTGAGCGCATGTATGGTTTCGCATGTACCGATGCAGGCAAGATCGCCATCACCCTGGTATGTAAAGACAAGCCGGTCGGGCCATAAGCGCTTGATGGCTGTAGCAAGTGCCGGCGCACGTCCGTGCGGAGCTTCCTGCCAGTCGATGTCGAGATAACGATAGGCAAACACTGCACATCCCACCGGACATACTCCGACGGCCTTGTTCTCCATGCCCATCTCCTCGATAACCTCTGCCACCAGCTTGTGCACTACGCCGTGCGAACAACCCGCACAATAGTGCATCAGGGTGTCATTCATCAGTTTCGGTTTCTTATAAACCAGATTCTCAGGTGATATTATATCATTCATAACAATTTCTCCTTTATTGCGTTAACCATTTCTTCCGGCTCCGGCACGATGCCACCCAGACGGCCGTAATGCTCAACCTTCACCGTTCCATTCAATGCCAGGCGCACATCTTCAACCATCTGGCCTGCATTGATTTCAGCAACAAGCACACCTTTCTTGCCATTGACAACCGAGCAAAGCTGTTTCTTCGGGAAAGGCCACAACGTGATAGGGCGGAACAATCCAGCCTTGATGCCCTGCTGACGTGCCACCTCGATGGCTTTCTCTGCTATACGCGCAGCACTTCCGAAGGACACAACGATGTAATCGGCATCGTCAGTCATGATTGTCTCATATCTTACCTCATTCTCCTCTATCTCGCGATACTTCTCCTGCAGATGCAGGTTGCGCACTTCCATCACCTCAGGTTTCAACTCCAGAGATGTCAGGATGTTAGGCTCGCGGTCCGGAGTACGTCCTGTGGTTGCCCACGGACATTCCTTCAGAATCTGCTCCTCTGTGCGTCTCGGCTTGATAGGAGGCAGAACCACCTTCTCCATCATCTGTCCGATGACACCATCAGAGAGAATCATGGCAGGATTGCGGTACTTGAACGCCAGTTCGAAAGCCAGATCCACGAAGTCTGCCATTTCCTGTACAGAGTTCGGAGCGAGCACAATGACATAGTAGTCACCGTTACCACCTCCGCGAGTAGCCTGGAAATAGTCGCTCTGCGACGGCTGGATGGTACCCAATCCAGGGCCTCCGCGCTGCACGTTTACCACGACTCCCGGAATCTCTGCGCCCGCCATATATGATATACCTTCCTGCATGAGTGCCACGCCGGGGCTCGACGAAGTCGTCATAACACGCTTACCGGATCCTGCTCCGCCGTAAACCATGTTTATGGCAGCCACTTCGCTCTCGGCCTGCAGAACCACCATTCCGGTCGTTTCCCAGGGTTTCATTTCCGACAACGTCTCTATTATCTCACTTTGAGGAGTTATCGGATAGCCAAAGAAGGCATCCGCGCCACATCTGATGGCAGCATTAGCGATGGCCTCATTGCCTTTCATGAGTGTTACTTCCTGTTGTGCCATAGTATTCATTCCTCCATTTTTTTCTTGTAAACCGTGATACAACCGTCGGGACAGACAATTCCACACGATGCACATCCGATGCAATCGTCCGGATTCATGACCTCGACGAATGGATAACCATGCACGTTCACCTTTTTACGTGCCAATGCGATAACGTCTTTCGGGCATGCAGCCACGCACAGAGCGCAACCCTTGCACCGATCGGTATTTACAACAATAGCACCTCTAAATTTTCCCATTGTCAATATTTTTAATTATGGCGGCACGTCAACCTGCGCTTTTCGCTTATCACTATACGGCGTAAGGTTCTGCCGTCTTATTTTCTTTCATGGATTATAGATATCCTTACAATAGAAATTGAGAATATCATCAATCATCTGTTTTGCCTCAACCGCAGGCGACTGCGGATCAAGTTCTATTGCCTCAAGATAATTGTCGATGGCATGTTTCCAGTCGCCGCTGCGCCGGTATTCGTTACCGAGCTTGTAATATTCGTCAGCTGTCACTATTTGTAATATTCTTTTTTACCGGCTGCAAGCGTGTTCTTCATGAGCGAGCATATCGTCATCGGACCCACGCCTCCGGGAACCGGTGTGATGAATGAACATTTCTCGGCAACCTCGTCGAACTTAACGTCGCCGTTGAGTCTGAATCCGCTCTTGCGTGTAGCGTCCGGTACACGTGTCGTACCTACGTCTATAACAACCGCACCTTCCTTCACCATGTCGGCAGTAACAAAGTTAGGCTGTCCGATTGCGGCGATGATGATGTCGGCCTCGCGGCATTCTTCCTTAAGAGTCTTTGAATGAGAATGGCATACGGTCACGGTAGCGTCACCGTAATGTTTCTGCATCATGAGCTGAGCCATTGGTTTTCCGACGATGTTGCTGCGTCCGAGAATCACGCATTTCTTGCCCGATGTCTCGATGTTGTATCTCTGCAACAGCGTAAGGATGCCCAGCGGAGTGGCAGAAATGAAGCAAGGCAGTCCTATGGCCATGCGTCCGACGTTTATCGGATGGAATCCGTCAACATCCTTGCGATAGTCTATTGCCTCGATGATTTTCTGCTCGTCGATGTGCTTCGGCAGCGGAAGCTGCACGATGAATCCATCAACATCCTCATCCTTATTGAGTCTGTCAACACAAGCTAAGAGCTCCTCTTCGGTCACGTTATCCTCATAACGTATGAGCGTTGACTTGAATCCGCACTGCTCGCAGGCGATGACCTTGTTCTTGACATAAGTCTCCGAACCACCGTCGTGCCCCACAAGCACTGCTGTCAGGTGCGGTTGCTTTCCGCCTCCGGCCACTATATTCTTCACTTCCTCGGCTATTTCGGCTTTTATTGCCGCAGCCGTTGCTTTTCCGTCTATAAGTTGCATAATAAGTATTTAAAATTTAGGCATGCCCTTCATACGACCCATCATTCCGGCCATTTTCGACATTGAGCTGCCTGTTACCATCTTCATCATCTTGCGCGTCTGGTCGAACTGCTTTATCAGTCGGTTCACATCCTGAATGCTCGTGCCGCTTCCTTTTGCTATGCGCATACGTCTGCTCTGGTTGAGAATCTCAGGATTGGAACGTTCTTTCGGCGTCATGCTCCGTATGATGGCCTCGATGCCCTTGAATGCATCATTGTCTATGTCAACATCCTTCAACGCCTTGCCCACTCCAGGAATCATTGCTGCCAGATCCTTGATGTTTCCCATCTTCTTGATCTGCTCTATCTGACCGAGGAAGTCGTTGAAGTCGAACTTGTTCTTCTGTATCTTCTTCTGAAGTCTGCGGGCCTCCTCTTCGTCGAACTGTTCCTGTGCGCGCTCAACGAGGCTGACGATATCTCCCATGCCGAGTATTCGGTCGGCCATACGTGAAGGGTGGAACACATCCACGGCGTCCATCTTCTCACCCGTACCGATGAACTTGATAGGCTTCGTAACCACCGAGCGTATTGACAGCGCCGCGCCACCGCGTGTATCACCGTCGAGCTTTGTGAGCACTACTCCGTCGAAGTCGAGACGGTCGTTGAATTCCTTTGCCGTGTTCACAGCGTCCTGACCTGTCATGGCATCAACCACGAACAGCGTCTCGTCCGGATTGATCTTATCCTTCAGATTGGCAATCTCGTTCATCATGGCCTCGTCAACAGCCAGACGTCCTGCGGTATCGACTATAACCACATCGTTGCCTTTGGCCTTAGCCTCGCTTATGGCGTGCTGCGCAATAGCTACGACGTCAGTGTTTCCCGGCTCAGAATATACCGGTACACCTACCTGTTCGCCCACGACCTTGAGCTGTTCGATGGCAGCCGGACGATAAACGTCGCACGCCACGAGCAACGGTTTGCGGTGCTGCTTCTTGCTGAGCATGTTGGCGAGCTTTCCGCTGAAGGTCGTCTTACCCGAACCCTGCAGACCGCTCATGAGTATTATCGCCGGTTTGCCGGTGAGATGCAACTCGGCAGCCTCGCCTCCCATAAGGTCGGCAAGTTCGTCGTGTACTATCTTCACCATGAGCTGACTCGGCTTCACAGCGGTCAACACATTCATTCCCAGCGCCTTCTTTTTCACCTCGTCGGTGAAGTTTTTCGCTACTTTGTAATTCACATCGGCATCGAGCAACGCTCTTCTCACGTCCTTAAGGGTTTCGGCTACGTTAATCTCGGTAATCTTACCTTCACCCTTGAGTATTTTAAAGCTGCGTTCAAGCCTGTCGCTTAGATTTTCAAACATATTTATTCTTGTGTTGTTATTTTTCCTTTGTTAATTAATATTGCAGCAACTCCGGTCCCTCAAAACGCCTTTTTCACGTCGCTGCTGACTACAAAATTAAGTAAATATAATGAGAAATGCCAACTAAGTCGAGGTATTTAAAATATTTTAAAACACAGCTGTCTAAAATGCGCACACATGGGTATTTTGTGTGCATAAAATTGATGTAAAAGCTCTGCCATACACCATATTATGCGTATGCACACTAATGTGCGAAATGAGCAATCAACGAAGCAAATTCCAATCAAATCTCACCACCAGCGGCAGATGGTCGCTAAAGCCGTCGAGCCACCGCGGACCAAGATAGTTGCGGCGCGGTTTCACGCCTCCATACCTCTCTTCGTCCTCTATCAGAAACGGCGAGTCCTCCACCCTACTGTCCGCAAAACGCCGGGCAAGCGAGCGGCTTCGAGACTGCCCCACCCTCCTCGATAGCGGTATGTGGCCTTCGCACCGTTGCGCCCCACGGCTCCGTCGGACACATCGGTAAATCCGGAATCGCATATTGTGGCAATGCATCCTTTGCCCGAATACTCGTTGAAGTCGCCCGCAACAATGATGAGTGCCTCCGGCGACACGCGGCGTATGGAATCAGCCAAAGCCACGACATAGCGCGCCACATGCTCACGGTAACGGTCGGTAATCCGCTCGCCCGACCTCCGGCTCGGCATGTGTGTGACTATTACGTGGAGCGTGTCGCCGCCAGACACAAGTCCGCAGGCATACAACAAGTCGCGCGTGGGGCGCATTCCGTCAAGCGGAGACGGGCGCACGCTGCGGTGGTTTATCAGTGCGAAGGAAAAAGGCGAGTACATCAAAGCCACGTCTATGCCGCGTTCGTCGGGCGAATCGGTCATCACATACTCATAGCGTGCCTTGCGCAGAAGCGAGCGACGGGTGAGATCGCGCATCACAGTGTCGTTCTCCACCTCGCACAGCGCCACCATATCAGGCAACTGCCATCCGTCCTTTCCGTCGCCACAAGCCAGGAGCGCCTGCCCTATATGGTTGAGCTTGCGCCAATAGCGGGTGCGTGTCCAGCGGTAAGAACCGTCGGGCAGAAACTCCGTATCGTTCTTCAGCGAGTCGTGGGTGCAGTCGAACAGATTCTCGCAGTTGAGTTCAACGAACGTGAAAAATGACGAAATAAACATCAATAGAAACATAACGCGAATGTTCAGGTTGTATATTTCAGGCGGCAGTGACAGCAGTCGTGAGCAAGACACGAATGTCTGCGGTGCAGCGGCAGACCGAATGTAATTACAAATTATAATGACAGGCGAGCGCAGCGGCAAAGGAGGAAAGCTGTGCTTTGCGGACTTTGACACTGCCGAGCCGCATCTTATTTTCTACAAATATAGTGAAAAAACCAATTCATCCCCAATTCCCCGACTTCGTTTTTGTATAAAATGTTTCGTCCGAAATATGAAAAACATCATCAGTATGTGCGTAAGCCACGCAAATAGACGTCAGACAAAGACAACAAAAATAACGGATAAAGGAACGAAGAAAACACTATGACAAGTCCGAAACAACGGCGAACATAAGAAAAATCAGACACACACGATAAATAATTTGATATATGAAAAAGATTATCCATACACAATGAAATATTCAATACTGTGTCTTCAATAAGCATAATGCTGCTCAGCAGAAAATCAATGGTGTGTGCTTTCAATACAAAGAATATGGTTTTAATCCAAAATTAGAGTTTTTTATTCTGCCGAAAGAAGATTTTCTTCTCTTGGAATAGAAACAATATTGGCGACTTTCAGATTGTAACCGTTTTTTGACTTTTCACTCTTAGTTTCCTTATATACCCCAAAAATAAGCGCGTATTTGCGGACCGACTCTCCTCCGGTCGCAAATACGCGAAAAATAAGAGGTTTTCGTAAGATATTGAATATCAATAACTTAACTTTAAGGGGCATCTTTTCGCTTTGCAATATGCACCATTTTGTCATGCGAAATGGCCCATTTTAGGGGTCGAAAAGCACCATATTGCACCATGAAATGGGCTTAATCGGAACGCGAAACGGGCAATATCAGAAAGCAATATTAATATTTTCAGACTAGGGTATAGGGTATATCAAAAGGCTATACAGACGGAAACATGTATCATAATGTCATATTTAACATTCCTTTACACCTCTTTTGCGAAAATATTTTGTCAAAATACAGTCAAGAAAAATTGTAAGTATGTCCTGTGGGTTTTCATCAAAAAAGCAGATATCTGTCTTTAAACATAATGACATCATACAGGAAGAAGAACACGGATATTATGGAAAAGCACAGAAGTTTTTATTTAAAAATACTGATACAAAACGCGGGGAAAAGCACGTAAACCATGTATTGTGCTTGCGGTTACGATTTACCCGTTGTGACAACGTGGGATTATTATTTTGAAAATATAAGTTTTAAGAACTAACTCGCTCTAAATTGGACTTTGATTGAAAATCAAGAAGTTGGGCGTTTGCCTATATTATATAGGTAACAATATGGAAACGAGCGGACTTCTGCTCGTTTCTGTATTTTGCAATATGCAAAGAACGCCT
>ERZ779889.2474-NODE-2474-length-15202-cov-11.529544_pt1 | contig 15202 bp, 10 predicted proteins | sample MGYA00511030_ERZ779889 | MGnify/ENA primary metagenome ERZ779889 (study PRJEB29588, sample SAMEA2160616) | human gut metagenome | biome: human gut; feature: human-associated habitat; material: faeces | place: Denmark | collected 2008/2010 ...
AGCGGTCTGCAAAACCGTGTACGGCGGTTCGAATCCGCCAGGAACCTCTAGAGGTTTATTGTATCTTTTACAATAACAAATATACTAGTGTATTTCTCTTGGTATCGTTTTAAATCACTAATTTTCTCTTTCTCTCGATCAGTCATTCTCCATGTTGCTGGAAATAACGCTGCAATTGAAAAAATTATAAATAATAAAATTGCAACAAAGGACAAAGTAATTACTACACCCATATCTCCATCACAAAAAAGTCCTTTATATATACTAGATGCCAGAATCAATACAAAACATACAATTTCTAAGCATTTTTGCCAAATATTAAACTTGCCTTCCATTTTTATCACCTCCTTTTTTCTAGTGTACCACATAAATATTACTAACACCATATCATTTTTTATCAATAATTTAGTCTAGTTGAACGATACACCATTTTTGGAGGGGCATTCAACCACTATATTTAGTGCAATGTTTTATTTATTTTCTAAACATAGATAAGTGCTCTGTTACAAATCATATTTTTGCATAATATGACTATTTGTTCCAACTATTTTTTCTTGATAATCCGGTTCACCCGTCACCAAATATATATTATTATATTGCTTCTCTGTTAAGCGTAAAAGTCTCACCGTTCCGGTTTTAGGTGCATATTCTTCTATTCGTCTGAAATGTTTTTCGGATGCTTTCCGGTTTTGCACTATCCGCATATACACTTCCGGTGCAATTCGCAAATAGCCATCTTTATGTAAAAACTTTTTAAGCTTTGTATACTCTGTTTTGGTTCCCCATTTCTCTGTCGGACTAAGAATAAAAGTAATCTCATTCCGTAATCCCCTCCATACTTTCAAAATGTACTTGTCCATATAATAAATCCTCCAGTATAATATATTCGCACATACGTCACAGTTCTCCGATTGCCACATTCTGTTATATCTTGTTATCAGATTTTCTTGCCCTTGTGTTTACCCTTATCAGCTTCCAAGGGAAGAATAAAACAGTGTGAAATCGTATAATAAGTTAAGGTGAGCATTTTGCGATAAATCCTTTATTTTCAAGGCTTTTGGAGGATTTTATTAAAACCCTGTGGGGGTTAATAACCACTTATAAAATTGTGGTTTTCAAATTTAGATTTGCCGGAACCACAGGCTGGAGAAAAAACACTGCCGGATGGAGCGTTAGATGTTACATTAAAAGATGTGCACTTTTCTTATGAAGAGGACAGAGAGATTTTAAAAGGAATAGGCTTAAATCTTCCGGCAGGAAGTTTTGTATCACTGGTTGGTGAATCCGGATGTGGTAAGAGTACGATTGCCGGAATCCTTGCAGCAAAGAACCGGGGATATAACGGAGAAATCATCATCGGTGGCGTACCGCTTAATGAAGTGAATGAAACCAATCTGATGCAGAGGGTTGTTCTGGTTCGCCATAACAGCTACCTGTTCAAAGGTACAGTAGAAGAAAATCTGAAGATGGCAAAACCGGACGCAACGAAAGAAGAGATGGAAGCTGTCCTTCAGAAAGTGAATCTCTTAGGGTTCTTACAAACACAGGATGGCTTGCAGACACAGTTGTTGGAAAAAGCAAGCAACCTGTCCGGCGGTCAGTGTCAGAGACTGGTAATTGCCAGAGCATTGCTTCGGACAGACAGTGCGGTTTATATTTTTGATGAAGCTGCATCCAATATCGATGTAGAAAGTGAAGAACTAATCATGAATGTGATTCACGAACTGGCAAAGACAAAGACGGTGCTTCTGATTTCCCATAGACTGGCAAATGTTGTGAAGTCTGATAAGATTTATTTCTTAAAAGACGGAGAAATCAAAGAAAGCGGAAAGCATGACGAACTGATGAGCCAGAATGGTGCGTACAGACATCTGTATGAAAGCCAGATGGCACTGGAAAACTATGGAAAAGGAGGAATGGCATAATGAGTGAAAATACGAATACAACAAAACGCAGAAGTGCCATCCAGATCATGGGAAGTCTGATTGGTCTGGTAAAACCCTTGCTCCATATCATGCTGGCAGCAATCATCCTTGGAACATTGGGTTATTTATGTGCAATCTTCCTGACGATACTGGCAGGACAGGTTATCATGCATGGTCTTCTGACAGGAGTAGCCGGAATGATTGTTCCGGTGGACAATATGTGGCGGGTATTTACTCCAGTAAAAACGATTATTACAGTCATGATCGTAATTGCAGTGCTTCGTGGAATCCTGCATTATGTGGAACAGTATTGTAATCATTTTATCGCATTTAAGTTGTTGGCAATCATCCGTCACAAAGTGTTTGCGGCACTGAGAAAGCTCTGCCCTGCAAAATTGGAAGGACGGGATAAGGGAAATCTGATCTCGATTATTACAACCGATATCGAATTACTGGAAGTGTTCTATGCACATACCATTTCTCCGATTGCGATTGCAACGCTGACCTCAATTATTATGGTGATTTTTATCGGAAGATATCACTGGCTGGCAGGAGTGATTGCTCTGGTAGCTTATCTGATTGTCGGTGTTGTCATCCCGATGTGGAATGGAAAACGTGGAAGCCAGAAGGGAATGGAATTTCGGACAAACTTCGGAGAACTGAACAGTTTTGTTCTGGATTCTTTACGTGGACTGGACGAGACCATCCAGTACGGACAGGGTGAAAAGAGAAAAGAGCAGATGTCTGAGCATTCCAAAAATCTTGCAGGAATGCAGGAGTCATTAAGCAAAATGGAAGGCTCACAGCGTTCATTTACGAACATGGTTATCCTGCTTGCATCTTTTGGAATGCTTGCACTGACGATCTGGCTGTACGACAAAGGTGCGATGGGATTCGAGGGAATCTTAACCTGCACCATCGCAATGATGGGTTCTTTCGGACCGGTAGTAGCATTATCAAGCCTTTCCAATAACCTGAACCAGACACTGGCAAGTGGTGAGCGTGTTCTTTCTCTTCTGGAAGAGACACCGCTTGTGGAAGAAATTCCGGGTGACGTGGAAACTTCCGGTGCAGAGAGCATGGAACATGAATTTACAGGAGCAGAGGCAGAGCATGTAACATTTGCTTATGATAATGAGGTTATTTTAGATAACTATTCACTGAAATTACAGCCGGGTAAAATCACAGGGATTCATGGTGCGAGCGGCTCCGGAAAATCTACGCTCTTAAAACTGCTGATGCGGTTCTGGGATGTGCAGGATGGAAGTGTATCGGTAGACGGTACAGATGTCCGCAAGATTCCGACCAAGCATTTGAGAGATATGGAAAGTTATGTCACACAGGAAACGCACCTGTTCCATGATTCGATTGCAAACAATATCGCAATCGCAAAGCCGGGAGCATCCAGAGAAGAGATTATGGAAGCTGCAAAGAAAGCGTCTATCCACGATTTCATAATGACACTTCCGAAAGGATATGATACAGAAGTCGGAGAACTGGGTGATACGCTGTCCGGTGGTGAAAAACAGAGAATCGGAATTGCAAGAGCATTTCTCCATGAATGCCCTCTGATCCTGCTCGATGAGCCTACATCGAACCTCGACTCTTTAAACGAGGGAATCATTTTAAAATCATTGAAAGAATCGGCCAAGAAGAAAACGGTTGTCCTGGTATCCCACAGAGTATCCACAATGAACGTGGCCGATGTAGTATATGAAATGGAGAACGGCAGAATTTCTTAATAAATTCTTAGAACTGATAGGGTATCTCCAGAAACTGCAAATCATGATGCATGCCGGATGGAACATACAATCAGCGAAGAATCTTTCCAGAAGATTCAGGAACTGGTGAAGAAGATAAAAAAGAAGATTCATCAAAGGAACAAATGGAAAAACAATGGCAATGCCATTAAGTCAGTTGTTCGAAGTTTTGTTCGATAGCTCAGTTGTTGTCAAATATCCGATATTTTGAACTCAAAAAGCCAAAAACAGGTATGCCAAAAAGACAGATGCTGTCCATCTGCCAAAAAGAAGGATATTCAGTTGCAGAACTTACCGATATCCAAAATGAATTGCGCTGATTCCACGGAGAGGCCGCTGAAACTGCCGGAACCTGTCTTTCACTGCGTGGACATATTTCATCAGCCGGATAATATCGATGTACCTGCCGGAATCCCTGCGCATGAAGAACTTTCTGGCTGTTTTGAATGAAAGTACAGAATCCCAGCCGCATGTTTGAGATAGTGGAGAGAAATTTCAATGTTCGTCGCAAGCACGGAGTAGATTACAATGTATGGTGTAATGCAGCACCGTTGATTTTGGCAGACCTTTCGATTTTTCTTTTGATTTCCAGAATGAAATTTATATCTGGGAAAATAGCTACAAATATTTCGATTTGTGCATTTGGAATTTATCCGGTACATATTATGAGTTGATGAAAAAAAAGCGGAAGAGGGTAATAACGCCGGCAGAGATGCCGGCGTGGAGTTTATTCAGATTAAAATAATACAGATAGAAGAAAAGAGTTATCTGGGTAGCATAAGAGAAAAAATTATGGTATACTTTGATCATGTAGCAGAAATTAAAATGGATTGTAGATAAGACACTAAGGAGAATGTTGTGCAGGTAACAGATAAGCTAACCAAGGCACTTACAGAAGCAAAATATCTGAATGCGGATAATGTCAGCCGGTATCGCTGCATTATGCGCATTTTTTTTGAAAATTATGAAAAACTCCGTTATTGGCTGTACCAGGAGGAAGTATATGCCCAGATGGTACAGGATCCGTTTTTTGCGGAGTATAAGCTGGAACAGTGCCAACAGGATCTGGCAATGCTTGTGGAATGGAAAAATCTGAATACGATACAGGATACGCGTAAAGTATCATCGATTGAAGAATTTAAGAATAAAAAATTCCGGTATCAGATGTCGGAGTACAGTGTGGAGATTGAACGTCTGGTGCTGCGTTTAGAGAATCTTTTTATTGAAGGCGCATCTTTGGAGCCGACACTTTTGGAGCGGATTCGAATTAACATTTCGCGTTTTCCACAGATGGCGGATGAAGATTTAAACAAAGTTTATACCTGGTGGAATGATCTGAACAATGATTTTGTGCGTCTGAACCAGAATTATCAGGATTATATCCGTGATTTGAACAGTGTGAAAGCAGAAGAAATGATGCACACAAAAGAGTTTCTGGTGTTTAAGGATCGACTGGTCGAGTATCTGCGCAATTTTATCAAAGGATTACAGCGCAATGTTGGTGTAATTGAGGAAGATTTGCGCACATTAGAAGACGGAAATAAGCAGCAGGTGTTTGAAAAAATCGTGCAGTATGAAATGTTGATTCCACGTATGGATGTGGAAGTTTCACGGGAGCTGCTGGAAGAAAAAACAAAGGGACGGTTTCAGAGTATTTATGAATGGTTTGTTTCTTCTAATGGAGAAGAAAATGAGGCTGGTAAACTTTTTGATGCAACCAATGAAATTATCCGGAGAATCACAAGGTATGCGGCACAGCTCAGTGAGAAAAATGCGTTTGGAACCAATCGAAGAGAAGAATACCGTAAAGTAGCAGAACTGTTTTTAAAGTGTGAGGATGTACAGCAGGCACACCGGATGTCTGCCATGGTTTTTGGATTGGAGAAACCATATCATCTAAAGGGAGATCTGGTCCGCGAGACGGACAGTATGAATCAGAGTGTTTATGAAGAACGTCCATTTGAAGTAACATTGAAACCGCGTGTGAGAACTTATAGGGAGAAGTCCAGCCGCAGTGCCATCCGGGAAGCAGCAGAAGAAAAGCAAAGAACAAGACAGCAGATGATTAAAAAGCAAAAAGAAGATATGCGCAAACTCCGGGAATTGGAGTCGGATGGGAAAATAGACTTTTCTACGCTGCCGGTTCTTGAGCCGCATGTGCGGGAAATCCTGTTGAAGTGGATTTCAGATGCAATGGAAAATCCGGCAGGTGCTGCAAGAACGGAAGAGGGAAGGTACTATACGCTTGATATGAGCAGGAAAGAAGAACGCTGTGTCGTGCATTGCGAGGATGGCAGTTTTACCATGCCAAAACTTGCGATTGTATTTCAGGAGGAAGGATGATGAAGGAACTGGAGGTATTACTGAATCAACGATGGGTACTGAAATCGGAAAACAAAGAATTGTATTATCAGTTGAGAGATGCAATTGGTGATATTCGCAAATATGCATCGGATAAGCTGGGATGTCAGGTGACAGAAAATGCATTGATGGTGAAGATGGAAAAGATTCCGGTAATTCCAGAAAATTTTATGGGAATTTTAGATTTTTCTTCCAAAGAAGAGTATGCGTTTCTCTGTATTTTGCTTATGTTTCTGGAAGAAAAAGACACGCAGGAACAATTTATTTTATCGCAGCTTACCGAGTACATTTCTGCAAATATGCCGGGAGAGTCCATAGACTGGACCGTATATACAAGCCGGAGGCGGCTGATTAAGGTATTACGTTATGCAGTGACACAGGGAATTGTCAGCATTACGGATGGAGCGGATGATGCTTTTATGGAAGATGCAGCCGGAGAAGTGCTGTATGAAAATACTGGAGCATCCCGTTATTTTATGTGTAATTTTTCAAAGGACATTACCGATTATGGAAGTCCAAAAGATTTTTTAGAGAGTGACTGGTTTGCAATGGATGAGGACCGGGGAATTGCCAGAAGACATCGGGTGTATAAGCGTTTGCTATTTGCACCGGGAATGTATCGCCGGGATGGATCAGAAGAAGATTTTGAGTATTTGAAATATTATGGACACCGCCTTACAGAAGATCTTGAGCAGAATTTTGACTGCCATGTACATATTCATAGAGGCAGTGCCTATGTGATGCTTCAGGATGACTGCCGGATGGGAAATACGTTTCCTGGAAATAATGTGCTTTCCGATATTATTCTTTTGTGTCTGGCTGAAATCAGAAAACGTATCGAACAAAAAGAATGGAACATACAAAAGAATGAGATTGGTATTGTGGATACGGTATCGTTTGAACAGATGATACGGAGTGTCCGACAGAAGTATGGACAGGGATTTTCCAAGAATTACAGGGAAATGCCGGACAGCGAATTCCTCAGCACGGTGATGGCTGCCATGGAATTGTGGATGTTTATCAAATGGGACAAAGCATCACATCAGGTGGAAATATATCCGGCAGCCGGGAAGCTGCAGGGAACGTATCCGAAAGATTTTGCGGGAGGAAGAGAAAATGAGTAGTAGATGGCAGGCCAGTAAGATCGGACTAATTAATTTCTGGTATTATGACGAGCAGGAATTTCCATTTGTAAAGGGGCGGATGCTGCTGAGAGGATCCAATGGATCCGGTAAATCCGTAACGATGCAGAGTGTGGTTCCGCTTTTGTTGGACGGAAATATGAGTCCGGAACGTCTGGATCCGTTTGGTTCGAGAGACCGGAAGATGAGCAGTTATCTGCTGGAAGAGGATGATGGACGGGAAGAACGAACCGGCTATCTGTATCTGGAGTTTAAGCGAAAAGAGACGGAAAACTATCTGACGATTGGTATGGGAATCCGGGCACGGCGTGGAAAGCCATTGGATAAATGGTATTTTTCACTGACGGATGGAAGACGAGTGGGTGCCGATTTCTTTTTGTACAAAGAAACCAATGAGAAGGTGACACTTTCCAAAAAAGAATTGGAAAACCGCATTGCAGCAGGGGGACAGGTGTTTGACCGTCAGGCAGATTATATGGAATACGTAAACCGTCAGATCTTTGGATTTGATACGGTAGAGGAATACAAAGAGATGATTGATCTGCTGATTCAGCTGCGTACACCGAAATTGTCAAAAGATTTTAAACCTTCTGTGATTAATGATATTTTAAGTGATTCCCTGCAGCCGCTTTCGGATGATGATCTGCGTCCGATGTCGGATGCTATCGAAAATATGGATCAGATGACAATGAATTTAAAAAGCCGCAGGGAGGCGCAGCAGGCCGCGCAGAAAATCCAGAACGTGTATGACAAATACAACCGTTTGGCATTATATGAAAAAGCGAAAAAATATCAGGAAATCTGCGATGATATAGAAGAAGTTGACAAAGAGCAAAAAAAGCGTCAGACAGACATTGCAGGGAGTGAAGAAGAAATCACATCACTATCTGGTCAGCTTGAAGAAATGCAGGCAAAGCACGATGCAATGGAAAAAGAAAGAGAATCTTTAAGTAAGAGTGATGCAGTCGGCTTAAAAGACCGGGAAGCCGAGCTTGCACAGGAAATGAAGCGTCAGCAGAGCATTATAGACAGTAAAAATGCAACCCTGGAGGCAAAGCAGGAACAGTACAGGGAGGAAGAAGAAAAGCAAAGAGAAGAAGAAAATCGTAAATTTGAAAAAGAAAAAGAGCTGGGAGAGCTTTTGGAAGAAATGCAGACAGAGGCAGAGAGCATGGCTTTTGAGGAGCATAGTTTTTTTCAGACGGAGTGTGAGGAACATCTGGAAGAAACAATTGCATTTGATACGCATGAAAAGCAATTCTCAGATGTGAAAAATAAAATTTATCATGCATTTCAAATTCTGCAGGAAACAAATTTACTGGAACCACGGGCAGAAGAACTCTTAAAGCAAAGAGACAGAATAAAGAAAGAATTGGATGCGATACAAAGAGATATGTCAGCAAAAGACATGCTTTTGGTTCAGGAGCAGAATGCATGGAAAGAGGCTTTATATGCATGGAACAGATCGAATACAGAGCTTATTCTTGATTCGGAACAGCTGAAAGACTGTAGCAGATATGCACAGGATTTTAAAGAAACTTCTGATTTTGCGGAGGTGCGGAAAGCGGTAACAGATATCTGGTTTTCTTATAAAAACCCGCTGGAACTGCAAATGCAGGAAGAAGAAAAAGAGTATGAGCAGAAACGTCTGGAAAAGGAACAGACAGAAGCAGAACTCACAGAATGGGAAAACGCAAAAGATCCACAGCCGGAACGTTCCGAAGCGGTTAGAAAGAACCGGCAGCGTCTGGATGCATTGAAGATTCCGTATCAGGAATTTTATAAAGCAATCGAATTTGGGGATTCCCTGACAGAACAGGAATGCAATCATTTGGAAGAGGCTTTGCTTTCGATGGGGATTCTGGATGCACTGGTCGTGGATGCGTCTTACCGGGAACAGGTGCTGACGATGGAAGAAGGCTGCGAAGACCGTTATCTGTTCGTCCAGAAGTCTTACAGTGGAAAGAGTCTGCTGGACGTTTTGGAATTGAATGATTCCATGAATGATATTTTCTCAAATCAGCGTCTTACTGGTATTTTGTCTGGTATTGCATATAATGAGGAGAGCATGATTTCGGTTTCTTCAGAAGGTATTTATCAGATGGGCGTTTTGTCTGGAACGATTACAGGAGAGCATGTAGCAGGATTCCTGGGTGCGCGGGCACGGGAACGCAATCGTCAGGAACAGATCAGAGTCTGCAAAGAAAAAATTCAGGGATTGCAAAGCAGCATGAACCAGTTGGAAGCAAAAAAGGCTGGGATTGTAATCCGGATGCAGAAGCTGGAGCAGGAATATCAGGCTTTGCCGCAGGATACGGGTATACGTACAGCTTTCAAGATGCTTGTGCAGGAGCAGCATAAATATGAAACGAAAACGGCAGAGTGTAAGGAGATCGAGGAGCGTTGGAAGAAACTTTCGGAGCAGATACAGGAAAAGAAAAAGAAAGCGATAGAAATTGCGCAGCAGTTGTATCTGCAATGTACGTATGCCATATTTCAGGAAGCAAAGGATGCGGCAGCAGAGTATGAAAAGAATCTGATCGCGTTAAAGTCTGCGCATGAAATGTTTTTACAGAGTGTAAGGCATATGAAAGATCTGACCAGGCGTCTGGAAAGCATTGATGCAGATCTGGATGAAATCCGTTATGATCTGTCAGGTGCGCAGCGTCACCTTGTAAAGCTGGAGCAAGAACATGCATCCATCGTGGAGCAATTGAAACTGACGGATTACGAACAGATCAGGGAACGGCTGGATGCCTGTATTACATGGCTGAAGGAATATCCAGAGCATCTGAACCAATGCCTGCAGAAACACGCCGGAATAAAGGAGCATCTGGATACATTGCGTAAGCAGGAAGAAGCAGGCGAAAGCCAGAAACAGATTCTGGAACAAAAGCGTATCTGGAGGGGGAAATGTTACGAGGCAGAATTTGCCCTTGCTTATGTCAGGTTTCCAGAAGAAATGCAGACGGACGTAAACAGTATTTGCGAATATCTGGAGGCTGATACGAAATCGCTTGGAAAGCAAAATGTAATTACGAGTTTGAATCAGATTTATTTTGAAAACCGGGGCTTTTTAAATGAGTATCAGGTGATGCAGGGGGAATTATTTAAAGAACTAGATGAAAACCGGCCATTGGGAGAAGCCGAGGCTGTCCGTCAGAATTTCACAGCGCGTTATCAGGGGATAAAGCTTCCATTTTCACGGCTTTTGGCACATTTGGAAGAAGATATCGCACAGTTACAGGATCTGATTAAAGCGGGGGACCGTGAGTTGTTTGAAGATATTCTGGCCAATACGGTCAGCCGTAAAATCCGCGGCAAAATTAATGCTTCCAATGCATGGGTAGAAAAGATGAATGCATTGATGGGCAGCATGAACACATCGAGTGGCTTAAAGCTGAGCCTTCGCTGGCGCAGCAAGACGGCAGAGAGTGAAAACCAGCTGGATACAAAAGAACTGGTAGAATTGTTAAAGAAGGATTACCGGTTAATGAGTGAAGAAGAGGCCGCACGCCTGTCTACACATTTTCGCTCAAAAGTCGAAGAAGCAAGAAGGAGAGCCTCGGACAGTGGCGGTATGATTTCGTTTTACCAGGTTATGAAAGAGACGTTGGATTATCGTAAGTGGTTTGAATTTCAACTGTTTTCCCAGAAAAAGGGAGATCGGGTTAAGGAGCTTACCAACAGTGTATTTGGAACCTTCAGTGGCGGAGAAAAAGCGATGTCTATGTATGTACCGCTGTTTTCCGCAGTTGTTGCAAAATATCAGGGAGGACGTGCAGATGCACCGCGTCTGGTTTCGCTGGATGAGGCATTTGCTGGAGTTGATAACCGTAACATCCGTGACATGTTCCGTCTCATGACAGAGTTTTCCTTTGATTTTATTATCAATTCACAGGTACTTTGGGGAGATTGTGATACATTGGACGCGCTTGCCATCTACCAGTTAATACGACCGGAAAATGCAAAATTTGTGACCGTGATGCCTTATGTGTGGAATGGGCATTCCAGAGAACTTATGGAAAGTGAAGAGGCTGTAGAACAACGGAGGGCAGAGATTGAACAGACAGCAGGAGAATAATTGTATCGCATATTTTAAATCCAATTCCGTGTGGGACAGAGTTTTTCGTGGATTTTGGGAAAAGTACCGGTCTTATGGATCTTTTTCAGGAAAAGTTGTGCTACAAAAAATTACAGCGGAGGAAGTCGAAGGACTTGAGGGATTTTTTGCAAAGAGTTTCCATGGGAAAAAGAGTGTGACGGTATCAGCGGAGCGTTTTTCGCAGGCATTGCTAAGCAGCAGGTTTTCTAATATGACACCAGAGCATTTGCTGGAGTTATATTTTCGGGAAAAACTGGTAGGTAAAAAAGAAGAACGACAGTTGGAAGAACAGAAAAAAGACCGTTTTTTACAACACTGGAAGGAAAAATATCAGGGAACACCTGTGGAAAAAGTCTTGTCAGAACTGCTGGATGTGATAAAGGCAGGTCACATAAAAAATTTAAATGAGTGGGAGCAGTCTTTGATGCTTGGTGCAGAAATCTATAATTGTTTTCCATTCAGAAAAAACGAGACAAAGTATCTTGCTGTTTTTGCAACGGAAATCACTGGAAATCCACATGCATTTGATCAAAAAGGTTCCTGGGGAACTTTTTTGTATCAGGTGATCCAGATGGAATTGCGGCAGAGAAAGGTATTCCCACAGAAATCGGAAATTTTTCCGGCATTTTTCCGGCAAAGATGTTTTCTGGCAGAGGGAATCCTTATTGATGATATATCAAATTATGTGATGTTATCGCATGTAAAGGCTCAGAAAAAGGATGGTGATTTGCATATGGGGATGGAAGGGTTCTGGCAGGAGGATGATATGGTACAGATTCCGCTTGCAGTCCTTTCAAAGTGGAACAGCATATTTTGCAAAGATAATGAAATGTATATCGTGGAAAATCCGTCCGTATTTGCAGGCCTTTGCGCAGGGCACACAAAGCAGGTTTCCTGTATGTGTATGAACGGGCAGCCGCGATTGGCAGGGCTTGTTACGTTAGATCTTCTGGCGGCATCGGGAACGGTGGTATATTATGCGGGAGATCTGGATCCGGAGGGGCTTTTGATTGCGCAGAAAATTTCTGAGTATTATGCAGGAGAATTTCATTACTGGCACATGACAGTTGAGGATTATGAAAAAAGCAAGTCGAATGAAACAATTTCCGAGAAACGGATAAAAAGTCTGGAACGCATCACGGATACAGAGTTATTTCCGGTGGCAGAAAAAATGCGCCTGGACCGGCTGGCCGGATATCAGGAAAAAATAGAAATAAAATAGAGGCTTCTGGCATAATGGTGGAAGCCCAGCACCATAAATTAATAACAACATATTGAAAAAACCACTTGTGTCCCTTAATGTATTAACTGCGAAGAAAAACACAAAAGGAGTATTCACAAGTGGCTTTATTCTGGCGATAGCGGCAGGACGTGAAGATGTTAAGAGCTGGATAAAATGAGGAGCGAGCATAAAAAACTCCTTTTTCCTTATGGTATGCAGGAGATTGTTTTTTGACAAAACGCGAATTGTCAATTTGGGAAAATGGTATTGTACTCGAAAATAGGAAGGCGTATGATAAAAATATAAGACATGTTTAAAGCGGAGGAAAAGATAAGGAGGCAATTGATGAAAACAATCAAAAAAACAATTCTAAGTTTTACACTTGTATTTTTTATGATGATTTTGCCAGTCGGTGACAGTGCCGGCATGGTAACGGCACAGGCACAGACAATGGTCTATGTGACGCCAACCGGCAGTAAATACCATACCCACAAATGCGGGCGGGGAAATTTTTATCAGACGACACTTTCCAATGCATTGGCACGCGGTCTGACACCGTGCAAGAAGTGTTTTGGCTCATCGGGCGGATATTCGCAGACGCGGAAATCTTCCACGACAACCACGAAGAAGACAACGAAGAAAAAGAACACCAGACCGAAGATAAGTCCGCTGTCGATCAGCAGTACAAAGATTGTGCTTGTAAGAGGACAGAGCAGGAAACTTACGGTAAAGGGTGGTGCAGGAATCGTTTCCTGGGGCAGCAGTAATACAGCGGTGGCTGGTGTCTCCGCCGGAAAAGTGGTCGCAAAAGGAAAAGGCAAGGCAACAATTACGGTAAAGAAGGGAACGCAGAAAAAATCCTGTCAGGTGACAGTAGAAACGCCGGAACTGAATAAGACAGCAGTGGAGATGGACGTGGAAGATACGGTTTCTCTGGATCTGAAGGGATGCAGTCATGACGTGGAATGGACATCTTCTGATGGCGATATATGCGAGGTAGAGGATGGCGTACTGATACCGTATAGCAGCGGTACGGTTACAGTCAAAGCAAAAGTACATGGTATGGTGTGGAAATGCAAGGTTGTTATCACAGACAGCACAGAGGATGACTGGAACGATGATTTGGATGATGATTCGGAAAATGCCGATGACGGATATATGGATGACGAAGTGGACGCTGCTGCATAAACCAGTTGACAGATTCCTTTCGGAAGTATAATTATAAAAAACAAAGGGCGATGTTGTTCAGACACTGCCCTTTTTTTATTCTGGGGAAAGGAGATGAGGTACGTGAGCCCCATGAGCAAGATAATTGCTCAGAGTAAGATGAAGGAGAAAAACAATGAGTGTGGGAAAGAACTTTTATGCAGCAAATGCCGTAAAAGAGTTTTATACCATATTTTCAGACGCCCTGCAAAAACTGTAATTAAAGATATTGAAAAAAGACCTTTATCAAAACTGTTGGGGTTTGGGGAACTTACAATAACAAGATATCTTGATGGACAATTACCTTCAGTTAAATATTCAAATATTTTATTTCAAGTATTACGAGATGAGCAGAAGATGAAACAATATGTTGAGTCAAATAGTAAAGAAGTTTCTGTGGTAGCTGTAAATAAGGTAAAAAGGGCAATTGAAAAATGCGAGACAGAAAAGAAATATAATAATTCTGCTGAGAAGATTGCTTTATATATTATAAGTTCCGGAAGAGAGATTACGAATCTTTTATTACAAAAAATTCTTTATTATGTAAAGACGATAAGCAAAATATTTGAAGGTGAATCTTTTATATTGGAACCATGTGAAGCGTGGAAATTTGGACCGGTTTTTCCATCTGTTTATGAAAAATATAGAGAGTTTGGTAAACAAGAAATAAAACTCAATTTGTCGAAGGATTATATAAGTGAACTGCTTTCAGAAGAGGAAAAAACAGTTACTGATTTTGTAATGAATACATTTGGAATATATAATGCATGGTTTTTAAAAGATTTAACACATCTTGAGGAGCCATGGATTGTTGCCAGAAAAGGTCTGGCAGAGGATGATGCAAGTAGAAACCAAATGGATGAAGAAATTATTTCAAATTATTTTGCAAAAATGAATCAGATGTATGATTTAAAAACAGCTGTTGGTGTAGAAGTATATATTAACCATATGAAAAAAGAAATGTAATGATGTTTTTGAGGTAAAGGCGGATAAGTTTATGAAAAATACACGTAGTATTAGTTATATAAGGAAAAAATATTATCAATTTGATAAAAACTCTGAGAAACCTATATACAAATATGTATGTCATAAGCATTTGAGTAGAGCTGAGCGTAAGAAATTATCTGATGACAATATAGGTTGACCACATTGGGGTCTGACCCTATTAAAGGAAGCTTTTATCAAGGAGACCGCTGGAAAAATTTCCATAGATGAGGATGCTGTCAATGATTTGCGCATATGGAGTATCCCGTTTCTTTTTCCGGTTTTCTTCTGCCGCTTCGTTTGCGATAAAAATGCCGAAATTGTACAGAATCAGGCGGGAATAGATTTCCTGTGTATTCTCAGCGGTTTTGATCTTAACAACGCGAAACTGCAAGAAATAAAGATGACTGTGGGGATACTTTGCGTTGATTGTCGGAAATGCGAGGTAATGCAAATCGACCAGATGGCGTCTTAAAGAAAACTTAAGTTGTATTCCG
>ERZ779889.2476-NODE-2476-length-15196-cov-4.012549_pt1 | contig 15196 bp, 24 predicted proteins | sample MGYA00511030_ERZ779889 | MGnify/ENA primary metagenome ERZ779889 (study PRJEB29588, sample SAMEA2160616) | human gut metagenome | biome: human gut; feature: human-associated habitat; material: faeces | place: Denmark | collected 2008/2010 ...
CGCTGACCTACCATACCGGTAGCGCCGACAATTCCGACATTATATTTTTTCATAATTTTTCTCCTTGGACTTGTTTTATATTTAATTTTGCAATATAATATACACGCAATATCGCAATGCGCAGTTATTGCAAATCAAAATTTATATATATAATATCACTACTTATATATTAATGTCAATCAATTATTTGGAGAATATTAATGCAAACTTCTGATTTTTTCTATGAACTTCCACAAGAGCTTATTGCTCAAACGCCTTTAGAGCCTCGCGATTCATCAAGATTGATGATTTTGAACAAATCCGACGGCAGCATTGAACACAAAATTTTCAGAGATATTATTGATTATCTCAACCCCGGTGATTGCCTTATTTTAAACGACACAAGGGTTATTCCTGCGCGTATCTACGGTGTAAAGGAAGAAACCGGTGCGGTTGTTGAGTTTTTGCTTCTCAATCAGCGTGAAAACAATGTTTGGGAGTGTCTTTGCAAACCCGGCAAGCGTGCGAAAATCGGCACAAAATTTGTGTTTGGCGAGGGCGTCGTTAAATGTGAAGTAATTGATGTGACCGATGACGGAAACAGAATTATTCATTTTGACTGTGACTCAAAGGAAATATATAATATTCTCGATAAAATCGGAAAAATGCCACTACCGCCGTATATTACCGAGGAACTCAAGGACGGCGAACGCTATCAAACAGTGTATTCGCGCGAATTAGGCTCTGCGGCAGCCCCTACGGCAGGATTACACTTTACCAAGGATCTTTTAAGTCGAATTAAAGCAAAAGGCGTTAAAATCGGTTATGTAACGCTTCATGTGGGACTCGGCACATTCAGGCCCGTAAAGGTTGAGGATGTAACCAAGCATAAAATGCACAGTGAGCACTATCATATATCGAAAGAAACTGCCGACTTAATAAATGAAACAAAGAAAAACGGCGGCAGAGTAATAAGTGTCGGCACAACAAGCACGAGAACCTTGGAATCCGTCGCAACAAAGAACGGATGTATATGCGAGGATGAAGACAACACAAGCATTTTTATTTATCCCGGCTATAAATTCAAATGCATTGACGCTTTGATTACTAATTTTCACCTGCCGGAAAGCACTCTTATAATGCTTGTTTCGGCACTTGCAGGTTATGACAATATTATGAATGCTTACAATATCGCCGTGAATGAAAAATACAGATTTTTCTCGTTCGGCGACGCTATGTTTATCCAATAACACTATTTTATTATATGAGGAGTAAGTATGAAGTTTACTGTTTTAAAGGAAGAGGGTCGCGCAAGACGCGCAGTGTTTGAAACCGTTCACGGCACGGTGCAGACCCCTGCTTTTATGAATGTGGCAACCGTTGCCGCCATCAAAGGCGGACTTTCAACAGTTGATTTAAAAGAAGTCGGCGCACAGGTTATGCTTTGCAATACCTACCACCTGCATGTTAGGCCGGGCGACAGAACAACATCGGGCGATACTATAATCCGTCAGCTTGGCGGATTGCATAAATTCACCAATTGGGACAGACCTATTTTGACCGATTCCGGAGGATTTCAGGTATTTTCACTCGCAAAGCTTAACAAAATTCAAGAAGATGGAGTTACATTTAACTCTCATATCGACGGCAGAAAAATTTTTATGGGTCCCGAAGAGAGTATGCAAATTCAATCGAATTTAGGCTCAACAATTGCCATGGCTTTTGACGAATGTGTTGAAAACCCTGCAAAACTTCAATACGCCAAAGAGGCTTGCTTGCGTACATTGCGCTGGCTCGAGCGTTGCAAAGCTGAAATGGAACGCCTTAATTCACTTGAATCGACAATCAACAGAAACCAACTGCTTTTCGGTATAAATCAGGGATGCACATTTGACGATTTACGAATTGAGCATATGAAAGAAATTGCAAAAATGGACCTTGACGGATACGCTATCGGCGGACTTGCCGTAGGCGAGCCGAAAGAGGATATGTATCGTATCATTTCGGCTGTCGAGCCTTACGCGCCTAAAAATAAGCCGAGATATTTGATGGGTGTCGGTACACCGGGCAATATTTTGGAAGGTGTCAGCAGAGGAGTTGACCTTTTTGACTGCGTTATGCCGGCAAGAAATGCGCGCCACGGTCAGCTTTTTACAAAAGAGGGCATTATCAATATCAATAACGCCGTATATCAGCTTGATACAAAGCCTATTGATTCAAAATGCAATTGTCCGACATGCAGAAATTACTCGCGCGCATATGTAAGACACTTGCTCAAAGCAAACGAAATGCTCGGTATGCGTCTTGCTGTAATTCATAACCTGTATTTCTACAATAATCTTATGCAGGAAATCAGGGAAAATATTGAAAACGGCTCGTTTGATGATTACAAAAATGAATATTGTGTAAAACTTGATACAAGAATTAAAAAATAACTTGCATAATTATGTACAATAATATATAATTACAATTGCATTTTATTATGGAGGAAAAAATAAATGAATTTTATTACACTTATGAGTTCATCGGCTAACGGCGGAACGGCATCACCAACATCAGGAATCATTATGATGGTTGTTCTTATCGTTATTATGTACTTTATGATGATCAGACCGCAGAAGAAGCGTCAAAAGGAAGAGCAAGAAATGCGTTCTTCTCTCGAAATCGGTGACGAAATTATTACTATCGGCGGAATTGTCGGCAAGGTTGTTACTATCAGAGAGCAAGATCTTGTCATTGAAACAGGCGCTGACAGAACAAAGATGAAAATTCAACGCTGGGCTGTAAATACTAATGTAACAAAGACAGAGCAGCACAAGAAAGAAGTTGAGGCAGCAAGAGAAGCTGCAAAGCAGAAAAAAGCTGCAAAAGGAAAGAAAAACGATAAGGAAATTTCCGATACAGCTAAAGAAGCTGAAAGAAAAATCGAAAAATAATGTAATATATTTTTACTCCCTCGAATATCCATTTATTGGATATATCGGGGGAGTTTTTTTATGAAAAAATTATCAACAAATAATGCCGACAACTTGATTTTGAAATTCTGCGTCAAGGTGATTATATCGTCTGTGATTTCAATTTTATTATTTTCATACATAGCCGGCAAAATAGTCTTTGCTCTTGATTTGGATTTAGAGTTGTCAAAATACATTTCTGTTGCCATATGCGTTTTGTGCGCATGCGTGATTTCGTTTGTGTCCGTCAACGGATTTAAAAACAACGGCATTCTGCTCGGTTTGATTGCGGAAATGCCTCTTGTGTTTTACAGCCTCGTCAATCTCATTTTCAATGGCAATTATGTTTTGTTTTTTGTTATTAAAACAGTGTTAATTATATTGTTCGGAATGTTAATAGGTGAATTAACTGTTCGTAAAAGCAAGAAAATTAAGGTGAGCAAGTGGAAATAAAAGATGTCGGCAAAAAGAAATTTGATTTTGACTCGTTTTTTAACAATAACAAAAGTTTCATTTATTCAGTCATATTTTACATTGCCGGTTTATTGCTCGGTGCATTGATTTACAGCCAATTAAACGACAGTGCGGCGGAGCTTATTTCAAAGGCAGTCAATCCGATTACTTCTGATTTTAAAAAAATGTTTTTCAGCACGGTTGCGGTATATATAGCCGTTTTTGTGTTTGTTGTGATTTTCGGCGTATCTTTATTCGGATTTCGTTTTATCAATTGTATTCCGCTGTTAATCGGTTTTGCCGTTTCACTTAAAATATCGTATTTCTATACATCATATTCCGCAAATGGAATAACATACTGCGCGCTCCTTGTCATTCCGCAAAGCTGTGTTTTCGCAGAAACAATAATATATACAATTAAAAGCAGTTCATTGATGAGCCGACAGATTTATAATTCAACAACAAAAAAATCAGATACAGAAGATTTTAATCTAAAGCTGTATCTGAAAGATTTTGTCATTTATATCGTAGTAATCATTGTAATATCAGCACTGAATTCATTGATTACATCATCACTCGTGACGATAATTAAAATTTAGGTTTGTTATCAGCCAACGGGTTAGTTTCAATGGCTTTTCGCGTTTGCTCTTTGGTGATATGGGTATAAATTTCTGTAGTTCCGAGATTTTCGTGGCCCAAAATCTCTTTGAGCAACAGAACATCAACATTGCCGTGTTGATACATAAGCGTTGCCGCAGTGTGTCTGAGCTTGTGGACAGATAAGCCTCTGCCGCCCAAACCGGCTTTCTCGAGATTTTTATTCACCATAATTTCGACCATTCTCGGGCTGATTCGTTGGTTTCGTGCGCTCAAAAACAGCGCTCTGTCCTTAACACCTTCGTTCGGTCGCACTTTCATATAGGCGTCAATCGCGTCGATACACGCATTGTTTAAATAAACCGTGCGCTCCTTATTACCTTTACCGGTAATCGTGAGCGTGTTGTCTGAGCGAATATCGTTATAATCAATTGAGACAAGCTCTGCAAGTCGCATTCCACAATTCAAAAACAGTGTTATAATCGCAAAATCACGCTCTTTAAATTTTCCGTCGATTACAGATAAAAGCCGTTGAGCTTCATCAAGGGTTAGGTACTTAGGTAACGATTTTTTTATTTTAGGAGTATCGAGATTTTTCATCGGATTTGTTTCGAGCAGACCCAAATTGTCTGTTAAATAAGTGAAAAATCTGCGGATTGAAACAACACGGCGTGCTCTTGTAGCCTCATTGTTCCTTCTTTCATTTTTACAATAAATCAAAAATTGATAAGCATCGTTCAAAGTGATGCTTTTTATAAAATCAAGGTCGATTTTGCTAATGTCCGTGTCTTCGTACGAAACATCTGCAGGGGATAAACCTTTTTCTTTAACCAAATATCTGAAAAAAGTACGCAAATCGCCGGCATATTCTAATACAGACAATTCGCTGTGCTCCTTTATAGCTTCTATGTAAACTAAATATTGCTGCACCAATTTCGGCAAAGCATTAATATCTTCTCTGCGCATAACAATAAACTTCCTATTTCGCAAAACTTTTTGAACAAATCAATTATACCAAATAACAGGCAATATATCAACGATAATTTGATACTGCTCAATTTGTTATTAATAGCGTTGTAAATGATAAAGAGCAATATAATATGAATAATGATAAAAATTGATATTTCATTATCGGCTTTGAATCAATTATCAACAAATTTTTGTTATGATTTTAATTTTATATTTTCTCTATCAATTCGTTACTTACCATTGAATAAAAAATATGGATAAAACAGCATAATTGCAGAAAAATAGCGCACAGCGACATACTGTGCACTATTTGTTTTTAAACTCCCCTATGTTTCGCAAAATATTAATTTTGCGAAATCATTAAAATATTCAACACAAAATAAAATAGCCGTGCAGTTTATACTACACGACTATTTTATTACTTTTTGAAGTAATTATCAATCGGCAAATCTAAAAGCCGTATTATATCAAAACAAAAGTCTTTGAAAGCCTTTTCCCTTGTTGTAGCGATAATGTTTTCAAGAAAATCAACCTCATCACATTTACGCAAATTATATTTATCAATCATTAGCCTGGAATCTTGTTCAAGCCGTGTTTGTTTGTTATAAATATAAGCCATTAATAGGTCTTTTTCATTTTGAGTCATCTAATCACCTCATAGCATTAAAAGCAGAATCAATATTGTTATTTACTACACTTTCTACAAGGCTTGAGCGTTGCCGTTTTGGTCTTTTGCCATTAGAACCTACGCCGACACTATCGGCTTGAACAATTGCGAAATTATCGTCCTTAAAACCCGATTCTGACAAGTTACGAATAACTCTATATGTATCGTAAGCCTCATATAATTCTTTATTGTGAACAAAACTATAATAACCAAGGTTACGCATTTTAATTACATCACCGTCACCATTCATAATAGGTTCCATTCGCTTAACAATTGTAAAACATTTTAGAAATGTACGGCAGGCTCTGACCTCGGTACAATGTAATCTAATAGGCTTTGCTACATTTGTGAAGAAATGACTTGACATTATTATTACACGCCTATTTTTACGATTTTGTGTAACAGTTGCGAGCATACGCGGTGGGAAATTCTTTGATTGCTGACTTGAAAACCAATTCTGACACTCATCAATTGCACAAATAACACCAAATTCACCATTGTTATAATCAACAAGTTTTTTCCAATTGTCGATTTCTTCATTCTCGCGTAAATAACCATAATTAGTGCATACCTTTACATTAGGATATTTATATTGCATGTCCATAAGGTATTTAGTTTCGGCAAGAGTTTTGCCCTGCCCTTGTTTGCCTGTAAACATAATAATACCGTGTTCATTGAAAGCACCTTTTTTTCTGTTATAGTAATTTGTCCAATACTGCTTAGGTAACAAGATGAAAATTTGCTCGAATAAAGACACCTTGCCGTCATAATTCACATGCCCGATAACCTGTTGTTTTACATGTTTAAAAAATCGAAATTTAACAACAATAAAATCGATAATAAGAATAACAATTAAAATAGCAATAGGAATTAATATAAATCGAAAAGATTTTATAATATTCCAGAGCAAAGAAAAAAGAGTTTTAAAAATCGTTTGTGCCATTTAAACACCTCATTTTTTTATTTTTTTTTTTTTATAACGCACTCGCGGAATTCCGTTTCCGCACGCTTGCGGAAACGGAACACCTTCCGCTGAATAGTGAGCGTTAAAGTATAGGGATTACAGACCACAGTGCTTTCAATATTGATATAATCAAACGGAATGCATACAAAGCTAATGAAATCAATATAATAGCGGCAACAGTGTCCATAGGTAGAATATAAGCTATAAGCTGATAACAAGATAGGACAACCCCGGTGATTGACCCATCAAAGTTAATATCGAAATGAGTGCCGGAAAGCAAAGACAAAACCCATTGCATTAAATTAAGAATTAACATACAATCACCTACCTACATCATGTTTAATATTAGTTGTGTACTTAGAGCCGTTAATATCATTATAAGTATGCCGTTCATTCATGCTTATTACTTCGCCGTTATCATCAACAGTTGTAGTATATGAAATGGATTCAGCCGCACCACTAGTTATATCGTCATTTGACAAGTCAGTGATAACACCGGCACCATTAATAATATCGGGTATTCGCTTCCATAAGATAAAAAGGTAGCTACTCCAAAGGAAAAACCGCCACAAATACAAAGCCTCTTTGCGGATTCGCTCATACCATGAAAAATCAATTTTGATAGTATAAGAAGGTATTTTCATTCCGCAGAAATTAACATCAAAAGTATTGACATTAATACTTGCTTTAGGCTCGGCAGAAGTGACACTATCAAACATAGTTTTAGTGCTATCCTTTAATGTAATCATAGAGCCAACCGCGGTATCAGACTTAAAAGAATTAACGAGAGCGTCAAACTGCGGTTTGTTATTCTCAGAAACAGGATTGACACTATCTTCAATTTGAGTGTGAACATCAATAAGAACATCTTGTAATGTCATACCATTAAAGGACTTAAAAAAACTTTGCCAACCGTTATACAAATCGCCTGCGGCAGGAAAGTAAGCACTTAACCTATTCCACATAAGATTGATATTGTCATCAATATGATGAACATAAGCGTATATTGTTTTTAAACCTTGAAAACCGTCAACAACGGATTCGTCAACATAGAGAGCTTCGACAATAATCAAATACCAAGTGTACATTTGGTCTCGGAAATCTAAAAAATCGTAATGAAAATCATTGACATACTGTTTAATATCAGTTAGCAGTTTCTCAACATTGTCAAAGTGAACGCTATACCCTTGCGTATTGCTAAGAATGTCAAGAATACCGGAAGCAATACCGGCAAGATAGCTACTACTTCCGTCAATACCGGACTTAATATCTTGGAGGTAATCGAGGACGAGAGAGTAGAATTCGGTTTGTGTCCCGGGGTCACCGGGGTTGCCGGTTTCTCCGTCCCCGCCTTGAAAAAAACCGAGTTTTCAAGACTGAGTGTACCTTCATTATTGCTTACATCGTAGATATTAACAGTTGAATACATAATAGTATTAAAGGACTTTATATTTTTAATTCCGTCCTTAGATTGAATGTAGCCCATGTTTGATTGAGTAGGTTTTTTATATACATTGTTATTATCATACTTATACACATAATAGTTAATATCACTATTAACCTTACCATATAAAATAGAATTAACAGAGCCAAAAGTAACAGAAGAAGGACAACATAAAATGTAGTAATCATTGCCTGACTTAAATACAACATCATGCCCCTTTGTTAGTCCGTAATCTTTGGCAACTGTATAAGCTGTTTTGCCCGTGGGCTGAACGACCGCAAAAGCCGTTAAAGGAGTCAATGCACAAATAATAAGTGCGAATAACGGAACAAGTATAAATAATTTCTTTTTCATTTTGTTTTATCACCTCACATTTTTTAATTGAAAAAGAAACAAGGACAAGGGATTGACTCCCCTGCCCTTGCAGGATTGAAAAGTTTATAAAAAAGTTTATGTTATGCTGAACGGAGCATGCCGATTACAAAGGAAATACCTTTTCTGATAGCCATAAATGTAATTACAACCGGGAGAACGGTAGGAATTACAGCAATAACTTCATCAAGTACACCGGTAAGCATAGCGTTAGTGATTGTCTTATCAAGGACAGTATCAGCGTTGATTGCAGGCATCATTTTGCCCCCTTTCTATATTATTGTTTTTGTTTTTGAAACCTTGAATAAGCTTCATAATATTAATTAGAGTTTTGCGCGCACCCTGAATTAACCCATAAACTGCGAATAGCAGTATAACAAGAATTATGATTAATTCTTTCATGTTTTATACCTCATTTCTTATCAATGTTTGTTGGGAACATAGAACTAAACCAATCATGCAACCACTTGCAAGGGTGATATATCCACTCGCATATTTTCATTATAAAAAGTCCTTGTGTAGCGATAAATATGCCTTGTAATAGCTGTGTATCGCTGAATTGAGCGATTAAATCATACACTTGTGGCATTAGCTTTGTCCCTCAATTCGGTAAGTAATTCAACTTGTGACTTATTAAGAGCAGTTGCATAATCGTCGATAAGGGTTGAATTATCGGCAACAAAGTCAACAATATTCATAAGTGTTGTATTTGCTTGCTTAACATCCCTTATTTCGATAACATATTGCTCAATACTTTCTTTGCACTTAAGTATTGCCTTATTGAAAAGATAAAGGGCAATAATTAAAACAATCATACAAGCCAGATAACACCAGCCTTTGACATCCGTAGGGAAAAAATCTTGAAAAGTCATAATAAAAATCCTTTCTGCCGATTATTCGGCAATCTTAAACTTAGCCTTGCCGTCATAAGTGGACATTGTGCATTCAAGGTCAGTATATTGACCAATGCATTCTTGCCAATTCTTGACAGCTTCAGCAGGAATTGACACAAATACAAGTCTGCCGTCAGTATAGACAACGAGCTTGTAATACTTCTTGTTTTCGACATCATACATAACAATGTCACATACAAGACCATGTTCAATAGTGCATTTCATTGTTTTTTGCTCCTTTCATTAAATTGATGATTGTTATATATATTTCTGCGCTCATAATACACCTCACGAATAAGTGAAAGATTACGCGAAAGCGTAGAATAATAACCATAGGTGTTGCACCACTCAGCAAGCTGAAACCAACTTATAGAGGGGTGTTCTTGAATGAATCGCAAGACATCCATTAGCATATCACCGGGGTCTTGCGGTTTATCAAGTATTTTTATTGCTTGAGGGACAAGCCAGCCTACAAAATCACTTGCTTGATATTGATACTTTAGTGGCTCATCCACATGGGTACAATAAATAACATAGCCTTTAAAGCTACTACAAGTTTGAATAATGTTATCTTCAATGCCAAGCTCTTTTGTAAAACCCGACACATAACGCGCATTATCGAATCGCACAATAATATGATAATGTGCCTTTTTTAATTCGCCTTTGTGGTGGACTATATCGCCGTTTTCATCGGTGACATCAAAAAGATAAGTATCTTTATCGTGATTGATTGCAAGACTGTTATATTTAGTTAGAATAAGCGACAAGGCTTTTTTATGGGATTCGTTGTCGTCGGGATATAAAATACCACAAAGTAGCTTAGCCCTTTTGTTATTAGCTTTTTTACCGCTCATATCTGTGTAAATGTTATGTAATATTCACTCGGCAATGTTGAATTTAAAACGAAATGAATATTAGCGGCGGTTTTAAAGTCACAAAAAATTACAAATTCTTGATTTACCGGACTATACTTTGCGCCGGTGTAACAAATACGAAATTTAAATGTTCCCATATAATCACCTCATCATAATTACAGAAAGAAAATTAAGAAAGTAAAATAAACTGATAAGTACAAGAATTAGCGACGACACAGATATAATAAACTTTTTTTTAATATTTGCGCATTCGCTCAATTTACAAACCAAATGGATTGGATCTAATGTAAGATAAGAGAAAATAAGTGTATAAACAATTTCAACATAGAAAACAACAAATAAAAGCCGTAAAAGCATAATATCACCTACATATTAAATTTATGTGTAACACTATTGTTACATTTATGATATAACACTTGTGTTACAAAGTCAACACCTAAAGTAACATTTATGATACAATCAGCATAATAAACAAAGAAAGGATATAAAAACTATGGATATTAACCAAAGAGTTAGAGATTTACGAGAAGATATGGACCTAACACAAGAAGATATAGCGGAATTGTTAGGAGTATCAAGAGCAACAGTTAACAGATACGAAAATAACATATATGATATAAAGTTAAGTTACGCAATAAAACTATGCAAGATTTATAATGTATCATTAGATTATTTAGCCGGATTAAAAAAAACTAAATAAAATGGAAATAAATGGAAAACAAGGAGAAAAAAAATGAAAAGAAACACAGAAAAACAACAAGCAAAAGAACTTTTGCAAATACTTAAATACATTGAGAAACAATATACAAATGTAACAATGGAAAGAATAATAGATTATTGTATCAAAAACAACTTTGATAGAACAGCATTAAAAACATACGAAATAATAGAATGTGCGGTGCAAGAAAGAAAAGAGTATTTGGACTTAAACGATTAAAATTAAAAGAAGGTCTTTAAAGACCTTCTTTTTTTGACACCTTGACACTTTTTATCACGCTTTACGGTGTCAAAGTGCGCCGCATAGTTATGCGCCTTTAGGGGTGTTTGACACCTAACACCACTTGCGCTATATGTCGTAGTTATAGCGCAAGTTTTTTTCTGCCTTTACGCATTACTTTTTGTTCTTGATTTAAGGGCTATATAAGCCCTTTATTGCCTTTTAATACTTAACTACTTGTGACACTCAATAAAGCATTTCTAAGGCTTACAGTCGCCGTTAACAGCGATATATACCTTGACAATTTAATTATAAAGCAAGGTTAATTTGATTTTATTGTTCAAATCAACAGCGTGAATGATACATGTTGTTCCACAATTATTTCAGTTAGTCAAGGGAATAAAATAATTTATTGTTTAATCCGCAGCCAATAAATTTTTTTATTCTGGATCCTTGACAAACAAAAATAATTGAGGTCCGAGCTAATTAGGCAGTGAAGCCGCACAGTGCTTCACTGCCCAATAAAAATTATGGAGGTGAAAAGCAATGACATTAAGGCAAATCATTCATTTGATTGAGCACTTAAAAAGAAAAGGCTATTCCCTTGAGGAAATCCTCGACACCCTCAAAGAAATAGCCAACTACCAAAACCGATAGATTTATCGGTTGCACCGGGGAAGTCGCATTTCCTCGGTGCTTTTCTATTTTAGCAGATTTTCAAATCTTTTGCAACTACATTATTATTTGTTTTTCTTGAAACTTTTATTACACGAAATAAGGTGATACAATTGCAATACGCTATTAATTTTGCGAAATTGCGTTAATTTTGCTTATGGTAAAAATTAACACTACTCTGTTATAGCATCAAACGCTGAACGGAGTGTTCTTACAGGAACAATGTCAACTGAAACTTTCAACTCTTTTGACAATGATTTGTAATTATGAAACGGAATTACGCATTTGTCAAAGCCGAGTCTTTTTGCCTCGGTTATTCTTTGCTCGCAATTGTTAACCGCTCTGATTTCGCCCGCAAGTCCTATTTCGCCGAATGCGAGCGTGTTGTCGTTAACCACTACATCTTTAAGCGATGAAACAAGCGCCATGGCTACACTCAAATCAGCGGCAGGCTCGTCCAATCGCAAACCGCCGACAACATTAAGGTATGTGTCCATTCCGTTGAAGAAATATCCTGCTCTTTTCTCAAGCACGGCGATTAACATATTCATTCTGTTATAATCAAAGCCGGTGCTCATTCTGCGCGGTGTGCCGAAACCGGATGCAGTCACAAGCCCCTGAACCTCCGCCAAAATCGGTCGTGAGCCTTCCATAGTACACGCCACACAAGTTCCGCTTGTGTTTTTCGGTCTGCCAGAAAGCATAAGCAGTGACGGATTTTCAACTTCTTTGAGTCCGGATTGAGTCATTTCAAACACACCGATTTCATTAGTTGACCCAAATCTGTTTTTAACACTTCTCAGTATTCTGTAAGAATAATTGCGTTCGCCCTCAAAATACAACACGGTATCAACTATATGTTCAAGCACTTTCGGTCCGGCTATTGCGCCGTCCTTATTTACATGACCTACAATGAATATCGGTATTCCGAGACTTTTGGCGAGGTGCATAAAAATGTTTGTGCACTCCCTAACCTGCGTTATACTGCCTGCAGAAGACGAAACATCGTCAATCATCATCGTTTGAATTGAATCTATAATTGCCATATCCGGCTTTTCGATTTTTATGGTTTCAACTATTGTTGCAACATCGGTTTCGGCAGAAATATACAATCCGTCGGCATCGACACTGAGCCTGTCAGCGCGGAGTTTAATTTGGCGTGCCGATTCCTCACCGCTTATATACAAAACTTTTTTTGTTTTGCAGAGGCTTTGGCAAATTTGGAGCAAAATTGTTGATTTGCCTATGCCCGGGTCGCCCGAAAGCAGCACTAAACTGCCTTCGACTATTCCGCCGCCCAAAACTCTGTCAAATTCCTTAATTCCCGAGGTTAACCGTGTTTCAATGTCACTGTTAATCTCCGACAGCTTTTGTATTGAAGAAATTGCCGCTCTTGTTCTTGACGGTGAAGATTTTTTGGAGGTCAATGCAATCGGCTGTTGCTCCTCCATAGTGTTCCATTCGCCGCAGGTTGGGCATTTTCCGTACCATTTTACGCTTTCATAGCCGCAATTTTGGCATACATATAGTGATTTTTGTTTACTTGCCATATAAAACTCCGTTTGTACCTGCAAATATCGAATATGCCATTTTTTGTTGATATTCGCTGTTTTGCAGTAATTTATTTTCCTCCGGGTTGCTCACAAAGCCGCATTCAACCATTATTGACGGCGATTTTGCTTTGTATAAAAGATAATAACTGCTGCCCGATTCTTTGTTTTCTCTTTTATTATCACTTTGAAGATTTGATTTGATGCACTGCAAAATTGAGTCCGCAAGCACCTTGCTTTTTGCGGTGTTTGCTGAATACCAAATCTGTGTTCCGTGCTCTTCGCTGTCCTCAAAATGATTTTGATGTATTGAAATCAAAACACTGTTTTCAATCGAATTTACAAGGTCCATTCTGTTATACAAATCAGACCTTGTTTTGTCATCTTTTTCATCATAATATGTTTCGTAATCACCGCTTCGCGTCATAACGGCATTGATGCCAGAAAATCGCAAAAAATCATACAAACATTCAGCAATTTGGAGGTTGATTGTCTTTTCATTTGAGCCGTCGATGCCGATTGCGCCAGCATCTTTTCCGCCGTGACCGGCATCAATCACAACGGTGTATTCCCCTGCTATCTTTTTGGTAGCGTTGGCATTGCTCACGCGGTGGATAAATAACGAACAACAAATCAATATCAAAACAAGTACGATGCATATTATCGGCAGTCTTTTCATAATACAGTCACCACTAATAATATGCTTATATTATACTATATATAATAAATTCTTTCAACAAACAAGTTGATTTTATTTTAATAAAGGGATATAATTGGGACATAAAGTAACGAGGTGATTATATGAAAATAGTTAATCTTGACGGATATACGACTAATCCGGGCGATTTAAGCTGGGATTGGCTCGGAAATTACGGCGAATATAAGGTATATGACAGAACAGCTCCGGAGCAAATCGTAGAGCGTGCAAAAGGCGCAGATATTTTGATTATAAACAAATCTGTTATAACTGCTCAAATGCTTGAAAATCTTCCTAATTTAAAGTTTGTCGGCTTGCAATCTACGGGATATAATGTAATTGACTGCAAAGCGGCGAGAGCAAGAAATATAACGGTTTCAAATATTCCTGCATACTCAACAACGGGCGTTGCACAACTTGTTTTTGCGTTTATCTTGCAGGTTGCGGACAATGTGTCGCTCCATTCCGACGCAGTTCATAACGGCGAATGGTGCGAATGCCCGGATTTTTGCTTTTGGAAAACTCCGTTGACAGAGCTTGACGGAAAAACAATCGGAATAATCGGCTTTGGCTCAATCGGCAGGCGTGTAGCTCAAATTGCAAACGCGTTTGGTATGAATGTTGAGGTATTCACCACTCACCCGAAACCCGATGAATATAAAAATGTCAACTTTGTTGATTTCGATACTCTGCTTTCTGACAGCGATTTTATTACCTGTCACTGCCCTTTGACAGAAAAAACAGAAAATTTGATTGACAAGAATGCTATTGATAAAATGAGAAAAAACGCCGTTGTTATAAACACATCGCGCGGTCCTGTTGTAAATGACGAAGATTTAGCGGATGCACTTAATTCCGGCAAAATAAAAGCCGCAGGAGTCGATGTGTTGCGCGTTGAGCCGCCAGAAAAAGAAAATCCCCTGCTCCATGCAAAAAACTGCTATATAACCCCTCACATTGCGTGGGCGGCATATGAAACAAGGGCAAGGCTTCTCGGTATCCTCGAACAAAACATAAAAGCATATATCGACGGCAATCCTATTAATGTTGTAAATTAAAATACAGTAATAAATAAAACCTCAAGGTTTTCCTTGAGGTTTTATTTTGGTGCCGGCGACCGGGGTCGAACCGGTACGGTATCGCTACCACTGGATTTTGAGTCCAGCACGT
>ERZ779889.2490-NODE-2490-length-15096-cov-3.587261_pt1 | contig 15096 bp, 9 predicted proteins | sample MGYA00511030_ERZ779889 | MGnify/ENA primary metagenome ERZ779889 (study PRJEB29588, sample SAMEA2160616) | human gut metagenome | biome: human gut; feature: human-associated habitat; material: faeces | place: Denmark | collected 2008/2010 ...
CCGCCATATTCGTAGCCATATCCGGAAGGGAGTGTCTGCCCGGCAACTTCTTTAATGGCTTGTTGCACTTGTCCGGACGAATACCCGTCGGCAGTATTCACGTTTACTGTGATTGAATTGTAAAGATTGAATCGGGTGGCTATTTCCGGGCCTAAGATGGCTTTCAGTGTGACAAATTGGCTAAGCGGGGCCATCTCGTCGCCGTTTCGCACGAACATGTTGTCCAGTGAATGTTCATTAAGGCGGAATTCGGGCGAAGCCTGCATCATGACACGATAAACCTTTCCAAATTGATTATAGTTAGACACATATGAGCCACCGCAATAAGTACCTAGAGCGTCTAATACATCGGTGGCCGCGAGGCCTGCTCGCTTGCACTTGGCTGCATCCACTTCGACTGCAATCTGCGGGAAATTCATAGCATAAGATGTATAAGCCATTGCTACTTCCGGACGTTCATTCAACGCACTGATAAATTGCATTACGTAATTGTAGAAGGTAGCCATGTCGCCGCCTGTTTTGTCTTGCATGTTTAGTTCGATGGCATTACCCATGCCATAACCGGGAATCATGGCAGGTTGGAAACAGAAGATGCTGGCTTCTTTGATTTGAGCAAATTGGGCATTCAGTCGTGCCATTACAGCATCGGCCGTGTGTTCCGTTCCTTTGCGTTCATCCCAATGTTTCATTTTGATAATAATAGTACCATACGATGTGCCTTGCCCGGACAACAGGCCATAGCCGGCCACGCTGCTGTAATGTTCTATTTCCGGAGTGTTTTCCAGTATATCATTTACTTTTGCCACCACTTTTTGGGTTTCCACCAATGTGTTGCCCGGTGAAGTCCCGATATTTACCATGATGGTGCCTTGGTCTTCTTGAGGCACAAGTCCCGTTTTGGTTGTATTCATCAAGACGACAAGTAAGGCAACGGCAATCCCTAACGATGCCCACACCATCCAGCGGTGGTGGAATATGTACATCAGTCCTCTTTTATATTTACCCAAGATGGCATTGTAAGAGGCATTATAAGCAGCACGCACTCGTCCGTTGAAACTTTTGGCACTCTTTGTACCATCCGATGGTTTCATCATGATGGCACAAAGGGCCGGGCAGAGCGTCATGGCCGAGATGAGGGAAATGCCCACGGCGGTAGCCATCGTGATTCCGAATTGTGTGTAGAACACGCCCGATGTGCCACCCATAAAACATACAGGGATGAACACAGCCATGAAGACGATGGAGCAAGTGATAATTGCCATTGACACGTCTGCCATACCATCTTTAGCAGCGAGATAGGGCGATTTATAGCCAATGTCGAATTTTGTCTGTACTGCTTCCACTACGATAATGGCATCATCTACTACAATGCCGATGGCGAGCACTAAGGCAAACAGTGTCAGAATGTTTAAACTGAAATCGGCTGCAACCAGACATGCAAATGTGCCGATTAGTGACACGATGATGGAGATAGACGGGATGATGGTGCTTTTAAAATCGTGCAGGAAGAAATATACCACAAGAACGACCAGCAGGATTGCGATGACCAGTGTCTCCACTACATTGTGGATGGAGGCAAAAAGAAAATCGTTTGTGCTCAACATTTGCACGAACTCCAGTCCTTCGGGCAGGCTTTCAGACATTTCTTCCAGTTTGGCGGTGATAGCAGCATTGACCTCCGTCGCATTACTGCCTGCTACCTGAAATATCATGAATGTCACGCCTGGATTTTGGTCCACTTCTCCATGAAAACCATATGATTCACGTCCTAATTCGACCTCTGCAATATCCTTCAGACGCAACACTGAACCGTCTTCGTTGGCACGCACCACGATATTGTTGAATTCTGTCATGTCTTTCAATCGTCCGTGATATTTCATTGTATATTGAAACACATTGGGAGAGTTTTCACCCAATGAACCGGCGGGTGCTTCCAGGTTTTGCTCGGCAAGCACTGCCGTGATGTCCGATGGTTGAAGCCCATATTGTGCCATGCGTTCTGGATTGAGCCAAATGCGCATACTGTAAGAATCTCCTAGTTCCTGTACGTCGCCTACACCTTGTATACGCTTAATTTCAGGGATGACGTTAATGTCTAGATAATTGGCAATAAAGTTCTCGTCATAACGTCCGTCCGGACTGGTCAGTGCATTGATTTGCAAGAAGCTGGTTTGCCGTTTCATCGTGGTTACGCCGATTTGTGTCACCTCGGCAGGCAACAGTCCTTCTGCCATTGATACACGGTTTTGTACATTCACAGCCGCCATGTCAGGGTCTGTCCCTTGGTTGAAATAAATGGTAATGGTTGCCGAGCCGGTATTTGTTGCCGTAGAGCTGATGTACATCATGTTTTCCACGCCGTTGATGCTTTCTTCCAATGGCATGATGACACTGTTCATCACAGCGTCGGCATCGGCTCCCGTGTAAGTGGCAGATACTTGCACTGTGGGTGGGGCGATGTCGGGATACTGTTCGACAGGTAAACTGAGAAGTGAAATAAATCCGATAATTAATATCAGAATGGAAATGGCAAAAGCTGCCATTGGTCGTTTAATGAATATGTTTCCTTTCATGACAATTTTGTTTTTCTGTTTATTTCACTTGCATTCCTTCGCGTATCAAGCCGGCCCCTTTTGCAATAATTTCGTCACCCACCGAAAGTCCGCTTGTTACAATGTAAGTGCGCCCGTCGTCTACGTCGGCTACTTGAATAAGAGTGGAGACGGCTTTTCCGTCAACGACCTTATATACTAAAATCTTATCTTGTTGTTTGACGGTTGCTTCTTGTGGAATGACAATGCATTCTTCATAGGTGGTAGGCATCAACACGCTGCCCGAGGCACCGCTATGCAACAAATGTTTCTGGTTGGGGAAAACGGCACGGACACTCACTGTACCTGTTTGTCGGTCAATGACACCGCTGATAGTTTCAATACGTCCTTTTTCTTCATAAATGGACTGGTCGTTTAGTTGTAGTTGTATATCGGGCATCCGGACTAAAGCGCTGTCTAACGAACCATACTCACGAACGAGTGAAAGCAGTTGATTTTCAGTCATAGAGAAATAAACGTACATTACGGAGTTGTCCGATACGGTTGTCAGTGGCTCTGTCATGCTGGCGCTGACAAGTGTTCCGACACGAAAAGGCAGCGTGCCGACTACGCCGTCGGCCGGACTTTTGACTACGGTATATGAAAGATTATTACGTGCATCCACTTCTTGTGCCTCGGCTTGTGCTAAGGCCGCTTGAGCTGTTAAATAGCTGTTTTCCGATGTTCGTAAGGTAAAGTCAGAGACAACTTTTTCTTTATATAGTTCTTTGTTGCTGTCGTACGTCAATTTTGCCGTAGCCAAAGCAGCTTGGGCCGATTTCACGTTGGCAAGCGCTGTGCCAAGTGCAGCCTTATAGGGCACTTGGTCAATGATAAAAAGGGTTTGTCCTTTCCGCACCTTGTCTCCTTCGGTTACACAAAGTTCTTGAATAGTTCCAGATACCTGCGGATAGATATCAATATCCTGTCGCCCGCGAATCGTGGCGGAATAAGCCGTAGATAGTTCTTTGTCAGATGTTGAGATAGTCATTGTCTCATAATTCGTTTGTTGTTGCATTTGCGGCGTTTGCTTACATGCCGTTGCCAATAAAGTGCAGCCAATAAGGCTTACGCACTGCATCCATCGTTTGTTTCTACTCATTGTTTTCATATTTCATACGTTTAGAATTGTCGGCGCAAAAGTAGAAGGATTTGCTGGTGCTTTCGTTTTCACTTCGTATCGGATATTTTTCAAAATCGGAAGTAATGCTTATCTTTGCCTTGTGAATGAAGAATGAAAATAGATGTATGACTTTTTACATTAATTCTTCATTTTTTCACTCTTTATCGGTTGCGAAAAATATGGATATATTACATTTGCCAGATACAGAATCGTTTGCTGCGGGCATTGATGTGACCCTGCGATTTTCTTCGCGAGAACTTCAGAAGCTGGACAACTTTACTATCTTTTTCCTAAAACGAGGGCAGATGCGCCTGGAGGTAGACTTTCGCGTGTTTGATGTGAAAGAAGGTGATACATTTGGTTTGATGGCCGGCCAGTTTTTCCAATGCCTGGAAGCTGGAGCAGACTTGGTTGCTTCTTATATAACGTTTACTCCTGAGATTTGGCAAGAAGTAATACGCCCATTTGACCCTTCATTTTTTGCATTCTTGAGAGAATATCCGTTGTCTCCAGAAGCAACGAGAGAAGATACCCAGTATGCTGTGTTGCAAGTTATCCGTTATATCTATTTAAAGCGGGCTCACACTTTCCGCTTGCCTATTTTCAAGAATGTTTTGCAGGCTTGCTTGATGGACCTTTATGACAAGGCAAAGTCGCATTTCATTGACCGCCGGAGCGAGAATACCTCCCGGCAGGAAGAATTGTTTGAGCAGTTTATTCATTTGATAATTCAGTTTGGTGGCATCAGGCGCGAAGTGCAATTCTATGCCGGACAGCTTTGCATCACTACGCGTTATTTGTCGTCTGTAGTACAAGCATTGACAGGGCATACCACTAAGGAGTTTATTGATGAACGTTGTATCCAAGAAATAAAAATGCAGTTGCGCACAACCGATATGTCTATCCAGGAAATTGCTTATAGGCTCAACTTTCCAGACCAATCGTTTTTTTCCCGTTATTTCCGAAAACACACAGGTATGACTCCTGTGGAGTATCGGAAAGTCACGAGTCGTTGAAATACAAATTGTTTTCAGAAGGGATATTGTATTTTTTTTGTTTCTTCGGATATCTTCCAAATCAATCATCCTGTTTCTGAAACGGTGTCATTGAAAGTTTATATGAATTTCTTATTAAAGCTTAATTCGTTGAAAATTAGGTATATAAATATTCATAAACCTGAAATCCCCGTCGTTGGGTTATTGGAGATTTACTATCGCGATTCACTCTTCCTCATATTCGCGATTATGAGGGTGTCATTATCGCGATTGTTACGCCAAGTGAATCGCGATAGTGATACTGCCCTAATTTGACCGTACCGGGTTATTGTCCTATCTTTGCTTATCTGGAATACAATGTGCAGTATGGATTTATATTTGTTTAATCCGGACCACGATTTGGCACTCGCCAACAACAGCCCTTACTATCTGCCTCCGGTTTCAGCGCGACAGATGGCAACAGATTTGGCTGCACTTCCGGCATGGATACTGACGGAAGAGGATAGCATGGTGGCTGTGCCTGACAGGGAACTGGTGGAGAGTTGGAAGAAGGCTAAAAACATTTTTCCGGAAGTGAAATGTGTCTCGTTGAGAGATGGACTGGTCGCCTGTCATGCCATACGTCCTTGGGGTTGGAATGCCGCTTTGGTACAAAGCTTGAAAAGCCGAGGGTTTATGGAGAGCTTATTGCCTGATGCTGAAAAGTTGTCGAAGCTACGCCTCCTGTCGTCACGGATGTGTGCCGTGGAGATGGTTAAGGAAAGACCGCACGACATGTTTTTTTGCGGCACTTCATGGATTTGTCGCTCGTTGGAAGAAATCGACGCAGTATTGTCATCAGGTAGTCTCGTAGGTCGAATGTTGTTGAAAGCACCCTGGTCGGGGAGTGGTAAGGGGCTTCGCTGGGTAAACGGGATGAAAACAGATGTTCCGACGCGAAACTGGTGCAGGCGGATTCTGGCAACGCAACAGGCTGTGGTTGTGGAACCTGCCTACCGGCGAGTGGTAGATTTTGCAATGGAGTTCAGCGCAGATGGGAAAGGGCGTGTCTCTTTTTTAGGCTATTCTCTTTTTCAGACGGATGTAAACGGAGCTTATAAGAGTAATCGGTTGCTGTCAGATAAGCAGATTGTGACAGAGTTGGCACAATATCTGGAGACAAGAGTTTTGGAGCAAGCCCGTGCATTTCTGCTTTCACGGCTGGGGGAGCTGTTGCAATCGGACTATGAGGGATATTTAGGAGTGGATATGATGGTTTGCCGTTTTGAAGAAGAACCGTTTTTCCGCCTGCATCCTTGTGTGGAAATAAATCTACGTATGAATATGGGGGTGGTGGCACACAGGCTCTATCGTCTTTGGTTGTCGCCTGAAAGTGAAGGTGTTTTTAAAATAGATTATTTTCCTTCTCCAGACCTGTTACAAAAAGACCATAGGGGGCAAAAAAACGTCCATCCGCTCATAATGAGGGATGGACGAATTGAAAGTGGATATGTTTCTTTGACCCCGATAGGTACGGATACGCTCTATCGTGCGGCCATGTGGGTTCATCCTGTCAGCGGATGAGCTGAATGCGTTTGAGCGTATGCCTGTTGTTGTCTTGCAATAATACGTGGTAGATGCCTGGCGCGAAATTGTTTGTGGAAAGCTGCCGGCTGTAAGTCCCTTGCCAAACGGTGCGTCCGTAAATGTCTGTAACAGTTATCCATGTTGCTGCCTGACACTCAGGCAATTCGAATAAGGAAGTTTCTTGCAGTGAAGGTGTCGTTTGTTGTTGCGGCGTGCGGCTTTCATTCCCATAGGCATCTATGGCTGTGACTGTGAAGTGTTTTCCTTCAGCTTCCTTGAGCGGTAGGGCCACTCGTGTACCATATATATAGGTCTTTTTTAGGTTTCGAGGGTCATCCGTATTGATGTTGTTTTGTGAAGATGCATATAAATTGTAACGTATGGTTTGTTGTGGGGCAGTTGGCATACTGTTGTCTGTTGCCAGATTCCAAGTGAGCACCAAGCTGTCGGCTTTGATTTCTGTACGAAGTCCGGTCGGGGTGCTGGGTGGTATGCTGTCTTGCCATGTCATGGGTGGAATCAGGGCCGGGCAGGCGTAGATTTCCTGTTTAAGTTTGTCGTAGAGTCCTTGAATGTTGTCAAGTACGAAACGAGTTCGGAAATAGGCTTGTCCCGATATGTGGGCACAACGCGTGAAATAGATTTGTTGCAATGCATCTTGCAATGTCCAGTCGCCCTCGCTTGGGTCGAGGAAGTATACGCCCAATCCTGGCACGACGGTGCGTCCGTTGCTGTTTTCTTGCCAATCGAGCACAAAAGGGTAGAAGCTGTTTTCCCGGAAATAGGCCATCGGGAGCATCAGGTCTTGAATGCCTTCTTTTAGCCATTGTTGTGCATCTTGATAGACCACATGGTAGGCATTCCATCCTCGTGAAGAATAGCGTGCCACATCTCTATATTTGCCTACGGGTGAACTACCAACTTTGACCCACGGTTTAATGCTCTTGACTGTCTGGTAGATATGCCGGACAATGGCTGTGATGTTGTCTCGTCGCCACTGTGCCAGATTTTTTCCTTTGCCGTACTTACGGAACGAACGTTGGTCCGGAAAGCGTTTCGGGTGGTCCGGATAGCGGATGTAGTCCAGATTGATTCCATCCACGTCGTAGTTGGTCACAATTTCTTTGACAATGTTGGCCAAATGTTCTTTCGTTTGTGGATGGCCGGGGTCCAGATACCAGTTGCGCCTGAATCGGATACACATTTCCGGATGCTTCTTTACGAATGAACGGTTGCCTAGTTGTTTGGCTTGTTTTTCGCTGCCCAAGGGAATTGCCACTACCCAGGCATGTAGCTCCATCCCTCGTTTGTGGCATTCCTGGATGGCAAAAGCCAGCGGGTCGTAGCCGGGAGACTGGCCGGGGGTGCCGGTCAGGACGTCTGTATAGACTTCTTGGGCTGAAGGGTAGAGTGCATTGTCGCGTGAGCGGACTTGCAACAAGACTGTATTAAAGTTGGCAGCTTTCAGCGAGTCAAGCTGATGGCATAGCTCAGCCTGTTGTTTTCGGCGGCTTTCGTCAGACACTGCTTTCGTGCGAGGCCAATCCAATCCGTTCAGTGTGGTAAGCCACACGGCACGGATTTCGTATTTAGGACATCGGGAAGCATCCCCGATAGAGAAACTTTCAGATTGTGCAAAGCTTTGAAAGGCAGGAATGAGACAGAGAGTCGTGGTCAATAGGCTGTGTAGGTATTTAAATTGCATGATGATACGTCTTTTTTGATGAGTTAAGAGGTTATTCTTCATTAAGGCGGAATATGCCTGTGGGCATAGTGCGTCTTAATGGGATGATTTGAATGTCTTCGCCAATCTTGACCCCGATTTGGTTGAGATACATTTCGATGGTCTTGTAAGCCAGATCTGGGTGATTATTGTCTTTGCTTAAGTGGCACAACCATATATATTTCCATTTTGGTGTATAATTGTTCATCAAAAATTCGGCTGCTTCCCGGTTGCTCAAATGGCCGGTGGGGCTTAGGATTCGCTCTTTCAGATAGGCAGGATAGGGGCCCATCTGCAACATTGTTTCATCGTAATTGGTTTCTAAAACAAGATAGTCTGCTTGGCACAAATGCGTACTGATGGCTTCAGTGATGTGCCCGGCATCAGTAACTAAACAAAGTTTTTTCCCTTCGCATTCGATGAGGTAACCGACATTCCCGTGTGAGTCGTGGGGAACATCAAATGCTGTGATGTTAAAGTCTCCGATAGCGAAAGGTTGTTCCGGTTCAATGTAACGGGCACTAGTTTCTAACTTTTTAGATATGCAATAGTTGTGTTCGATGCCACTATGTATTTGCCGAGTCGTATAGATGGGGATTTTGCCTTTTTCACCTAAATGGCCGACGGCTTTCACATGGTCAATGTGATCGTGCGTGACGAGTACGGCACTTATGGATTCCAGGCTTAGCCCGAATTCCTTTAATTGTTTTTTGATGGTACGTACTCCAATTCCTGCATCTATGAGGATAGATGTATGTTCATTTGCCAGATAATAGCAGTTTCCACTGCTGCCGCTTGCCAGACTTAAAAATTGTATCATGTATTAATAAAAGTATTTGTTTTTTTGTATTAAAATGGGTATCCCACTGCAAAATGGAACGCGAAATCACGTCCGAAATCCGGATGAATAATTGGATAGTGTTCCTTGCTGTTTTGATAGGCCGGATTGATGGCTTTCATGCCTCCGTCGAAGCGCAGGATAAAGTAATCGAAGTCAAAACGCAGGCCCAGACCATAGGAGACAGCAATTTCTTTATAAAAACTGTTGAAACGGAATGCGCCTCCCGGCTGTTCCTCGTAGTTACGGATTGTCCAGATGTTGCCCGCGTCAATGAAGAAAGCTCCGTTCAGTTTCCAGAACAGTTTGGTGCGATATTCCAGGTTCAGGTCTAGCTTGATGTCTCCTGATTGATTGATGAAATCAATATTGCGGTCGTTGCCTGCAAATTTTCCCGGTCCAAGCCGACGTACCGACCATCCACGGACACTGTTTGCGCCTCCTGAAAAATATCTTTTTTCAAACGGAAGTATTCGAGAGTTTCCATACGGATAGGCAACACCCATTCCCACATGAAAGACAATAGAATTGCGATGGTCGATCATAAAACTTTTAGTGAAATCAATGTCTGTTTTGATATATTGGGCGTATGCAATGTTCATCACTGTATATTGGTGGTCGTTGTTGCGTTTGGCCTTAAATAAATGAGAGAGTCCGTAAAGTAGATTTCCGGATGATTCTATATTGAAGCGGATGGAATAGGAATTGTTGGAAGCCGTTCGGGAAAGGCTACCATCCGAACGGTAGGTAAACCCATAGCCTGCCTTCATGATGAGCAGGTTTTCATAGTTGTATTTCAATATGGAGTTTTGATTTTCTATGTTATCTAAATATTCTTCACGGAAGGTTGATGAAATCCATGGCATGTAGACATAGTTTAAATCAAGTACATCGACATTATGGCGCCACTTTTGCTTGTATGTCCATTTGTAACCCCATGTCACGGATGCCGCTCGGCGACCAAATTCCGGACGTTCTTGGGAGTTGAATTGTATGCCGATTTCAGAAGTTGCTTGTGTGCGCCGGCGTACATCTGCCGATATGAACGGGAATAGAAAACGAGGAAAATTGATGCTGGCTTCCACGCCATACTCCACATAGTTTTCGTTGCTGTAGCCTTGCAGGCCTGTCACGGCTTCATAAGCACCACGTACTTTGAAAGTGAATAATTCAGAACCGTTGAATAAGTTTCGGTTTTGATACGAAAGTGAAGCTGCCGCTCCAAGATCGCCTGCGGAGTTTGTTCCTTCTAATTCGGCACTGAAGGAATTGACTTTGTTGCGCGAGAGCAACACATGGCAGTCGAGCGTTGTGGAGTCTTGCTCATCTTCTTGGAAGCGTATATCTGAATATTTAATGGCATGCAGCCGGCCTAATAAAGAACGCGTGTGTTGTAGTCTTGCTTCACTGTATAAGCTGTCGGAGGCAAGCATGATGTTTTGTGACAACACTTCCGGATGGAGAAATGGGCGTTCTTTGAAATAAATGTTTAATCCTTTATAATGTAAAGAATCGAAATTGGCAAAATCGTGTCGCATGGCGCGTGCCATATCAAAATCGGTCACGACGTTTACTTCGCCAATGCGATAGCGGGAGTGCATCGTGTGGTTTTTTGTATTAAATGGAGCAATGTGGAAAGTTAAGTCCACCAGATGAGTGCCCAACACGGTGTCGGCCGTGCAAGTGATATATTCTTTGTTGAATCGGTAAAAACCTCTGTTTTGCAGGTGATTGGTTATCTGTTGCCGTTCCTGGTCAAGTGTACTTACATTGAAAAGCATTCCTTCATGTAGAAGTTGTGAGGCATAGTCTGTCATGTGCATTTGGATGCTGTCATCTTCGATGTCGTAGTTCCAGGAACTGATTCTGTATGCCGGTCCTGGATGGACAAGATATTTCAGCTTGAGTTTCTTTTTCTTGACATCTTCTTGCAGACGGACATCTGCTTGCATGTATCCCATGTTTTTTAGCGCTTGCTGCATGTCTTCGCGTGAGCGCTCAGCATCCGTAGGGTTATAAATCACAGGTTCGTCGCCCAATTTCTGGATGAAGCGGTTAATCCATTTTGTGGTGTCTGTTCCCGACAGCGAATAGATGTACAATGGTACTTTTACCAGACTAAACCAACTGCTGTTTGGATTTTGTCTGTTGTATCCACGGACATTGGAAGGTCTGACCGTTTTTTCGTCGGAAACAACCTTCACATCGTCAAGTAAATAATGTCCTTCAGGAATAAACTTCGACACAGAGCACGAGGCCATCGCACACAGAAGCAGCAGATATATATAGTTGTACCATTTACGCATGAGATTTTGGACAAAACTAGTTTATTATGCAAAAGTACGGAAAATAGTGCAACATGTCTGGCTCTTTTTTGAGAAAATGCCAGTGCTTTTATGAGATGTGTTGTTCATTCCCTATCTTTGTACGTTATTCATGTTTTGTTTGCGAACCATACCAATATGTATGTTGCTTTGACAGAGTGTTGTGCTGTGGTTATGAGACTCATCAAATAAGAATAGTATGTTAAGTAAGGCTAAAATAAAATATGTTCATTCATTAGAGCTAAAGAAAAATCGTAAAGAAGCCAATGTTTTCGTGGCTGAAGGACCTAAGTTGGTTGGTGACTTGATGGGGCATTTTTCGTGTCAGTTATTGATAGCGTTACCCGAATGGCTGGCAGCCCATTCTCAATGCCAGGCGCAGGAAACGATAGCTGTGTCTTACGAGGAATTGTCGAAGGCTAGTTTGCTCAAAACTCCTCAAGAGGTTATTGCTGTTTTTTATATGCCAGATATTCCGATAGACGAGACTGCGCCTGAAACGGATTTATGTTTGGCCTTGGATGGTGTGCAAGATCCTGGCAACTTGGGAACAATAGTTCGTTTGGCCGACTGGTTTGGTATTCGTCATATTTATTGTTCGCTTAATACAGTTGATGTCTTCAATCCGAAGACTGTACAAGCCACTATGGGAGCTTTGGCGCGAGTCCGTTTACACTATGTGCCGTTGGTAGATTTTCTTTGCCGTCTTAGTGGCCATGTGCCTATATATGGGACTTTCCTTGAGGGGACAAACATGTATGGACTCGAATTGTCACCGCGAGGATTAATTGTCATGGGAAATGAAGGTAATGGTATTAGTCGGGATGTGGAGCAGCTTGTGAGCCATCGGCTATACATCCCCAATTATCCGATTGGAGAAGAAACGTCAGAATCGCTCAATGTGGCAATGGCAACAGCCATAATTTGTGCAGAATTCAGGCGACGTCTGTTGTAGTTTCGGATAGAAACAGGTTTTAATACAAAGGCACAAAGATACGGAGTCTGTTCTTTCTCTATATCTTTGTGCCCTTTTGATAATCACAATTCTCTTAAAATAATGCCGTCTGACGGGACGGTTTCCTACGTTTGTAGCAATTTTTGTAGTCACAGAGTCCGCAAGAGTATTCTAATTTGCGCACATTAGGACCAATTCCAATCACTCCGCTTACCGATTTGATAGGAATCATTAAACAAGAGTCTGTTAGATGAATGCCACAAGGATGCGGAGTGGGAAATAGGCTAAACAAATCGGGTTGTTCCCGCACATGCCAGCCACAATATCCCGGGCTGAAGCGGTTTGTATGTTTCCAACCTTGTGGGGCGATAGCCTGTTGCAGGGCAACTTCCATGCGATCGGCGGCTTTTTCGGCAATGATGCTACCCATGCAGTCGGCCAAGTAACACTTCACCATGTCGCCTTCGCTTTCTAATGTGTGTTGCAGTTTTTCAAACTCCATGCCTGCACTTGCAGTGAACAAAACATATTGTTCGGAGCCTCGCAACTGGCGTGCGATGATTCTTCCCACATGCAAGACTTTCCCCCCAATGTGAAGTGTATCATCGTCTAAACACAGTGTCCCTTCCGCAACGACGAACTCAAAACGTGGGATTGTGATATTAGCCACACGTCGGAGTAAGGCTTGTGTTTCGGCATATACACTTTCGTCAGGTGTAGCTATACCATATCCCATTGCTTCGTTGAGTTCGGCATCTGAAATGTTCAGCTCATCAAACGGGAATTTAGTTTCTGGATTTATTAAATTCATTGAGTGTTGAATAGAATGCATCAATATTTTCAAACGGAGTCTGGGGTGGTGTGTCGCAGCCACTGGAAAGAACAAAGTTCGGATAAGCTTTTGTTGCTTCGAGTAAAGCCATTGTTTCTTGTTTCATTTGCTCTGTTGTTCCCATCTTGAACACACTGACGGGGTCGAGGTTACCCATGGCAAGTACATCGGAGGGAACTTCTTTAAGAGCCTCTACCATGTCTATTTTGTTGCCGAAATGGTAGCCCATAGCTTCGGTGTAGACCATTGCCGGGGTACAGTTTCCGGTGTTACCGCAGTTGTGGAGAATGACAGCGAAATTGTCGTCTTGCACTTTGGCAATGATGTCTTTTACATACTCAGATGAAAATTGCTGGCAGTCTTCATTCGACAAAAGTCCGGCAGCAGGTTCTGCCATTACGACACCGTTGGCACCTGCTTCTTTGAGTGCCAAGCAGTAATTTGTAATGAACTCGCTACATTTAGCCAACAACATTTTGGCTGCATCCGGGTTGATGTATATCAACATCATGATTTCAGACATGTCGTACAAACGTCCGGCCAAGGAATATGGGCCAATACATCCAGCTAAAACAGGACGGTCGGTCAAGTGTTCTGCGGCAAGTCTGTTAGCTTTCAAATATTCGGGGATACGAGCTGTGTTTACATCTGGTACTTGGAGCATTTCGATGGCTGTTTCGTCAGTAAGTAAACGTCCAGTCACACTTGGAACTTCATTTTCGGGGAAAATAACTTCAGCACCAAAGGCTTCTGCTTCTACAGTTAAGTCCATGATGACACAAGAGGCTGCAGAAGGATATTTTTCATAAAGAGCTTTTATGGCCTCATAGTGTATTTGTCCATCCGTTACGGCATCACGCACATTTTTTCCGATAAGTTCGATACCTGGGTGGGTCATAATGGGAATTGCCGCCACCTTTTTGTTGGCGATGAGTTCTTTCGCCCATTGCTTCATGTTGAATTTGCTCATATGTATACAGTATAATTTAGGGTTGTATTTACAAAGTAAAAAAAAATCCCAAGCGACCAAAAGACTGGCCTTTGGTCGCTTAGGATGATAAGCGATGTGTTTAATATGCAAAAATAGGATAGTTTGCCATTGTCTTATTGACATGTTCGCGTACGGAAGCGATTACTTTTTCATTGTCGATATTAGACAATACGGTCTCAATCATATCGGCAATTTCGAGCATCAAATCTTCTTTGGCACCACGAGTTGTGATGGCAGGTGTCCCCAAACGGATGCCAGAGGTCTGGAATGCAGAGCGGGTGTCAAACGGAACCATGTTTTTGTTGACAGTGATATCGGCCGAAACTAATGCTTTTTCAGCTACTTTTCCTGTCAGGTCTGGGTATTTGGCACGCAGGTCGACCAACATGGAGTGGTTGTCTGTGCCACCCGATACGATGGTGAATCCTTTGTCCATAAGTGCCTGTGCCAACACTTTTGCATTCTTCTGCACCTGGATTTGATATTCTTTATATTCCGGTTGCAAGCATTCATAGAAAGCGACTGCCTTGGCTGCGATCACGTGCTCCAGCGGACCACCCTGAATGCCGGGGAATACGGCAGAATCGAGCAGTTGAGACATCTTCTTGATTTCGCCTTTAGGAGTTTTCTTGCCCCAAGGATTTTCGAAGTCTTTACCCATCATGATGATGCCTCCACGTGGTCCACGCAGTGTTTTGTGAGTTGTAGATGTGACGATGTGTGCATATTTCAGTGGGTTGTCAAGCAGTCCGGCTGCAATCAATCCTGCCGGGTGTGCCATGTCGACCATGAAGATGGCTCCCACTTTATCAGCTATTTCACGCATGCGTTTGTAGTCCCATTCGCGTGAGTAGGCAGAACCACCACCAATAATCAATTTGGGATGTTCGCGCAAGGCGATTTCTTCCATTTCATCATAATCCACACGACCAGTTTCCTTGTTCACGTTATATTCACAAGGAGTGTAGATAATACCAGAAGTGTTGACCAAAGAACCATGAGAAAGGTGACCGCCATGTGCCAAATTCAGTCCCATGAATTTATCTCCGGGGTTTAAGACAGCGAGGAACACGGCCGCATTGGCTTGTGCACCAGAGTGAGGTTGCACATTGGCCCATTCAGCTCCAAAAATTTGTTTCAAACGGTCGATAGCCAGTT
>ERZ779889.2500-NODE-2500-length-15057-cov-4.941141_pt1 | contig 15057 bp, 21 predicted proteins | sample MGYA00511030_ERZ779889 | MGnify/ENA primary metagenome ERZ779889 (study PRJEB29588, sample SAMEA2160616) | human gut metagenome | biome: human gut; feature: human-associated habitat; material: faeces | place: Denmark | collected 2008/2010 ...
CGGGTTCCGCAGTATTGGCAGACGGCGACAGATTGCTTCGCGTCGATCTCCATCGCTCCGCCGCACATTTTGCATCTTAAAACAGGCATAATACCCCCACTTTTCAGGAACTCACTTTGTACGCTTTTGCAGCGCCGACCGCTCTTCTAGCAGACGCAAAATTGTCCCCGCCTGCTTTTCTGCTTCTGCCTCGTCCCCGGTATCGACCGCGCGGGAGAGCCTGTGCAGTGCGGCGGACATATCTGCTTCCACGCTGTCCAATTCTGCGCCAGAAACGGGGTCGCAATAGCGAAGCGCCTCCGAAACACGCGCGCAAACATCCTTCATCGGCTGTGTTCCAGCGCGCGCCTGCAAAGCCGCGGCTTTTTTACGGCAGCCCTGCATGAACGCAGTCTTTTCCTGAATTTGCGCACCGACCTGCCCCGCACGTTCTGCCGCATACAGCGTCAATATGCACTCAACAACGCCAAGTGCGACCAGCCCCAGTCCAACTGCGTTTTGCAGCATCACCGTCCATCCGAACGCAAGGCAGGCCGCCGCCCACAAAAGCAGCAGCACAAAATACTTGACGCCTGAATAGATAAGTGGCAGCCCCAAGAACCGTGCATCTAGGCCGGTTCCGCGTTTTTCTGCAATCTGCATCATCCCAAGTGCGAGTGCCAGCCCCAGCACGACCAGCGTCAGGTTCAGCCAGAAGGGTGCGTCATAGCGCGGCTGGGTCAGTTTCGACGTAATTTTGGTGACAGACGGCGGCAGAAGAATTGAGCGTGTCTGCTCCGATACAGGGAACGTAACCGTCGTAACCGGAAGACCGTCGATGGTTTCCGGAACGACAATATCCACGCTGCTTCCGGTATAGGAGACGAGCGTCACGCTGCCGTCGAGCGTGCTGTATGTAAACGGAATCTCCGCATTGTCAAAATTCACCAGCTCAGAATCGGAAAGATGGGAATAATCGCAGACGATGAATGTTTCCTGCGAGACCCCGCGCAGCTCCTGTTCCAGCCGGTCTTTTTCTTCCTGCGCATCCTCCGCTTCCTTTGCGGCAGCGTCCGCCTGCACCCGCTTTTCCTCGGCAGTCTTCTGCAAAACGTCGATCTGCGTCTGCGCGTCGGAGGTTTCCTCTTGCTCTGCGGCAGCAGCTTCCTGCGCAGCGCGCAATTCGGCTTCCGCCTGGGATGCCTCCGTTTCCAACTGCGCCGCCTTCTGCTGTGCTTCTTCCAGTGCGGTAGGGGCTTTTTCGGCAGCCTCCTTTAAGGCTTCGGCCTGCTCCTTGGCAGAAGCCGCCTGCTGCAATGCCTGCTCTGCCGGAGAACCAGCGTAGATGAGAATCGTATACTGCGCCGTATGCAGCGGCGAAAAGTCCTGCAATGTTTTTGGCAGCACGATTTCCTGCAAGCCGTCGCAGCCGTCAAACGCATGCTCCGCCACAGCCGTTACGCGATGACCGTCAATTTTCTCAGGGATGACCAGTCGGGCGCTTGCACCTTCATAGCCGGTGATGGTACACTCGCTGCCTTCTAGCGTGTATGTAAAGGTCTCCAGCGCGTTCAGACGCGCCTTTTCGGAGTCTCCGAGAAGCGAAACCGCCGCGCCGTGGCGCTTTGCCCAACTGAGGGCAGGCGTATCCGCAAAGCAATAGACGGTAATACTCGCCGAGTGGTCATACGCCGCGGCGGCAATGCCGCAGTACGCCACTGTCAGAAGTACCAGAATGATAACCAGCCACTTTTTTGTCCGCATCGCTTAGTCCTCCCTCTCCGCGCCGCATTTCGGGCAGAATTTTCCGTCTCGTGTAAACCGATAGCCACATTTCGCGCAAGTTTTTTTGTCGCTCGGTACAGCGCGTCCGCAGTTATCGCAGAATGTTGCACCCTGTGGAAGCCTTGCGCCGCAGTTTTCGCAGAAAACGGCTGACTCCGGCGGCTGCACCGTGCCGCGCAGTGCATCACTGACCGTGTTTCCGACAAGACCGCCGACGCTGCCGCCGACCCCTGCCATCGCCCCGATGCCGATACCAAGCCCGGTCAGTCCGCCCGCGCCCGCGTTTTTTGCCGCGTCCTGCGCCACATCAAAACTGCGCTCCTGCTGGTAGGTGTAGCCCTCCTGTACACGCTTCTGTGCAATCGCCTGCGAAGCGATGAGCGTTTTCTGCGCTTCGGTCTGCGCCTGGATTAAATCCGTCTGCTGGCGCAGCTGTGCCTCGGCAATGTCGGCATATTTGCGGAAATGCAGCTCCTTGAATTTCTCATACTGCGCTTCGCCGTCCGGGCGTGCAAGATTTGTCACGAAGAAACGCACAAGCTCCACGCCGTAATCCGCAAAGTCGGGCGCAAGCTGCTGCTGTAGAGCCTGAGAGAAATCCAGCATATGCGCGTCGAGCTCAAAAATGCTGACCGTGTTCGCCTGCATAAACTGCGCGATATAGGTCTTGACCCGCGCCATCAGAAACGCACGGAAGTAGGCGGCAAGCGTCTGTTGATCGAGCACAGGTGCTGTCCCGACCAGTCGGAGCAAAAGCCGCCGGGCGTCCAGCACGCGCAGACTCATTTCACCGCTTGCACCGAGGCTGAGCGGAAAATGGTAGGTCGGCTCAAGAAACTGCGCCTGACTGTCAGTGCCCCAGCGAATTGCCATCTGCTCGGTCTTATTGATAAAGTAGACCTCGCAGTGAAACGGCGTTTCGCCGTTCGTCGTGCGGTTCAAAAGCCCGCTGAGCAGCGGCGTGTTCTGCGTTTCCAGCGTGTGGCGTCCGGGTCCAAACAAGTCGAGCGCCTGCCCATTCAGAAACAGCACAGCCTCTTGCGTCTCGTGGACAATAAGCTGCGTGTAGTTGTTGAAATCTTCGCATGGATGTTTCCAAACAAATGTGGTGTTGTCGCCCTCGTATTTGAGAATATCTGCAATATGTCCCATAATACTTCTCCTTAATTTTTCTTCCAATTATATTTATATTGTATGTCATTATTTTGTGTATTTCAACTAGTAATGGAATGGCTTGCTATAATTTTGATTTCCCACGATGTCCATAGAGAAGCTGCTGCCTGTAAACGCCTGCGCTTTGCTCTGCAACAAAGCTGCGTTTATATATGCATTCTAAAGATGTGCCGTATCTGTGATGCATTCCAATGCACGAACCAATGCCGTTTCCACTGTACAAGCATTTTAGCACCAATTGGGGTCAAAATGGGGTCAAAGCAAGTTTTGTGGAATTGCAAAATGATGTGAAAAGTTAGAAAAACCACCGTATTTCAATCGAAATACGGTGGTTTTATGGTTGCGGGAGAGGGATTTGAACCCCCGACCTCCGGGTTATGAGTTCTGAAAATGCCGTTCTTTATCGTGTTACATCGTGTAAAAAGCCTTGAAAACACTAGCTTTTTTGAATTCTGCGTTTGGTATCGTTTTGTAACTTTGTTGAACTTTTCGTAATGGAGTTGAATTTTTGTTGAACTTTAGAGATACAAGCAGATATATAAAAAGAGGACCGGATTTCTCCGATCCCCTCAAGCATGTATCCGAAAACACATACCCCAATTAATAATTATATTATACAACAGCATCTAAAAAATGCAAGCAAATTTTGCCCTTAAAGAAAATTTTTCAGTTGTGTCAATCTGGCCCCTAAGTCTGGGTGTATTGTCTGCATAGCCACTTGTGGACTAACGGAGTTTCGGTATTCATCTGTTATTGCTTCAAAGTCACGGATGAATGCTTTTATTTCTGTTTTTGTGACATTCAAGATTTTTAAGTAATAGCATACCAAAATCAAATAGTCACCAATCGTTTTGAAATTAACATATGGAAGACCGATTTCTTGCATTAAACATTTTCTCATTGCTGGCTTTGGATCCATATGTCTGAATCTCGTGTCAAAGACAACAGAGTTATGCGCTATCGCGTTGCGCAAATCCTTAAGTGTGTACAGATAGTTATATATCAAATCACGGTTTGTGTCGACCGCAGCATTTGACAGGTTCAGCTTTTCTGATATCGCCGTTCTAGCCTCAAAGGTAAGACATGACAACAGAAACCCAAAATCGCCCATTGTCATGATTTCAAACAACGCCCAGATCGGAACACCGCTATAGCTCATGTTATTATAAAAATGCGTAATTTTTGGATTTCCGTCATTGTATGCCTTCGCCAAGTATTTTTGAACTGTACTCTGCAGATTTAGTTTGTGTTGTTGAAATTTCTTTTTCAAATCAGCCTTCGCATTAGTGGGAGCATTATTGTATCCGCAAACTGCTTTCTCGAACATAGCTGAAATGCTCTCCGAATGCGTGATATCTAAAATACATTCTAACGCATGATTCTTTACTGCTGTTTCTATGAACATGATCTTGCTATAGAATAGCGCTTTAAGCTTCATGTCATACTGGAGCGTTGCATATATTTCCTCATACGACGTAAAGGGTAACCTATTATTTGAGGTTCTAAAAAAACGATATCCCTTGTATCCGTGGAAGTACCCAGTGTTCATTAGCTGGCGCTTTTGCGTACTGCCCGCAATAGAAATTCCGTTGTTGCGCAAATGACGCATTAGACCATTTATATTTTTATATCCCACTTTGATACCTCCAATCATCTTGCTTTTTAATTATACGATTCTTGGAAGAAAAACGCAAGTATTTAACACCTCAGTAATCTTAAGGCTAGACCGCACGATAATGTGTGGCCTAGCCTTTTGCCATAGCTTATTTCGCCTTATCCCGCTCCATCGTCTCCGAGATCGCGCGGTTGATAAAGCTGTTTGTGCTTTCGCCCTGCGCTTCGGCGTGGGCCTGTATCAAGTCTTTCTGGCCCTTCGGGACGCGAATCTTGATTTCGTCATATGCTTTCGCGTTATAGCGGTCTTTCACGGCGCTTGATGTTTTCCCCATATAATCACCTCTTGCAATATTATACCTCATTTATCATAGTGGGTACAGTATGCAAAATTAACAAATCATACTGGGTACATTTGTGCAACATCCCATCTTGCGTACTGGGCCCAGTATGATATAATGAAGCCAGTCAAGGGGAACAAACGAAAATAGTTCAGACACCGGCAGAAGATGGGCGAAGAACATCTACAAGAGTTGGGAAGGAACAGCAAAGTGCAGCAAGGCTCACGAGATCAGTTGAAAGCCCCCAACCGCCGGAGTTCCCAAGAGCAAAGAAAAAGCGTCCTGCACGCCGTAGGAAGCACAAGCAGGACGCAACCACAAAAGGGGTCGTGTTCAGTATAACACGCCCCGCCGAAAAAGGAAAGGGGTTTCCACATGAGCAACACAGAAATTCAGAGCAAGGTCAACGAGCTGCGCGAACTGCGCCGCATGGCCGACGAGCTGACAACCGAGATCGAGAGCATCCAGGATGCGATCAAGGCGCACATGACTGCCATCGACGCCGACACGCTGACGGGCACGGATTACAAGATCACCTGGAAGGCTGTGACGAGCAGCCGCTTTGACAGCACGGCGTTCAAGAAAGCCATGCCGGAGCTTGCCGAACGCTTCACCAAGTCCAGCACCAGCCGCCGCTTCACCGTGGCGTGAGGGGGCGGCAATGGCGAAAGAAAAACGTGCAACATGGTGGAAGATGTTCTACCACCAGCGGGCCGTGATCGAATCTGTATCTGACGAAGATGCAGGAATCGGCCTCAAGGCTGCATTCCGATATTTCGACGGCGAAGATATTGATGCTGCGGATCTGACGCCCGTTGCATTTACAGTGTTCTGTGTAATGCGGCCTTATATCGACGAATCCCGGCAGGACTATGAAGCTGCTGTGGCAAGAGGAAAGCAAGGTGCAGACACACGCTGGTCGAAAAAGTGATAGACCCCCTATAGGCCCTCTATAGGGTATCTTAGAGAAGCAGAAGCAATAAGCAGAAGCAGATACGGTAAAAGGGTATAAGGGAACGGAGCCGCTTCCGCGCTCCGCTCCATCCACCCCGACAAAGGAGGCAGATACTTGCTGTTTGATTTTGACAAATTCGCGGATATCACAGCGTCGGTATTCCCCGGTGGGCCGTACACGCTGGACGAAGCGCTTGGCGTGTTCCGGTACTACTTCGAGCAATACGAGGCACACACCGGCAGACCGCACCCGCCGATCTGCGCAAGCCAGATCGTGCGCATCATCCAGGATATGCCGTGGATCGAGCAGGCCGACCGTGGCAGCGCATACGCCGACATTCCGCCGGAGAGCTACCCGCCCATGATCGACCAGCATTTCCAGACAAGATACCGCCGCTGCGATTACAACATCAACCACTTTTTCAGCGGGCGCATTCGCGAGCTGCGCTTTTATGAAACTTGTTATTAGGAGGATTCTTATGGACGAAAGATATATTATCGCCCCCGCTGCGCTCAAGGCGGAACTGTTCGGCGCTGAATTGAACGCCGTATCCGCGCACGGGCTTCTTGAACACGTTCTGGAACCGATGATTCACTGTCGAACCTGCGAAGGGATTCTGGAAGAATACGCAAAGGAGACCGGCGGCGATCTGGACAAGGCCGCCCGGGAATGGATGGAGGAGAACTTTGACGCGCTGGGCGCGGCACTGTTCGCGGTTGAGCAGTTGGTTTCTCTTACCGCAGACACGCTGCAAATGCTCCCTGTGGTGCAGACGAAGGAGGAAAATTAATATGTTCATTTCCAGAACGACAAGAGACGAACGCGTGACGATTGAAACAGCACTCGACAGCGCATTTCTGAAAATCGATCAGGCCGAGCAGCTGATTTATGAAAAAACAAACGTTCGCGAGGAGTTAAAAGCTGCCGTTTTGTCGTTGACAGACGAGCAGGCCGCGTATGTATTAAGGAGGTTACAATGCTGTTTGCAAGAAAAGAAATCGAACGACTGAGAGAAGAAAATCGCGTTCTGAGATCGCAGCTTTCACAAGAGAAGGAGAAATCGCGACGGTCTGCATTTATAGAAACTTCGAATCTCCCGGAATGTAAAAGTCTAGCCTGCGTCGGATGCGAACATATTGTTGTTCAGGTTACTCCGCACGGTGGATACTTTGTTGTAGGCTGCGGAAAAAATAACCCATGTGGGGATTACGTCAAATACAATGCCCCTGAAGTGCAGAAACAGGCTATCCGAGAAGCGCTGAATATCCAGTGGCAGCGCGGGAACTTACCCGTTTAACAAACAATTCAGAAGGAACCCGCATACAGCCCCTATCAGGGCAACAATGATATCTTTGATTGTCAGTCTGCCCTGCCAGATCGTCAACCTTCTGACAGATGACTTTGTGTATCGCCCAGACGATTAAAAATCATATACCGCTGTGAGGCCGTACAAGCCCCACAGCGGCGTTTTTTATTCTCCCGCATAAACGAGCGGGTATATGGCTTCTGGCGGCGTGTGCGGCGTTATAACAGCCACGCAGCAAACGAACGTTCGTGTTTCTTCAAGGCTTCATCAGCGAAATTTCGCTGGTGAATAACACAAGGGACGGAGGATGTCCCCGTCCCTCTATGTATTGGGCTAAGAACAGATGGTCAGCACGCCGCAGGTGCTTTAGCGGCGTACCTGCGCAGTACCTCGCGCAGGATTTTGCAAAGCTGCAAAGGGTAGGCAGCCCCGCACGCTTTGCCGACGGACACCGGGACTTTCTCCCGGCTGGTGGCCTGTTGGTTCCTTCCTTTTTTCTTAGTCTACAAACTCATCTTTTGAAGCCTTGTTCTTGGAAGCACTGGGACAACGCACTTTTGCTGTTCATTGCCGCCGGTTTTAGAAATGGCTTTGCTTTCTGCTTTGCAGTTCCGAGCTCCACATATGGTGCATACTCGACGTTTGTACCGACAAAAACGGATAATTCATCGTCGTTCGGCGCTGCGCCGCTGTATTTGCCTGTCTGGATAACACCGTTTTTCTGTTTATCCGCTCTATAGGTTTCGGCTGTTGGCTTCTTCCCAGCGAGTGCCCATGTGATGCTGTTTCGCAAAAGGCCAGTGTCTACCGTCGCAAGCCCCTCTGCCGCTCTCTCAATGACCATGCCGCACATCGTAAGTGCTTTCAATACCCGCGACTCGATTTCCTCTTTGCATTCTGCACTATAGTCTTTGAACTCAATGTTTGTCATTGCGCCTGTCTCTCCGTTCCTGCCAGATTTCCCCATAGCTCATAAAGACGATACCGAAAAACGCACCAGCGAGGAACAGCCCCGCTCCGATGATCATATTTCCCATGTCTGCCCCTTAAAAGTTCTCGATAGCCTGTCCGGCCAGCTCTTCCCACCATTTTCCCATGCTGATAATATGCGTTGGGTCAATTGCGGTGCGGCTGCTTCCGCCGCGTCCGGAACAATAGGACGCCACGCCTTCCAGCTCATTCCAAGCCCGCAAAACTGTCCCCATACCCGTTTTGCAGTTGTCGGAAAGAATACGCAGCGCAGCCGCGCCTTCGACATCGTCCGTTTTTTCGGAAGCTTCCAATGCGTATTTTGCAACCAATTTCAACATTGTGCTGTTGCCGGAATATTTCTCCGAAAACGCGCTGTAATCTTCCACGGTCAGCGCTCCCGATTTCAGAAGCTCCAATGCGTTCGCGTCGATCGCGTCCGGGTTCGCGAGGCTGTTTTTCTGAACGTCCTTTTCAAGCTCCTTGCGCAGTTCCTTGCACTTCATGTCAAACTCCGACCAGATTCGGCCATCTGCAATTTTGAATTCCGCCTCTGCTTTGCTCAAATCGAGCGCCGCTGTTGCGGTTCGCAGCTGCTTGTCTTCGGCGGTGTCATTGGGCCTCCACGCCTTCGCGTCGGTGTCTGCCCGCCGTGCCTGCACAAGATTGTCATAGGCCGCAGCGTATTCGTCGCGGGCGCTTCTGAATGTAGTGTCAAGTCGCTGTGCGTATCTGTTGTATCTGCTCATAATTTTCCTTTCTGCGGTCTTTCCCGCCGTCTATCAATTCAAATTTGGACAGTTTTCATAGCCGTTGCGGAATACGCTGTCGGCCTCATAGCTGACCTCAAAAAGCGGGGTATGATAGCCACTGCTGTCCTTTACAAGCTCGCGGTTTGCATCGTCCAGCTTTGTTTTAACTCCACTCATTTTGTTTTTTCTCCGTATTGTTCTTTTGCCGAAAAAAATCCGGAAAAACATAGTCGGCGGAGTGTTCATAAATAGGAAGAAAAGGCTGGTTTTGTTAGGTTTTTTATACAACAGGCCTGAATCTGTATACAGAAAAATCTTAAGTTTTCTGAGGTTTTTCTGTGTGCCGGTTCGATGCAGAACGCATATATGCAAAAAAGTTAAGGTTTTTTAAGGTTCTGTACGGTGTCTGCCCGGAGTTTCCTCGCGCGCGTAGTCGTGTCCAAAAACTAAAAGCACTCAGACATACGTCCGCAGCGTTTGGCAGACCGTAGGCGTTCTGAGCGCTTTCAGGGCGGTATTGCGAAGCCTCGCGTCAACCGGCTTGTCGTACCAGAATACGTCGGTTAACGCCTCGCGCAGCTCGTTCGGAAGCTGCTGCAAGGCCGCTTGTACGGCCTCGACCAGTTCCTCCCGCTCGATTTCCAAAAGTCGGTCTTCCGCCTGCTCATCCTGCACAAAGTCTACCAGCGTGTTTGTTCCCTCGCCGTCCTCGCCCAGCGGCGTATCGAGGGAAACGGCGGTCTGCAAGGGATCGTTTCTATCCCGCATTGTTCTCAGGCCGCATACGTCCGCGAATGCAGTCCGAAGCGTCAGTTCATAGATGCCGATGAAGCCCGTGCCGCCGCCCGGCCTCCACAGTCTGACAGCCCGCAGCATGGCAAGGTAGGCCTCCTGCGCCAGATCGTCAAATTCCGTGCCGCAGCGGTGGTTCAGCGCAGCTGCCCAGCGGCGGGCCTTCCTCGCGGCGTAACCCCGGACAGCCGCCCAAAGCGTCAGACTATCCAACTGCCCGCGCTGCACAGCCTCCGCGATCCGGTTTGTTTGTGCGGCGCGTTCCGTTTGTGCTTGCAATGTCCTGTCCTCCTGTGCTACAATGATTTTATCAGGATCACGCCGCACAGGAGCCGCCCGGAAGGGCGGTTTTATTTATAGCAGCAGCTCGCGCGCAGCCTGTTTGCGGCGGGCGGCGTCGGCGGTTCGGCGGCTTGTGCCGTCCATGCAGATGGTAATGGGGCAGAGCGTTTCCAGCCGATCGTAGATCCGGCGCAGCGACATATCCGATGCGTCTTTGATCTCAGCCAAAGACAGATTCGTCGTAATAATCAGCGGAAGGCCGGCCTGTCCGCGCTGGTCAACGACGGAATAGGTAACCTCACGCGCAAAATCGGTGCTGCGTTCTGCGCCAAGATCATCGACGACAAGCAGCTGATAGGCATTCAAACTGTCCAATATCTGCTGCCGGTCACGGCTCGACATGACCACGTTCAGGATCTTCGAAAAATTTGTGACAAGGACGCTGACGCCCTGCGCGATCAGCGCGTTCGCAATGGCATGAGCTAGGAACGTCTTGCCCGTACCGACGCTGCCGTAAAGCAGAATCCCGTAATTCTGTTCCAGGACCTTCGGCCATGTCTCCACATACCGGCGGCAGGTGCGGGATATTTTCCTATTCGCGCCATCGTCGGCCTTGAACGTATTGCGCCGGAATGTCGTGATTGCAAGCCCCGTGCCCGCCCATGCCTGCACAAGCTGCGCCTCGAATTCCCGCTGTCGGGCCTGTGCTTCCTCCGTCTCACGCTGCTTTCGGGCGCAAGCGCAGGAAACATGCCGCTGCATGGTCTTTTGCTGCTGGCCGCAGGTCATGGTGACCTCGATCAGCGTCGCTTCCCCGCAGACTGGACAGCGTTCAAGCACGGTTTGGTCTGGTGAAATGATAGGGAAATCTGTCCTATCCAAAGAAATCCGCCTCCCTCCGGTATTCGTCCGTCGTGCGGACACGATTCTTGTCCTGCGCCTTCTGCTGCGCGTCCGAGCGTTCCCACGTCCGAACCGCAGCCTTCCAGTCGACGATGGGCTTATTCCTGCCCTGCTTCCAGCCGTTGGCAGAGTAGAAATCAACGAACTTTTCCGGGTCAACGCTGCTTCCTCGTTCTTGGCAGTAAACCTTGACCTCGCCGACGGTGGGCGGGGTGAAGCGCGAAGCGCGCGGCGGCTTGTCCGTCGCCTTCTCTCCGTTTTGTTTTGCTCCGTTATGTTTCGTTATGTTATGTTCGGGTTCCAAGCTGGAAGCAAGCTGTTTCCGGTCTGGAACCATACTGGAACCAAGTACCCAACGCCCAGCGCTATCTTCGGATACCAAAGCACGTTCTGCCGCAAAAATTGTCTTGTGGTATCGGTCATTCTTGAGAGTGTTATTGATGTTCCAATCCACAATGACGATTACGCCGCTCTCGAAAGGAATGATGTAACCCTTCGAAGCCAGCAGCCGAAGATCATCGTCATTGCAGCCGACACCGCGTGCAATCTTCTTCGGTGATGCGACAAACCCGTCATCGTCGCCGTGCATCCCCAAGTGAAAATACAGTGCCTGTGCGCTTGCAGACATATCAAGAAATTTGTCTGTGTCAGTGACAGATAATGAAAACATTCGCTTTTGTGCCACGTGCTCACCATCCTTCCATGTGCTGCTGACCGGCCATATCCGCAAGCGCCGCTTCTGCTGCCCGGGCAATGCTGGAAATCTCAGCCGCCCGGCGCGACATGCTACGTGCAAAGCGTTGAACATCAGAGGAATTTTCCGGAAGGAAATAACCATGTAGGCAGTCCGACAGAATCAGCTTGCCCGCCTTACGTTCCGCCTGAATCCGCCGTCTAACTTCCCGCTCGTCTAGATTGGTGAGGGTGGCAAGCTCTGGCAGTTTGATCCCGTTCTCTGCGCCGGGATGAAGCAAGCCAAAAATCTTTAGCACTTTTCCTCCGCTCGTGGTAAAATCACAAGCGGAATGGTTGACTGCAAAATCTTCGTTCCGTGCCTCTGCCGATGCTGCAACATTGGCAGGGGTGCTTCTGTATTTGGGCATTAGCTTTGCTCCTCTCTGGGCTTGCGACTCTCTGTGTCGAGCATCTCTGAAAGAGCCGTAACGTTAATTAAGAATCGATTCCCTGTTTGAATCCCCGGGCAGATGCCCGCTGCGACCATGAGGCGTAGCCTGTGCTCTGACAGGATACCTGTTGCGGCCGTCTGGCGAATGGTTTTGAATTCTGGCATAAATTGGTCCCTCCCTTCAACGTTGATTTTCAACGAAAGTCGTTGACTTCTCGGTGTGTTCATGGTATCATGAGTTTGGGATAATTAAAATATCCTACATGTTATCATTTCTGCACAAATCTGCACGATTTATGACCATTAAATTATCCTACTCGGAGGTAATATGTTTTCTTTTAAGCAAGGTTTCAAAAGGGCACGAAAAAAAACAGGACTATCGCAAGAGGGCTTTGCCTGCAAATATCATTTTTCGCTTCCAACGGTAAAAAAGTGGGAGCAAGGGAAGGCTGTTCCGGATTTTGGGACGCTCTGTACACTTTGTGATATTTTTCAATGTAGCATGGACTATTTGGTCGCCGAGAATGATCTCCCGTCACATGATCTGCAATTCATACACGATGAGATAGGTTTGACTCTGGAAGGCATTGTAAAATTACAAAAAATACGGATGGAAAATAGAGAATACTCTGATATACTCTCAGCGCTTATTATGGATGGGAATTTTGAGTACTTTTTATATCTGTTAGACAAGCGATTTGCATATTCAACACCGGAAATGAATGTGCAGCCTGTTATTAAAAATATCGACGGAGAAGTGCGTTGCGCAAACGCGAAAGAGTACCATGATTCCTTGCGCGAAAGAGAGGTTCGCATTTCATTGGATGGTTCGCAAATAATTGCCAAAAAAAAGAATTTAATTGATACACTGATAAGTTCGGCTCTCACAGACAGCATGCAGAATTTGGCGAATGAATACATGGCAATAAAGGAGAATACGGACAATGGCTAACCTTCAGGAACGCCGGGACAAGGCGGGCAAACTGATTTCCTACTCCATCCGCGTCCATCGCGGGCGAGGGGCAGACGGAAAGCAGCTCAAGCCGTGGACGGCGACGTTTGACGTTTCGCCCACGTGGACGGAAAAGGGCGCGCGAAAAAAGGCCGAGGCTTTCGCCGCGACCTTTGAGAAGGAATGCAGAGCGGGCGTCACCACTGACAGCCGCCAGAAGTTTGAGCCGTACTGCGAATATGTAATTGCCATGAAGGAGCAGCGCGGAGCAAAGCACTCCACGATCGTCCGCTATAAGGAGCTGACCAAGCGCATCTATCCGGCTATCGGTCATATCAAGCTGAAAGATCTCCGTGCAGACCATCTGAACAGCTTCTATACGGCGCTCGGAAAGCCGGGGCAAAACAAGCGCACTGGTTCCGGACTGTCCGCGAAAACCATTCTGGAGCATCACCGGCTGATCTCTACGGTTCTTGATCAAGCAGAGAAGGAAGGCCAGGTTCCCTTCAACGTCGCGGCAAAGGCCACGCTTCCGAAGGTTGCCAAGAAGGAAGTAAACTACTTCCAGCCGGAGCAGATCGCGGCGATCCGCGACGCGCTCAAACAGGAGCCGCTGAAATGGGAGACGCTGGCGCACCTGTTCTTGCTGACCGGCGCACGGCGCGGGGAACTGCTGGGTTTGAAATGGAGCGCCGTTGACTTCGATAAGAACCGCGTCCATATCTGCAACAACGTTCTGTATGCCCCGGATCGCGGAATTTACGAGGATACCCCGAAGACGTCCACGTCTGACCGCTATATTACGCTCCCGGCAGAGACAATGCAGCTTCTCCGCACCTATCGCGCATGGCAGAACACTGAGCGGCTGCGTCTGGGCGAATTCTACGAGAATCAGGGCTTTGTCTTCTCGCAGGAGAACGGCAGCCCCATGCACCCGGACAGCGTGACAGACTGGATGAGCAAATTCAGCAAGCGCCACGGCCTGCCGCATATCAATCCCCATGCGTTCCGGCACACAATGGCGTCCATGCTCTATTTTAACGGCGTGGATTCCGTCTCGATCTCCAAGCGACTGGGACACGCACAGGTGAGCACAACGGCAAATATTTACGCGCACGTCGTCGAGGAAGCGGACAGGAAGAACGCAGAAATCCTCTCAGATATTTTCCTGAAAAAAGCGTGATTTTAAAAGCAAGTTGAATTAAAGTTGAATTCTTCGCCCGCTCATGGCTTTCATTTTTTGAAAAAGTATAGAAAAACAGCCGATTTCTAGTCGAAACCGGCTGTTTTTATGGTTGCGGGAGAGGGATTTGAACCCCCGACCTCCGGGTTATGAGCCCGACGAGCTACCGAACTGCTCTATCCCGCGATATAAGGCTCTCACAGAGCCTTATTATAATAGCAGAAGGCGGAGCGGTTGTCAAGGGGGCTGCTGGAATTTTTTTATCCCGGATATTCCGGTGCCGGGATATGCATCGGGAGCTGCACCATGCACAAAACAGCCAGCGTCACCGCGCCGAAGATCATCCAGGCGCGCATGGACTTTTTGCCGGTCAGGTGGGTATAGAGCGCGCAGACGCAGCCGAGGAGCAGCACGCATACGAGCCACGTGCTCTGTACGCGCAGGGGCGTGAGGCCGAAGCAGTCGATATACAGCGCCAGCTTGGAGATCGCGATGACGGCGAACAGCATGCTCTGGACCAGAAGGGCGGCGGACATCCAGCGGATCAGCTTCTGCTCCTGCCGCGCGGTGCGCGTGACGAGCCAGAAAAGGGTGAAGTTGATCGCCATGACGCGGCAGAGCTCGAAGAAGCCCTGGCGGGCGTATTCGGCCACGGTAAAGCTCTCCGGCAGCGTCCGGGTAAAGGCCCCGAACAGGTACCGGCCCTGCACGAAGAAGAACACGAGATACAGCGCACTGAACAGCCCGAGGGCCGCGGCCCAGATGCCCGCCGGGACGGTGCGCAGCTTCGGCAGGCGGTCGTTGTCCGGGACAAAGCGATTACAGAAAAAGAATATATGCAGACCCATTATAAAGGGTTAATGACTCAGTACAGGGATAATATCCAGAAGATGGAAATGGCAATGAACAGCATTTTAATCGGTGATTTAAGCCATCTTCAGGAGA
>ERZ779889.2509-NODE-2509-length-15038-cov-3.338517_pt1 | contig 15038 bp, 12 predicted proteins | sample MGYA00511030_ERZ779889 | MGnify/ENA primary metagenome ERZ779889 (study PRJEB29588, sample SAMEA2160616) | human gut metagenome | biome: human gut; feature: human-associated habitat; material: faeces | place: Denmark | collected 2008/2010 ...
GGATTCTTGATGGAAAATCCCATCGAGCTTTTTTTGAACGTCGGGATTTTAGTCCCCGTCTGTGTTTCCGGCATGGCTATAGGGTGTACCGGTTGGTTGGGTGTGGCTTGTGTCGTGCTTGTTGCCGGTTGCGTCGTTGTCGCTGTTTGTTGGGAGACAGCTTGTTGGGGGGCGGCCGCAGTGTTGGCTGATGTAGCCGGCTGTTGGGTTGCGGCCTTTTGATTGAATGTGGGTTTTAACGTTTGCGTAGGGCCTTGCCCACAACCGGGCGCATCGTCTCCGGCTGTAAGCTGTGCCAGTTGTATCAGGGTTATCTCCACGAGCAGGCGCTTGTTTTTGCTGGCCCGGTAGTTCAGGTCGCAGTCATTGCAAAGCTTCATGGCGCGGTAGAGAAATTTGGGTTCGCAGCGTGAGGCTTGCTCCTGATAGCGTTGGCGGATATTGTCTCCCACTTCCAGCAAAGGCAAGGTCGCACTGTCACGGCTGACCAACAGGTCGCGGAAGTGTGCTCCCAGGCCTGTGATGAAATGGCTGCCGTCGAATCCTTTGTTTAAGATGTCGTTGAAAAGCAGCATGGCGTCGGGCACTTTATTGCCCAGCAGCAGGTCGGTCATTTGGAAGAAGTATTCGTAGTCGAGCACGTTCAGGTTGGCAATGACGCTTTGGTAAGTGACGTTGCCTTGTGTGAAACTTACAATCTGGTCGAATATCGAAAGTGCATCGCGCATTCCGCCGTCGGCTTTTTGTGCAATGATGTTCAATGCTTCCGGTTCTGCCGTGATTTGTTCCTGTTGCGCCACGTAGAGCAGGTGTTCCACGGTGTCGTGTACGCTGATTCGGTTGAAGTCATAAATTTGGCAGCGTGAGAGAATCGTGGGCAGGATTTTGTGCTTTTCGGTTGTCGCCAAAATGAAGATAGCGTGATGGGGCGGCTCTTCCAGAGTCTTTAGAAACGCGTTGAAGGCTGCTTGTGACAACATGTGCACCTCGTCGATGATGTAGACTTTGTATTTCCCGATTTGGGGCGGGATGCGCACTTGTTCAATGAGCGAACGTATGTCTTCCACCGAGTTGTTGGAAGCGGCATCCAGTTCGTGGATGTTGTAGGAGCGTTGCTCATTGAATGCACGGCACGACTCACATTCGTTGCAGGCTTCTCCTTCAGGAGTCAGGTGCATGCAGTTGATGGTTTTAGCGAAGATGCGTGCGCAAGTTGTTTTCCCGACGCCGCGAGGGCCGCAAAACAGGTAGGCATGCGCCAGCTTTTGAGTGAGAATCGCATTTTTCAGCGTAGTGGTCAGGGCCTTTTGGCCAACAACAGAGTTGAATGTTGAGGGGCGATACTTGCGTGCCGATACGATATAGTTTTCCATCCGCGTGGTAATTATTTGTCTTAGTTTCTTGCAAATGTACATTAAATAATCGTTTTATATGCCTTCTTCCTTTCGAAAACTTTCTATCTTTGCAGAGATTTAAACTAACGAAGTAGTTATGAGTAAAATAGTTAGGATTTGGAATTTCATTTGCCGCTATAAGTATGCTGTCGTCTTGTTGGTCTTTGCCGTCATCATAATCTTTTTGGATGAGAACAACCTTATGCGGCTTTTTAAGTATAAGCGTGAAATAAATTCATTGCGCAACGAAATCGAATATTATCAGAAAATATTCGAACGCGACACAGAACGGCTGAATGAGTTACAGGCCAGTCCGGAGGGCATAGAGAAAGTGGCGCGTGAACGCTATCTCATGAAAGCTCCCAACGAGGACATTTATATTTTCGAAGAAGAACAATGACAACGATTATGAATAAAAAATATTTGGACTATCTGGCAGTTGCCGGGGCTATTTTCATATTGGTGGGAGCCGGCTCCTACATCACCCAGTGGACACTTTCTCCTTATATATATAGCGTTGGAGCGGTTTTGTTTGCCATTTCGCAGTTTATGGCGCGTTATGAAGGAAAGAACATAATCATCCGCCGATTGCGCCGCCAACAAATTTTCGGTGCTTTTTTATTAATGCTTACGTCGGTTTGTATGTTTACCTTACACCGCAATGAGTGGATTGTTTGCCTGACAGTTGCCGCCATATTGGAACTTTATACTGCATTCAGGATACCGGCCGAACTGGAAAAAGAAAAATTTAATTAGCTCTAAATCCATCCGGATTATTATAATTATTAATAAAAACTTTCATTAACGGCGTAGAATAGTAGTATTTTTGTTTCCCCGTTGTACATATAAAGCAAAACATGATGAGTAGGTTATTATTGTATATTCCTCTGGTTCTTTTGGCATTGACATCGTGTAATAAATACAAAGTGGAAGGTTCGGCTTCAGATGCTGGGCTGGACGGTCGTATGTTGTTCTTAAAAGTGCTGGGGACAGACCGAACCTGGAAAAGTGTCGATTCTTGCGAAGTGGTACACGGAGAGTTTGCGATGAAAGGAGAAGTAGACTCCACGATGATGACCACTCTCTTCATGGACGATATGCCCGTTTTGCCGATGGTATTGGAGAAGGGAACTATCAAAATCAAAATTAGCGAACTTGAGACAAAGGTAAGTGGCACTCCGTTGAATGAGGCTTTGTATGATTTTCTCGACAAGCAAAACAAACTGCAAGTCAAGATGAATGAGTTGTTGCACAAAGAGAGTCAGATGATTCTTAATGGGGAAAATCCTGATGAGGCACATGAAATGGTGAATCGTGAAGGGCAGAAGTTGTCGAACGAAATGAGTGAGTTGGTGGTGGAGTTTATTACCGGTAACTTTGACAATGTGCTTGCCCGGGGTGTTTTCCTGTTAATTGCAAGCAATATGCCTTATCCGGTTATGACTCCGGAAATCAAACAAATCATGGAGAAGGCACCAGATTCTTTTAAAGAAAATGCACTAGTAAAAGAGTTTGTGACAGTTGCCGAAGAAAACACGAAACAGGTGCGCTGAAGTTTTCCCGTATAGTCTCCTTCGTTGAAAGAGTGGAGGGAGGGGGATATTGTCTGTTTTCATATCTTTCAGTTCTTTTTCAAAGTTGCCTTTCTATCTTATTCCAGTCTAGATAATTTCCTTGCATAAATGCAAGGTTGTATTTGTAATAGCTTCATAGTCAACAAACAAAGAGATGTCTGTTGTGATGCCTTAATAATAGCGAATATGAGAGGCTTATAATCGCGAAAGTGACACCCTCACAATCGCGATTGTTACACTTGGTGAATCGCGGTTGTGAGAGTGTCAGGAGAGTAAAGGAAAGAAATGATGCCCGGCAGGGGGACGGTGTTATTGTCGTAATTTTAATCTTTGTATTTCTTTGGTAAGCGTGTTTGAATAGCCTCGTATGCTTTTTCCATAGTAGCCTTGATGTCTTCTTGGCCTTGTCCTTGCGGGTAGATAGGGTCGTGCATGGTGAGTATCATGCGATGGCGTTTGATAAATTTGCTTGTGCGGGGCAAGATCTCAAACGAACCGTCAATCGTGAGCGGAACGATGGGCAGTTGCAGTTCGTCGGCCAACTGGAATGCTCCTTTTTTGAACGGGCGCATTTTTCCGTTGTATGTGCGGCTACCTTCCGGAAAGACAACAAGCGAAGTGCCGTCGATGAGGGTATGACGGGCTTGCTCGATAGTTTCTTGTATCTTTTTGGGACCGGATTTGTCTACGAATATGTGTCCGGCCGATTGGCAGGCTTTTCCCACAAACGGGATGTTTCGAAGCGATTTTTTCATCATCCATTTGAAGTTTCTTCCTAAAAAACCATAGATGAGGAAGATGTCAAAAGCACCTTGGTGGTTGGCCACGAAGATATAAGACTGGTTGGTCTTGACTTTTTCGTTATTGTTGACTTTGATGGGGAGCAGAAGAATGTAGCAGATGAGTTGCGACCATACTTTTCCCGGATAATAGCCCCAAAAGTGTGCGCTTCCGATAAATGACCCCACGATAGTGACCAATGCTGTCAGGAGCGTAAGAACCAACAAGATGGGCAACGCTATGCAGATTTGGTAGATGCGATAAAGTATTTTTCCCATATTAGAGTTTAAATAAGTCTTCTGAAAATTCGGCACAAAGTTAGTGATATTTCTCTACTTCTTGCGCAAGGTTATTACCGTAATTTCAGGCCATGCGCCAAAACGGAAGGGAAGCATCACTTCGCCTACACCCACATTGACATAAAGTCCGCGTCCGTGGTCTAGGTACAAACCGTCATTTTCAGCGAAAAACCAGGAAGCCGGAGTGAAACCAAACAGTTTGAACTGCATGGCATGGGTGTGTCCGGCCAACATGAGTTGTACATCGCTTTCGGGGAGCACTTCGCGGCGCCAGTGTGTCGGGTCGTGGCTGAGGAGCACTTTGAAAAGTCCCTCTGTGCCTTTCATGGCTTTGGGCAGGTCTCCGTGTTGTGGAAATGGAGGAAGTCCTTGGTTTTCCACCCCGACAAGCGCTATGCATGTGTCGCCCCGATGCAGGAGGGTATGGGCATTGTTCAGCAGATGCCATCCCATGCGTGCCTGCCGTCTTTTCAAGTCTTCCATATTGGCCTGTCGTTCAGCTTCGCTGTTCCAGCGTATATAGGTGCTGTAGTCATGGTTGCCGAGTACAGAATAGACGCTGTCGGGTGCATGTAGTTGTGCCAGGATGCTCTCCACATTGTCTAGTTCGGTGGCACGGTGGTTCACCAAGTCGCCGGTAAACACAATGACATCTCCCTTTTGTGCATTGATGAGGTCGACAAGTTTTTGTACTTGCTTGGGATAGCCTGCAATCGTCCCGATGTGCAAATCTGAAAATTGCACGATGCGGTAACCATCAAAGGCTTCAGGCAAGTCTTCAGATTGAAAGCTGACTTCTTTCACTTCATAGTCGTGCCAGCCATAAAGAGTGCCGTAGAGCACCATTGCCATGCTGCCTATGCCGGCAATCAGGCCGAGGGCTGTTCCGGCTGTTCCTGCCGGATGCCATATACGTTTGAAGGCTTTTCCCAATAAGGAAAACAGGCTGAAGAGTCCTTTGGGGATGATGATGGCCATGTAGACAATGAGATAGATGCCGGCAAGATGGGTTTCCTTGTCGCTATAGTCTTCATTGAAGACAAGGAAGACAAGCATCATCAGCAGTAGCAACGACGGGATGAAATAGAGTAACCGGAGCGACAGCCTGCGGGTGAGCTTGCGGATGTATGCCCGGTAGATATACCAGTCAGACAATACCATGCAGGCCAGGAGGAAGAAGAATATTCGTTGAATCATGCAGATGTGTGTTTGAGGGTTATTGGTCTGTTATGTTGGATGCGAGAAATTTGCGGATGGTTTCCGGTGTCATTCCCCGCCGGGAGGCATAATCGGCCAGTTGGTCTTCGCCGATTTTTCCCACAGAGAAGTAGCGTGCCTGCGGGTGGGCAAACATGAGTCCGCAGACCGATGCGCGTGGCGTCATCATGCCGTTTTCTGTAAGCCGGATGCCGATTTGTGACATGTCGAGAAGTTCGTCGAGCAGGAAGCTGACCGACTGGTCGGGCAAAGACGGATAACCCACGGCAGGGCGTATGCCTTGGTATTCTTCCCGTAGCAGTTGTTTGATGGTGAGATGTTCGTCTTTGGCATATCCCCAAAACTCCTTGCGCACTTGTTCGTGCATCCGTTCGGCGGCGGCTTCGGCGAGTCGTTCGGCAAGTACATGCACCAGCATGCGGCGGTAAGGGTCGTTTTCGTAGAGCTGTTCCAGCAGTGCATCGACGGTGGTGGCAAAGATGCCCACGACATCGGCCTGTCCGCCGGAAAGCGGGCGTACGAAGTCGCTCAAGCATAGACACGGGATGCCGTCGGTTGAGGCTGTCTGCTGGCGCAGCAGGGGAAAGCGTACGCCATCGAGCAGGAGGTCGTCACCTTCGGCATTGGCCCGACACAGACGAAAGACTCCATGCACGTGGTATTCTTCATCAAGTTGCCAGAGCATGCGTTGGGCTTCTTTGAACAGTTGCAAGGCTTCGGCTGCCTTAGGACGGTCTTCAACCGGAAAATCGCGTAACCATAAAGCACGGCACGTGTCGCATCCATGCACGTCGGCAATGCCGGCGAAACGAGGCTGGAATCCCCAGGCATGGAAGAAATATATCCAGTTGATGTAGTCTGTCAGTTCGTGTATCTTGTATGTAAGTTTCATAGTCCTTAGTTACGGTTGAATGTCAAGGCTTGTCCGCGGTAGGAATCGTCTATGCGGCCTTGTGTGTAGACAGCATGTCCGTTGACGAAGGTGTGTTCCACTTTCCAACGGTAAGTGTGCCCTTCCATCGGACTCCATCCACATTTGCTCAGGATGTTTTCATTGCTCACTTTCCACGGGCTGTCGGGACGCACCATGACCAGGTCGGCCTGATAGCCGGGGCGGATGTAGCCGCGACGTTCGATGTTGAAGAGGCGGGCGGGGGCGTGGCACATCTTTTCTGCCACGTCAGTGATGCTTAGCACGCCTTCATCGGCCAGTTCCAACATTGTCACCAGTGAGAATTGGAGCATGGGCATTCCCGAGGCAGCTTTCAGTGCGCCGCCTTCCTTGTCTTTCAGCAAATGGGGCGCATGGTCGGTGGCCACGACGTCCACCTTGCCTTCGGTCAGTGCGTGGCGCAGGGCTTCCCGGTCGGCGGCTGTCTTGATGGCCGGATTGCATTTGATGCGTGTTCCCAGCGTGGCATAGTCGTCCTGGGTGAAATACAGGTGCGCGATGCAGGCTTCGGCTGTGATGCTTTTCTGGTCGAGCGGGGCGGCATCCAGTAAATCCAGTTCGCGGGCTGTGCTGATGTGGGCAATGTGCAGGCGTGCGCCTGTTTCGTGTGCCAGCTTCACGGCAAGTTCCGACGAACGGTAGCAAGCCTCCGCGTTGCGTATTTCCGGATGGTGGACCACGTCAGGGTCGTCTCCGTAGAGTGCCTTGCAACGTTTGGTGTTTTCAGCGATGATGGATTGGTCTTCACAGTGTGCCACGATGAGCATGCCGGCTTCGGAGAAGATGGTGCGCAGGGCATCCATCCTGTCGACAAGCATATTGCCCGTGCTGGAACCCATGAACAGTTTCACACCGCACACACGTGTTTTGTCCAGCTCTTTGAGCATGGGCGCGTTGGTGTTGGTCGCGCCGAAGTAGAACGAATAGTTCACCCGGCTTTTGCGGGCAGCGTCGGCCATCTTGGCATTGAGTGCTTCGAGGGTCGTGGTCTGCGGTGTGGTGTTGGGCATGTCCATGAACGAGGTCACTCCTCCTGCTGCGGCCGCACGGCTTTCGCTTTCCATGTCGGCTTTCTGGGTCAGTCCCGGGTCGCGGAAGTGCACATGGTCGTCGATGACCCCCGGAAGCAGATAAGCCCCTTCGCCGTCGAGCATTTCGTCGCATGGTTGGGCCGGCAATGTTTCGCCCCGGAGCACTTCGGCCACTCGTTCGCCTTCGACGACGACTGCGCCGTCGAAACATTCGCCTTCATTGACGATGTGTACGTGATGGATTAATAGTCTGTTCATGATGGGTTGTTTTTACGTTTGGGATAATGTTTGAACCAACTGTCAAGTTTCAGCCGGACTACTCCGAACATGGCTTCGCCGAATATGCCGCCGCTCATCTTCGATGTGCCCAAGGTGCGGTTGATGAAGATGACGGGCACTTCCTTGATGCGGAAGCCGCACTTATAGGCCGTGAATTTCATTTCTATCTGGAAAGCATAGCCCTTGAAACGAATCTTGTCGAGTGCGATGGTTTCGAGCACTTCGCGCCGGTAGCAGACAAAGCCTGCCGTCGTGTCGTGTATTTTCAGACCTGTGACGATGCGTACATATTTTGATGCGAAGTATGACATTAGCACGCGCCCCATAGGCCAGTTGACTACATTCACACCGCTCACATAGCGCGAGCCGATGGCCACGTCGTTGCCTTCTTTGGCACATGCGTCATACAGGCGGGGGAGGTCGGCGGGGTTGTGGGAGAAGTCGGCATCCATTTCGAAGATGTAGTCATATCCTTGCTTGATGCACCAGCGGAAACCTGTGATGTAGGCTGTGCCTAGTCCCAGTTTTCCTTTGCGTTCGATGATATGCAGGCGGGCGGGAAATTCTTCTTGCAAATGTTTGACGATGGCTGCCGTCCCGTCGGGCGAACCGTCGTCGATGACCAATATGTGAAATTCTTTCTCCAGACCGAAGACGGCGCGGATGATGTTTTCTATGTTTTCTTTCTCGTTATATGTCGGGATAATAACGATGCTGTCGGCTCTTTGCATAAGTCTTTTTGATTAATACATAGGCAAAGGTAACATATTCGCTCGTAAAGGGTATATTTCATGCCAAATAAAAAGAGGCGCAAGCCCGCATTTTGTCGGATTTGCGCCTCTCGGTTGTTGCAGTGTCTGTTTAGAGCACTTTCTTATAGAGTTCCAGAATGATTTCCTCGGTCACCTCGCGCGGGTTGCCCGGTGTGCAAACATCCTTGATGGCCGATGCTGCCAGTTTCGGCAGGTCGCTTTCCTTGATACCCAGTTCAGACAAGTGTTGCGGGATGCCCACTTTGATGGACAGTGCTTTTACGGCGTCGACTGCTGCCTGTGCAGCCTCTTCGCGCGTCATGCCGTCCTTGTAGACACGCATTGCCTTGGCTATGTCGACATATTTGTCGAGGGCTGCCGGGGCGTTGAATTCCATGATGGTGGGGAGCAGCATCGCATTGGCCACGCCGTGGGGCACGTCGAAGATGGCACCCAGCGGGTGTGCCATGCCGTGCACCACTCCCAGACCTACGTTGGAAAAGGCCATGCCGGCAATGTATTGGGCCACGGCCATGCCGTTGCGTGCTTCGGCGTTGGTCGGTTCGAAAACGGCTGTCTCCAGATAGCGTGCAATCATTTCGATGGCTTTGATTTCAAACATGTCGCTCATTTCCCATGCTCCCTTGGTGATGAGGCCCTCGATGGCATGCGTCAGGGCGTCGAGGCCGGTAGCGGCCGTGAGGCTCTTCGGCAGGGTATACATCAGTTCGGCATCGACGATGGCAATGGCGGGGATGTCGTTCGGGTCGACGCAAACCATCTTTTTTTCATGTTCTTCGTCGGTGATGACGTAGTTGATGGTCACTTCGGCTGCTGTCCCGGCTGTGGTCGGCAGAGCGATGATGGGCACAGATTTCTTCTTTGTCGGGGCTACTCCTTCCAGTGAAACCACGTCGCTGAACTCCGGGTTGTTGGTGATGATGCCGATGGCCTTGGACGTGTCGATGGACGAACCTCCACCGATGGCAAGGATGAAATCGGCTCCCGATTCGGCGAAAGCCTTGACACCGGCTTTCACATTGGCCACGGTCGGGTTGGGCTTGATGTCGCTGAACACCACGTAGGGGATGCCTGCTTTGTCGAGCACTTCCAGCACCTTGCCGGTCACGCCGAATTTAATCAAGTCTTTGTCGCTGGCCACAAAGGCTTTGTGCAAGCCAAGACGTTTCACTTCCTCGGGCAGCACTTCGCGTGCACCCGGACCGAAGTAGGACACTTCGTTAAGGACAAATCTGTTTATCATTTCTGTCGGTAGATTAAATAAGTTAGTAAATACGATGTTTGAGTTGCAAAGGAAGTAAAAATTGCAGTCATTTCCGGTGTCTGTTAGCAAATATTATTCTTTTGGCTGCCTTGGCGTGTCCTTTTTTGTAGTCTTTATGGCCTCATTTTCCGGCTTTAAAACCCGCATTTGAGCGGAAAGGAGGGTAGCCGACCACGGATAGGAATCCGTCCGACCACGGAAAGGAAGGTAAGGAGGAGCGGAAAGGAAGCCTGGGCCGGCCGCTTTTGGAGGTGGTCCGGACAGGTGTGGTTGTGGAAGGGCGCAAAGATTGATGTTGGGGATATATTACCCAAATTCCACACCTTGTCAACATGGGGAAAGGAGGTGATTACGTTGCTGTTTTGAATGTAAGTTTCGGTAGATTTGGTGGTTATAGATTAGGAGGCGTGGGCGAATCATTGTGGAATGTGTTTTGTGTTGGGTGAAGTGTGCGCTATGCGCATCAAACAGAAACATCAAACAAACAATTCATAGCATGAAAAGCAGAACACGAACAAACAAAGAATGGCTGTTGGGCATCCTCGTGATGCTGGCATTTCCTTTGGGCTTATGGGGCCAAGGAGGCTCGGCCTTGCCGGACGGGCCATACGAGGAAAATACGGAAACGGAAGAAGTGTTGTTGCCCGATGGCAAAAAGCGTGTGACGGGTCTTGTGACCGACAAGCGGGGCGAGAGCATCATCGGTGCTACCATCGTGGTGAAAGGTGACCCTTCGACAGGGACGACGAGCGACCTCGACGGTAAGTTTACCCTCGACGTCCCTCTTCGTTCGACATTGGTTGTTTCATACATCGGCTATCGCACCCGCGAGATTCGGGTGAGGCGTGGCTTGTCGCGCTATCCTGTCGTGATGGAGGAAGACAACCAGGTGCTCGATGAGGTGGTGGTCATCGGTTACGGGACGGTGAAGAAAAGCGACCTTACCGGTTCTGTCTCCACCGTGGGCGCACGACAGTTTGAGGAACAACCCGTGAAAAACGTGGCCGACATCCTGCAAGGACGTACGGCGGGCGTGGAGGTGACTTCAAGTAGCGGTATGCCCGGAGCTGGAGCCAAGGTGCGTATCCGTGGTACGACTTCAATCAACAAGAGCAGCGACCCGCTTTACGTCATCGACGGCATTATTTCTTCCAGCGGGCTTGACGGTTTGAATCCGCAAGACATCCAGTCGATGGAGGTGCTCAAAGATGCTTCCTCGACAGCCATCTATGGTTCGCGTGGAGCGAATGGCGTCATCTTGGTGACTACGCGCAGCGGACGTAAAGGGCGGGCACGCATCACGTTCGACGGCAAGTTCGGCTTGTCGACGGTGCGTAAGAACTACGACCTGATGAATGCCTACGAATATGCCCAGGCGCTCAACGACGTGCGTGGTTCGGAAACCATTTCTGCCGAAGACATGGAAGCCTACCGGAATGGGACGAAGGGCATCAACTGGCTGGACTTGATGACGCAGACAGCCCTTACGCAAGATTATAGCTTGGGCATTTCGGGCGGCAGCGACAAGGTACGCTATCTTCTTTCCGGCAACTTGCTCGACCAGGAAGCTGTGACTATCAATTCCAACTATAAACGGTACGGGTTCCGTGCCAATGTGGATGCCGACGTGCGTCCGTGGCTGACAATATCGGCCAAGCTCAATGCGGCCGTCATCCACCAGCACAACGGTGCGCCCGACTGGTTCTCCGTCTTGAGCTATTCACCCACGATGGAAATGAAAGACCCCGAGACGGGTATCTACAACAAAGACCCTTACAACGTGGCCAACAGCACGAACCCCTATGCCCTCCTGACGGAGAACTACAGCGATTCGTACAGCTACAACCTGAATGCCAACCTCACGCTGCTTTTCAAGATAGCCAAGGGGCTGACCCTGTCGGTGCAGGGTGGATATGACTACGACCACAGTCCGTCGTATTCCTTCTCGTCGAAACTCGTCGCTCCGGGAGCCATCAGCAGCATGAACAATTCAAGCAGCATGCACCGCTACTGGCAAAACACCAACAACCTGACCTACCAGAACTCTTTCGGAGACCATACGCTCTCTGCTATGGCCGTGTGGGAAATAAGCCGCACCTACGACACAGGGTTGTCGGCCGGAGGTTCTAATTTGCTCAACGAAGGGGTGGGCTATTGGAACATTGCCAACGCAACCACACGCACAGAAAGCAACTCTTACACCGAATCGTCGCTAGCGTCGGGCATTGTGCGTGTCGGTTACGACTATAAAAAACGCTATTTCCTCACTGCCGCCCTGCGTGCCGACGGTTCGTCGAAATTTCAGAAAGACCACCGCTGGGGATGGTTCCCCTCGGTTGCATTGGCGTGGGATATTGCCCGCGAAGGTTTCATGCAACAACAAAATCTGGTGGAACAGCTCAAGCTCCGTGCCAGCTACGGTGTCACGGGTAATCAGGCTATTTCTTCTTATAGCACCCTGGGCATGCTTTCCAGCACGTCTTATGGTTGGGGTACATCGACAAGCTACACCGGATATTGGAGCAACCAAGTGGCTTCGCCCGACCTCACGTGGGAGAAAACTTATCAATATGACTTAGGGCTCGACTTGAGCCTTTGGGGCATCGACTTTTCGTTCGACTGGTTCAAGAAACGCACCGTCGACCTGCTTTTCCAAAAGCAAGTGCCTCGCTATGACGGCGGTGGTACCTATTGGGTGAACCAAGGCGAACTGGAGAATACCGGTGTGGAATTTTCCATGCACGCTTTCCCCGTGAAGACAAGTGTTGTATGGGAGACCAATTTCAACGCTGCTTACGTGAAAAATAACGTGGTCGACCTAGCAGGCGATGATTTTGTCCTTACAACCAATTACAGCAACTTGGGAGGGGCCATGCAAATCATGAAACCCGGATACCCGCTCGGTTCTTTTTATGTCTATCAATGGAAAGGATTCGACGATAAAGGTGCAAATCTCTACCAGAAAGCCGACGGCACACTGACCACGTCGCCCACTTCGGAAGACCTTGTCATCAAAGGCCAGGCCAGCCCTAAATGGACATTTGGGTGGAACAACACCGTGACATGGCGCAACTGGACGCTCAACCTCTTTTTCACTGCTGCCACAGGGTTTGAAAGATTGAACATCAGCCGTTTCATGATTTCATCCATGACGGGAGAAACACGTTTTATCCGTTTGCGCGATGCTTATTTCAAGGGATGGGACTACGTGACCGACAAGGCTGACGCACGCTATCCGAGCCTGACCAATTCGGACAATAAGTATTACGCCAACTCTGACTTCTTCTTGGAAGATGCTTCTTTCATCAAGCTCAAGAACGTCAGTCTTTCATACACCATCCCGCGTCGCTGGGCCAAGATAGCCGCCATACAGCTTTCTGTCAGTGCGCAAGATGTGTTCACCATCACCGGCTACAAGGGCATGGACCCCGAAGTTTATTCCGGTGCCGACGGACTTGACTATGGTGCATACCCCGTGCCCCGTACGGTAACTTTCGGAGTGAAGCTCAACTTCTAGTCCCTACACCTTTTAGTATATTGTATAAACTCAACATATATTACGACAATGAAAAAACTACATACAACACTCAAGGCTCTTCCTGTCGTTCTTGTTGCGCTTTGCAGCATGGCATCTTGTAGCGATTTCCTTGAAGAGCACCCGAAAGGCCAGCTCACCGACAGGGACTTCTTTGCCAGCAAGGAAGACCTTGATGCTTCGCTCAATGCACTCTATTCTGTTGTAGCCGTGTCGCAGTCGCAAAACAATTATTGCGGCACCAATTTTCTTGCAGGCGACGACATCTCCACACACCCGTCGAGCAACAAGCAGCCTTTGCGCGAACATGACCAGTATGCCGTGACCGACAACAATGCTTGGCTGTCTGCCATGTGGGAACAGCGCTACAAAGTCATCAAGGCGGCCAACTTTATCATCAATAATGCCGGTCGCACACAAGGTGCGTCGCAGAAAGACATAGACCAGGCCATCGCGCAAGCACATTATTGGCGTGCTTATTCCTATTTCTATCTTGTCACCACGTGGGGAGAAGTTCCCGTCACGCTCGAAGATGAAATCAGTTTCGACACGCCGCTTTCGTCTGTCAAAGACATCTATGACCTTATCCTTTCCGACCTCTCCATTGCTGAGGGCGAAAACGGATGTCCGGTGATGTACACTTCGGCACCGTATTTGCAAAACGGCGTTAATGTGGCCGTTTCTCAAGGAGCTGTCAAAGCTACTCTCGCTTACGTGTATATGTGCATGGCCGGATGGCCGCTCAATCTTGGACAAGAATATTACCAGAAGGCTGCCGACAAGGCGGAGGAAGTGATTGATGCAGCCGATAATGGTACGTATTACTATCGGCTTCTTGATAATTATTCCGACGTGCACTCGATGAAGTACAACAGTAATAACCCTGAAGTGCTTCTCGGCATTTATTACAACCGTGACCGCACAGCAGCTTCAACTCCGCAGACCGATGTGTTGCAGGACATGATGCAAAACGGCTGGGGAGATACCAACGGGGAGATAAAGTTCTGGAAAGAATTTCCTGAAGGGCCACGCAAGGATGCTACCTATTTCCCGCAAATCATGCTTTCCGACGGACAGTTGCACGATTGGTGGTACGACACAGACCCAGCCTCGCGTGCTGTGGTGGCTCCTGTCTTCATGAAATCGGTCGAAGCTACCGAACGTGGGACAGAGTTCGACTATCGCGACCCCACAAAGCTAGTCCAATATGGCGAGAAGACGATTCAGGTGATACGTTTGGCCCAGGTTTATTGCTGGTTTGCAGAAGCCACGGGGCGTACCGGGAAGGTCACTTCCAAGGCTGTTGGTGTGCTCAACCGTGTGCGCAACCGTGCCGACGGACAACAAACCAACCGTTATACTGTTTCCATGACTCCCGAAGAACTTGCCGAAGCCGGTTATAACGAACATGGATGGGAAGTGGCCGGTTATTATTGGTCGGGCTTTGCGACCCGTGCTCGCGACATGTTCCGTATGTACCGTTTCAAAGACCACTTTGAATACCGTGTGCAAAATCCGGAGATTGAGGTTGCACCCGGAGTGTTCCGTAAGGAAGCTGTTCCTGTCACCGGCACATGGGACGACAGCAAGATGTACAGTCCTTATCCTTATGAGGATGCCATTCTGAATCCGAATCTTCATAGATAAGTGCTTGAAAAATAAGAAAAGACAGAGCCGGAGAGGAAAACTCTCCGGCTCTGTCTTTTCTTGCGTGGTTTGGATTATTCTGCTGCTTTATTTGCAGGTTTTTCGATTCCGTCGTCTGTGGCACGTTTTTCCATCCGTTGGATGCGTGCATCAAGGTCTGGATGCGTAGAAAACAGTTGGTTGAGTTTGCCGCTTTCTTGCACTCCTGCTTCTTCTTGCAAGGCTTTCAGACGTCGGAATGCCAAAGCCATAGCCCACGGGTTTTTGCCACATTTTTTCAGGAACTCATAAC
>ERZ779889.2510-NODE-2510-length-15037-cov-3.407889_pt1 | contig 15037 bp, 9 predicted proteins | sample MGYA00511030_ERZ779889 | MGnify/ENA primary metagenome ERZ779889 (study PRJEB29588, sample SAMEA2160616) | human gut metagenome | biome: human gut; feature: human-associated habitat; material: faeces | place: Denmark | collected 2008/2010 ...
GCAAGCCGGGGCTACCGTAATCGGGGCTACACTGCAAACCACGCAGACCACCGCCTCTGTATACGACGCTTCCATCTCCGAAATAGAAATCCGCCTCGCCAAACTGGAGAAAGACCGCCAACGTTACCAGAATCTGGTACAGAGAAACGCGGCCACCCCTATACAACTCGAGCAGATAGAAACGGAATACGAAGCTACCCGCAAAAAGCTGGAAGCTACAAAACGGCAACAGAAAGCAGCCTTGTCGGGCGTAAACGAGGTATCACACCGCCGCGAAAGTACGGAAGCCGCCATTCAGCGGGCAACGGCCGCTTTGGAGATGGCACGCCTGAACCTCTCCTACACCGTAGTGACAGCTCCCTGCGACGGCAAATTGGGACGCCGTGCCTTGGAAGAAGGCCAGTTCATTACAGCCGGGCAAACCATCACCTACATTCTGCCCGACACTCAAAAATGGATTGTCGCCAACTACAAAGAGACACAAGTGGAGAACCTGCGTATAGGACAAGAGGTAGCCATCACCGTAGACGCCATCAGTGACAAGGAGTTTACAGGAACCATCACCGCCATTTCCGGTGCGACGGGTTCCAAATACTCATTGGTGCCCACCGACAACTCCGCCGGAAACTTCGTAAAGATACAGCAACGCATACCCGTACGCATCGACTTCACCCATCTGTCCAAAGAGGAGAACGGGAAACTTGCGGCCGGCATGATGGTAATAGTAAAAGCCAAACTCTGATTCTCAACGATTAATCATTAAGGAAATGCCCTCATACCCCAAGAACTATCCTTTCTATAACTGGGTGCCCAAACCGATAGGCATCATCATCCTGTTAGTGTTCTTCCTGCCTATTCTTACGGTAGGCGGAACCTACTCCGCCAACGGTACGGAAATGATGAGCGGCCTGGGTATCATATCCGAACATATCCAGTTTGCCAACTTCGCCACGTCCATAGGTATGGCGGCATTCTGCCCTTTCCTGTACCGGCTGGTATGCATACGCAGGGAGAAGATGATGTGCATCGCAGGATTCTCGCTGATGTATATCTTCAGTTATATCTGCGCCAAGACGGACAGCATATTCCTATTGGCATTATGCAGTCTGTTCATGGGATTCCTGCGCATGGTGCTGATGATGGTCAACCTGTTCACTCTCATCAAATATGCGGGGCATGTGGAAGCAACCGAGAAAATTACCCCCGGCAACGAACCCGCTACCGGCGAAGGCTGGGACAAGCTGGATATCGAACGAAGTGCCGCGCAGCCTGCCATTTATCTGTTTTTCATGGTACTGGGACAGTTGGGTACATCGCTCACCGCATGGCTCACTTACGAATACGAATGGCAATACGTTTATTACTTCATGATGGGACTGTTGCTGCTTTGCATCCTTATTTCGTTTGTCACGATGCCTTATCATAAATACGCCACCCGCCGTTTTCCCATTAACTTCAAGCAGTTCGGCAATGCCTCCATTTTCTGCATCACACTGATGTGCATCACTTATGTGCTGACCTATGGTAAGGTTCTCGACTGGTATGACGCCCCTACCATCCGTTGGGCAACGGTAGGAGCTGTGGTCGCGGGCATCCTGTTCGTCTATATAGAAGCAACCCGGCGCAATCCCTATTATCAGTTCGATGTACTCAAGCTGCGTACCATCCGCTTCGGATTCCTGTTCTACTTTCTGCTAATGGTGCTGAACTCCAGCTCTCTGTTTGTCAACGTATTTACAGGCATAGGAATGAAATTGGACAACTACCAAAACGCTACGCTGGGCAATTGGTCTATGTTAGGCTACTTTATCGGCGGTATCGCAACAATCTGGCTCAGCGTAAAAGGAGTGCACTTCAAATACCTCTTTGCCGCCGGATTCCTGTTTTTGGGATTATCCGCCATGTTTATGTATTTCGAGGTACAGGACGCAGGATTATACGAACGGATGAAATATCCCGTCATTATCCGCTCCACGGGCATGATGCTCCTATACTCGCTGATACCGACTTTTGCCACCCAGCGTATGCCCTATAAGTTCCTGTCCTCGTGGATTTGCACGATGCTTACCGTACGCATGGTGCTCGCTCCCTGCATCGGAACCGCCTTATATAGTAATGTGTTGCAGGAACGGCAGCAATACTACATCACCCGTTATGCGCAGAATGTGGATATGATGCATCCCGAAGCGTCCGCCTCGTTTACGCAAACCGTGCAAGGAATGCAATATCAAGGAAAAAGCAAACAGGAAGCCGTCCACATGGCAGCCATGTCCGCTAAAGGACGCATTCAGGTGCAGGCCACCTTATCGGCGGTCAAGGAAATGGCGGGTTGGACGCTGTACGCCTGCCTTTTTTGCATGATATTTGTCGTGATACTGCCCTATCCTAAACGGAAATTATTAACTTAGCGCTGTTTTCAAACGAAACCTGTAATCTCTATCATCATGGATACCCGGCAAGAACGTTTATCGCACCTTGACAATGCGCTATCGAGCAAACAACAAATTTGCAGTTCGGAAGGCGTGCTCCGCTCTTTTCCGTCTGCCTTGCAAAGCCCGTTTATGATAGACGGGGTGGGACTGGTGATTTGCCGCCGGGGAAGTTTTACCTTCATCCTCAATCAGAAATCGTTTTCCGCCAAAGACGGCGATACGCTCTTTCTTCCGAAAGACTCCCTGTTTCAAGTACTGTACGTATCCGACGACGTGGAAGTAGTCATCTTCATTTATCAGACCGATCCCATACGGGATATTATGGGAAATTCGGTAGTATCCATGAACCTGTATTCACATCTGGCCACCGAACCGTGCTATGTATGGAACACCGGAGAGGAAGAAGAGGTCTTGAAATACCTGTCGCTACTGGACAATACGCTGAAAATAGAAGAGAACACGTTCAACCGATACGAGCAGAAACTGCTCCTGCTGGCATTGACATACAGGCTTTGTTCGGTCTACACCCGTAAACTCATTGCGGAGAAAGCATCCGTAAGCCACAAGCATGACATCTTTATCCGCCTGGTTCAGTTGATAGAACAATACTATACGAAAGAGCGGGGAGTGGACTTCTATGCGGACAAGCTGTGCCTGTCGCCCAAATATCTTTCGGCTCTGTCCAAGTCTATCTGCGGGTATACGGTACAGGAGTTGGTGTTCAAATCCATCATCCGCAAGAGCATTTCATTGCTCAAGAATACACAGAAGAACGTACAGGAGATCTCCGATTTCTTCAACTTCCCGAACGCATCCTATTTCGGCACTTTCTTCAAAAAACAGACAGGAATGTCGCCCCAACAGTACCGCAGAAAATAGGCAAACGGCAAACCGCCACTACGCTTTCAGCCGAATGACGAAACGGCTGCCTTTTCCCAACTCGCTCCGGACAGTCAGCGTGCCTCCATGAGCCTCTACAAAATCTTTGGATATGGAAAGCCCCAAACCGCTTCCCTGCACTTTCGTACCGGGTACGCGGAAGTAGCGGTCGAAGATACTTTGGTGATAACGCGGGTCGATACCTTTGCCGAAGTCCTGCACATAGAGCTCCACAAAATTATCTTCCTGCTTTGCACCGATAACGACGCGGCCGTTTTCTTTGGAATAACGAATGGCATTACTCAATAAGTTAGTGAGCACCCATGCTATCTTCTCGCTATCCACAAACAGCTTCGGCATCTTCTCTTCCGGATATTCCACCTCAATCTGGATATTGAACTTATCGGCCTGTACCTGATTCGCCTTGATGGCATACTCTATCAGTTCGATAGGTTTCGTTATTTTCGGTATCATCTGCAACTTGCCGGCTTCCACTTGCGTCATGTTAAGAAGCTCGCCCGTAATACCCAGCAGGCGGTCGGCGTTCTCCCTGATGCTCTTTGAAAGTTGTTCCTGTTCCTCGTTCAAGGCGCCCACACGATTGTCTTCCAAAAGCTGCAGACTCATAAGGATGGCGGAGATAGGGGTTTTCAGCTCATGCGAAATCGTAGAGATAAAGGTTGTTTTCGCCGTATCCAGTTCTTTAAATTCGGTGATATTCTTCAACAGAATAACATCGCCCAGATTATGGGATTCATCCGTATCGGCATCCGTATTCATAATGGTAATATAGGATGCCTGAAAATAGCTTTCCTTATTATCCGCATAAATCTTCAAAGGCTCTTTCTTCTCGCCCGGATTGATTAATTCCCTCACCAGCCGCCGGAGCAGGTCGTTTTTCAGCGACAGTTCCTCGGCAGAACGGCGTATGACATCTTCACGTTTCAGATTCAGTACGGTCAACGCTTCTTTATTGATGAAAAGGATTTCGTGCCCGCGGTTTAAGCCGATAATAGGCTCATGGATGCTGTTTACAATGGCTTCCAGGAACTTTTTGGCAGATAAAATATCATTCAGCGTACTGGTACGATATTCCGTGAGGCGTTCCGCCATGCTGTTAAAGCTATCGGCCACTTCGCGAAATTCTTCGTGCTCGCTCATATCAAGACGCTTTTCATAGTTATGGTTGGCTATTTCGAGGATGCCTTGCGTCAGTTCCCTGATAGGTTTATTTATGGAACGGGGCAACCATACCAGCAGCACGATACTGGCAAGAATGCAAATGCCGCCCGTTACGGAAATCCACAGCAAGGCGCGCTGCAAGCCAGGCATGGCGGCAGGGCTATCCGGCTCCGTAGCCGTCAGTATCTGGAGATTCACAACCGAGAGGGCTACCAGCAGGATTATCATACCTGCGAGAATGCCTACACTGAGTATCAATTTAGTACGAATGTTCATAACGCTCAAGGAATTAAATTTTATGCAAGTATAATCAAATCTATGTTTGCTTGCGCCAGTTCGCTCACAAATTTTCTATATCTCAGCACCATAAACAAAGATTGCGGCAAAGCGAACGAGGGACTGCCCATACAAACGGTCGTTATCTGTTTCTCTCTGCAAGCCGTAACGATACTGCCCGGCACGTCTTTGGACTGCACCTGCATAACCTCTCCGCCCAATTCGGTCACCAGTTTGAAATGATTCAGCAGATGCCGCTGATTCGCAAGCGCGATGCGGTCGGCGCTCTCCCGGGGAGTCTGTACATAGAGAGCCACGAATGATGTATTATAACGGGTTGCCAGCCGCGCCGCCTTACGGATAATACGGCGCGGCGTCTTTTCATGGCTGCTGATACACGCCATGAACTTCTCATGCCGCACACCGACACTGGAAACCACCACTTCATTCTCCACTTTTTTCTCCACCCTTAACGCCACTTCTTTCAGAGCCAGCTCACGCAGTTGCAGAATATTTTCCGTCTTGAAGAAGTTGTTCAACGCAAGGGCTACTTTATCCGGCTTGTATATCTTGCCGGCTTTCAGGCGGGTTATCAGTTCTTCCGCCGTCAGGTCGATATTCACCACTTCATCCGCTTCTTCCAGCACACTGTCGGGAATGCGCTCCTTTACCTCGATACCGGAAATACCTTGCACTTCTTCATTAATACTCTCGATATGCTGTATGTTGACGGCGGATATGACATTGATACCCTCATCCAGCAAATCCATTACATCCTGCCAACGCTTCTCATTCCGGCTGCCTTCTACATTGGTATGCGCCAGCTCGTCCACAATGACGATTTCCGGATGGATACGGATGATGGCGTCAAGGTCCATTTCCTCGAGTTCCTTGCCCTTATAGAATATCTTACGCCGGGGAATTACGGGCAGTCCGGCCAACACCGCCTCCGTACCGGCGCGTCCATGCGTTTCCACATAGCCGATATTCACGTCTACCCCATTATCCAGCAAGTCATGGGCTTCCTGAAGCATACGATAAGTTTTGCCTACACCGGCAATCATGCCGATGTAGACCTTAAACTTACCGCGACGTGATTTCTTAATCAGGTCGAGGAAATGTTGTACGCTCTCTTCCCTGCTCATGGCTTCAGAGTTATACCGAACACCAGGTGCGCATCTTCCATACGGGGATTCCAAATAGCCTGCGCAAATACCGGTATAGCGAACCTATCCGTTACCTTGATGTCTTTCGTGGCTTTCAGCGCCAGATTGGTTACGGCAAAGCCGCTGTTTGGAACTCCGTAAACACCCGAGCCGGCTTCGTAAGGCAGAAAACCGCAAGTGGCATTCAAATCGACGGACTTGATGCTGAACGGATAGTTCAACTCTACATAAGAAGAATAATTCTGTTCTCCCTTCTCATTCTTATCCGCACCGGCAAACATCGTGTACCAGGCTATTGACAGCGGGAACTTCTCCAACGGCAGCGTGTAGGCAAGCCCCGCTTCAAAATGATGGGCCGTCTCATGGCTTTTGAAATTAAAGTACTTATTGCTTCCCTGACCTGCCCACCAAAGACTGGCAACGGACAAGGTCAAACCGGAATCGCCGAACGTATAAGCTGCCGTCAAATCTATTTCTTTTGCAGCCTCACCGTCCGAGGAGCTTGTTCCGTCAAAATCGGTAGAGCCCCATGCCGTCAACGAAAAGCCGCCTATCCCAAATCCTAAAGTCGGCTGGAAGCTAACCCCGGTTTGATAAAAGCCGCGCCACACATAGGAACTGACTAAATCACCCTGTATCTTAAACTCCTGCGCCTGTACCTTGTCCACTCCCATAACACTTGCCGCCAAAGCAGCGATAAAACCTATTACTGTTACTCTTATCCTATTCATATCTTTCATTATTTTCTTATTTTCCATTTGTTTCTTCCAATGCGATATTCAACTTCAACACATTCACTTTCGCCGTACCGAACAACCCCAGCAACGGTTTTTCAACAGCCTTGTCAACGATGCTCCGGACAGTAGCCTCATCCAGTCCTCTCGCCTCAGCCACACGCTTTACCTGTACATAAGCGCTGGCAGGCGTAATGTCAGGGTCAAGCCCCGAAGGGCTGGCCGTTACCATTTCGGCGGGAACCTCTTTGCGTTGCAAATAAGGATGATGCAGCAAGAATGTATCTATGCGCGCTTCCACCTCCGCAAGGTATTCTTCGTTTGTAGGACCTTTGTTACTACCTGCCGAACTGCTCGCGTCGTAACCGTCACCGGCACAGGAAGGCCGTCCCCAGAAAAAAGTGTCTTCCGTAAACATCTGCCCCACATTGGCGGCGCCCACTACCTTGCCGTTCAGGGTCAAGACCTCGGCATTACCTTTATTCGGTCCTGCAAATTGCGCGAATATCCATAAGACAAGGATATAGAACACGGAAAAGAATACGCAGAAAGCAATGGTTATTTTAACTGATTTCCAAAGAGTTTTCATTTTCTTTCTATTTTAAATTAAAAAAACAAACTGACAAACATATCTATTAACTTGATACCTATGAACGGCGCTATGACACCGCCCAAACCATAAATCAGCAAGTTGCGGCGAAGTAGCGCGCTTGCGCCGATCGGTTTGTACCGGACACCCTTCAATGCCAACGGTATCAGTATGGGGATGATGACGGCATTAAAGATGATAGCCGAAAGAATGGCCGTCTCAGGGCTATGCAACCCCATGATATTCAACGGAGCCAACTGAGGAATGGCCGCCATGAACAGCGCGGGAATAATGGCAAAGTATTTGGCTACATCATTCGCGATGGAGAACGTGGTGAGCGTGCCGCGTGTCATCAGCAACTGCTTGCCTATCTCTACAATTTCAATCAGCTTGGTCGGGTCGTTGTCAAGGTCTACCATATTACCGGCTTCCTTTGCAGCCTGCGTACCGCTATTCATGGCGACACCCACATTTGCCTGCGCCAGCGCGGGGGCGTCATTGGTTCCGTCTCCCATCATGGCAACCAGTTTGCCGGCCTGCTGCTCTTTCCTGATATATTCCATTTTATCCTCCGGCTTTGCTTCGGCGATGAAATCATCCACACCGGCTTTTTCGGCAATGTATTTGGCGGTCAACGGGTTGTCACCGGTTACCATCACCGTCTTCACCCCCATTTTGCGCAGACGCTCAAAGCGTTCCTGAATACCCGGCTTGATGATGTCCTGCAATTCAATGACTCCCAACACCGCTTTATTGACACATACCACCAGCGGAGTACCGCCGTTGCCCGAAATGGCGGCAATCGCTCCTTCTACTTCCTTCGGGAACTTATTCCCCGCGCTTTCCACAATCCGACGAATCGCGTCGAACGCGCCTTTACGTATTTGAGTACCGTCTTGCAGGTCGACACCGGAGCATTTGGTTTCGGCTGTAAACTTAATCATGTGAGCGCCCGCTGTGTTGAGGTCGCGCATACGATGTCCGTTCTCACGTCCCAGCTCGATGATGGATTTCCCTTCCGGGGTTTCATCGGAGAGCGAGGACAGCAGGCAGGCCTCCACAAACACCTTTTCATCAATGCCCGGAGCCGGATGGAACTTGGTAGCCTTACGATTACCGATAGTGATTGTACCGGTCTTGTCCAGCAGCAACGTATCAATGTCACCGGCGGTCTCAACTGCTTTACCCGACTTTGTAATCACATTGGCACGCAGGGCACGATCCATACCGGCAATACCGATGGCCGAAAGCAGACCGCCGATGGTTGTCGGTATCAGGCAGACAAATAATGAGAGTATGGCCGCAATGGAGATATACGTACCCGGATGGTCGATAGCGGTATAGTCCGCCATCGGAATCAACGTAATACATACGATTACGAACACCAACGTAAAACCGGCCAATAAGATAGTCAGCGCTATTTCGTTCGGTGTTTTCTTACGGGTGGCGCCCTCTACCAGCGCAATCATCTTGTCGAGGAAACTCTCGCCCTGTTGCTGCGTAACCAACACCTTTATCTTATCCGACAGAACCTTTGTGCCGCCGGTGACGGAGCTTTTATCACCGCCCGCCTCACGGATTACCGGAGCGGACTCACCGGTAATGGCGCTCTCGTCAATAGAAGCCAACCCTTCCACAATCTCTCCAGCGGCAGGAATCGTATCGCCGGCTTCGCAAATAAAGAAATCTCCCTTTTTGAGACGCGCGCTGCTGACGGTACGCAACTTACCTTCCACCAAGACCTTGGCGGGAGTTTCCTCACGCGTCTTACGCAGGCTGTCCGCCTGTGCCTTGCCACGGGCTTCGGCAATAGCCTCGGCAAAGTTGGCAAACAATAAAGTTACAAACAATATCACAAACACCAGGAAGTTATAGCCGAACGTCCCATATTCCGATGTTCCCAAAGAGAGGATGCAGACCACCAGCATCACCAGTGTCACCAGCTCCACGGTGAACATTATCGGATTCTTTATCATCACCCGCGGATTCAACTTCACGAATGACTGTTTCAAACTTTCCATTACTTGCTCCTTCTGAAACAAAGAAGCTGATTTTTTATCTTTCATAAACATATCTAATTATTCTTATCTCGTTACAAACTGAAGTGTTCGGCAATGGTACTCAACGCATGTGCCGGGAAGAAAGACAGCGCTGCCACGATAAAGATTACGACAAAAGTCATTACGGCAAAGGTAAACGTATCGGTTTTCAGCGTACCGGCACTTTCGGGCACAAACCTCTTCTGCGCCAGCAGACCTGCAATGGCGACCTGTCCCACAATAGGAAGAAAACGGCTCAGAATAAGTACCCATCCGCAGGCATAGTTCCAAAAATAAGTGTTGTCGCCCAAACCTTCGAAACCGGAACCGTTGTTGGCAGCGCACGAGGTAAACTCATAGAACTGCTCGCTCAGTCCGTGGAAACCGGGATTATTCAGCCAACCGCCCTCACTCTCCACAAACCCCGGATGATGCGCAAAGAGATAACAGGACAAAGCCGTACCCACCAATATCACAAACGGATGAAGCAGCGCGACGATTGTCGCTATTTTCATCTCCCGGGCTTCCACCTTCTTTCCTAAGAATTCCGGTGTACGTCCCACCATCAGTCCGCTGATAAAGACCGCGATAATAATAAACGTATAATAGTTCATCCACCCTACTCCGACACCGCCGAACCAAGTGTTTATCTGCATGTTCAGCATCTCCATCATACCGGACAACGGCATCGTGGAGTCGTGCATACCATTGACGGAACCGTTGGAAGTAACCGTGGTCGTAATGCTCCACAATGCAGTGGCGCCCGCTCCCAAACGGATTTCCTTGCCTTCCATCGCTCCATTGTCCTGTGCGATGCCCATATCATCGATGCGCGGATTACCGTTCATCTCCTGATAGACATTGATACCGACACCCGCCAGATAAGCACAGAGCATTACGCCGTAAATACTATAAGCCAGTTTCATGCGTTTTGTATAGAAGCCCAACGCAAAAACCATAGCCATAGGTATAATCAGGATAGACCAGCACTCGGCGATATTGGACAAGTAGGTAGGATTTTCCAACGGATGGGACGAATTTACGCCGAAGTAACCGCCGCCGTTCGTACCCAACTGCTTGATAGGAACGATGGCCGCCACAGGACCTTGTGAAACGGTTTGTTCTTGTCCTTCGAGCGTAGTCACTTCCATCTTACCGTCAAAGCCCATCGGAGTGCCTTGCGTAATAAGGATAAAGCCGACTATCAGGGAAAGCGGCAACAGAATACGCGTGCAACTCAATACAAGAAAGTTCCAGAAGTTACCGATTGTACTCGTTGTTTTACGGCTGATGGACTTCATAATACCTGCCATAGCCGCCATACCTGTCGCTGCGGTAATAAACTGGAAGAGCATGATGACGAACAACTGAGTGAAATACGTCAGTCCGCTCTCACCGGAATAATGCTGCAAGTTGCAGTTTACCATAAAGCTGATGCAGGTATTGAATGCCTGGTCGGGAGTTTGCGGGCCATTACCGTCAGGATTCAACGGCAGCCACCCTTGACTGACCAACAGCACCATTCCCCAAACAAACCAGAACGCATTCAATATCAACAATGCCTTGAGGAACTGCTTCCAGTTCATTTCTTCATCGGGATTAACCCCCACTGCCTTAAATATCAATCTCTCTACCGGTTTCATAAAGTCCGACCATGTCTTCTCTCCTTTATAAACCTTTGCAATATACTTTCCCAGTGGATAAGAAATCACCACCAACAGGAAAATCTGTAAAACTACACCTAAAATTTCCGTATTCATTTCTTTAATCTTTTAGAACTTTTCGGGTCTCACCAGAACATACATCAGGTACCCGAACACTGCAACACCTAATACAAATAATACTGTGTACATAATCTTTTCTCTCCTCTTTAAATCTTCTCAAACCAATCCACACATTTCCAGAATAGCCAGAAAGCGAGAAACCCGCTTAACAGGCAGAAAATAAATGAAATCGTTACTCCCATGTTTTTACTTTGTTAAATTAATATTCATGTTTTATCGCCCTCATAATTGCCAAATGCGTGCCAAAAGAGAAGCTAAAAAGATAAGATTCTGATTTCTAAAGGAATAAAACAAAACAGGGACTTACAGAAAAAGAAAACACCCTTCCAAAATGAAAGGGTGCTTATCAAAATAGAAAAGGAATACTGCATGATTCGGGGTTCATCCGGCGGAACCATTTGTTCCAACGGTTGGGAACGAGAGTTCCCCGGCATGAAACGGAGTGTTTCACGGCATGGAACACTTTGTTTCCCGCTGCGGAACACTTTGTTCCATGCCGGGGAACTTTCGGTAAGCTATGGGAAAGGAACAGATTATATTCCGTACTCTTCGATTTTACGGTAGAGGGTGGTCAGTCCGATTTTGAGCAGACGGGCGGCTTCGGTCTTATTACCTTTCGTATATTCCAATACACGGGCGATGTGACGACGCTCCATAGCCGAAAGTTCAAAACTGTCGGGACTGGTTTCATCGGATTGTTCGTAATGTGCGTTCTGTATATCGAGCGGCAAGTCGGCCACGTCCAGCCGTTCACCTTCGCTAACAATCAGACTGCGCTCTATCACATTACGCAGTTCACGGATATTGCCTTTCCAGGGTTGTTGCTCGAGAGCTTCGAGAAAGGCGGGCGTAATATCCGTAACGGGACGCGCCAACCGGGCGGAGAAGTTCTTCACAAAGGCTTTTGCCAAAAGACGCACATCGCCCGCCCGTTCTCGCAACGGCGGCAGATGTATTTGGAATACGGAAAGCCGGTAGAATAAATCTTCGCGGAAACGTCCTGCGGCAATCTCTTCCGGCAGATTGCGGTTGGTTGCGGCAATGATACGCACATTCACACGGGTAGGTTTGGTATCGCCAATCTTTATATATTCGCCCGTTTCGAGAATACGCAGAAGCTTGGCTTGCAGTTCAAATGCCATTTCACCGATTTCATCCAGAAAGATTGTACCATTACTGGCCTCTTCAAACAATCCTTTCTTGTCTTTCAATGCGCCTGTAAACGAACCGGCCTTATGACCGAACATCTCGCTTTCCAGCAGCTCTTTACTGAAAGAAGAGCAGTTGACCGCCACAAAATTCTGCCCGGCACACTTACTATTATAATGTATGGCTTGCGCAAAGACTTCCTTTCCCGTACCCGTTTCGCCCGTCAGCAATACAGGCACGTCCGTTCCCGAGACTTTCCGTGCCAGTGAAACGGCATCTTTCAATGCTTTCGAATCACCCAAAACAGAATCGAAAGAATACGTCTGCCCTACTTCCTTTTCCAGTTTCTCCAAGCGGACGTTCATGCGCGCCTTTTCCACGGCACGGCTGACAAGCGGTATAATCTTATTGTTATCATCACCTTTGGTGATATAATCGAAAGCGCCGTTCTTAATGGCCTGTACCCCGTCCGGGATATTGCCGTGCGCCGTCAATAGGATTATCTCGACGTTAGGGGCCGTTTTCTTGATAGACGACACAAGGTCTACCCCATTACCGTCTGGAAGGAATACATCGCACAAGGCCACATCCGGACTCTGAAATTCCAACTGCTTCAAAGCAGTCCTGCAATCACCGGCCTGACATACTTCATATCCTTCCAACTCCAACATACGCGACAGAAGGGTACGAATCTGTACTTCATCGTCAACGACTAAAATCTTGCTCATATTTCTCGGATAAGTTTAAAGTGATAAATGGTAAAAACAGGGGATGCGCAAATATAAATGTTTTCCGGGAAACGAACGGCATGTCTTTTGAACTTTTATAAGTGAAGGGGGGCTACATAAGGCTACGGAAAAGTAGTAAATCGCCTTACAATGCATCCTCGGGGGCATTGCAAGAGAACAGAAAAAGAAACTCTCCCTTTCATTTTGGGAATGAGCCTTCTAAAACGAAAAGGCGTACGGTGGCTCCACCCGGCAACGGAAAAAAGAATAACTAAAAAAGAATTAAAAATGAAAGTTTACAAATTCGGCGGTACTTCCGTCGGCACAGTAGAGAGAATGAAACACGTGGCGGAACTCATTTCAGAGTCCGCACCGAAGATTGTAGTCCTGTCCGCAACGGCAGGTACCACCAATCATCTGGAAGAAATCGCAGCCAACCTCTTCAGCCGTGATATAGAACAGGCACACGAGAAAATAACCCGGCTGGAATTCCAGTTCATAGACTTCGCCAACGAACTGTTGACAGACGAGTCCATAAAGCGGGAAGCGATAGATTATATTCTCGACCGTTTCCAGCGGCTCTGGCAATTTATCAACGATGAATTTACCTCGGTCGAGGAAAAAGAGGTACTGGCGCAAGGGGAACTTATCAGTACAGCCCTGCTCCACTTCTACCTACGGGAACGGAAGATTGCCAATATTTTGCTCTCTGCTTTCGACTTTATGCGTACCGGAACGGAAGGGGAACCGGACTTGAAGTATATAGAGGAAAAACTGCAAGCGCAATTGGCACAGTACCCCGGCATCAATCTTTTTATTACTCAAGGGTACATCTGCAAAAACGCTTATAATGAAACGGATAATCTGAAACGGGGTGGCAGCGACTATACGGCATCACTCATCGGAGCCGCTATCCGCGCAGAGGAAATACAGATATGGACGGACATTGACGGAATGCACAATAATGACCCGCGTGAAGTATCGGGAACCCGTTCCGTAAAACATCTCAGTTTCAACGAAGCCGAGCAACTGGCCTTTTACGGAGCGAAAATATTGCACCCGTTTTGTATCGCTCCGGCACGCAAACGCAATATTCCGGTACGATTGCTCAACTCGATGAATCCTCAGGCAGAGGGAACATTGATTTCGGATTTGCAGGACGATAATATCATCAAGGCCATAGCCGCCAAAGACAATATCTTCTACGTGAAATTCGATTCGAAACACAGTCTGTGCCCTTATCAGTTTATCAGTAAGATTTTTGATACGTTTGCCAAGTACAGAACCCCACTTTGTCTATTGGTTTCATCCAATCAGGGCGTGTCCGTCGCCATAGACAATAGCGAACGCTTATGCAAAATCCTTGCGGAACTGGAGCAATATGCAAAAATTCTGACGGAAGACCGCATGTCTATTGTATCCGTAGTGGGAAACATACGCTGGCAGTATGCCGGTGTCGAGGCGCAGATTATAGAAGCGCTGGCGGATATTCCGTTACGGATGATTTCGTATGGAAGCAATGACAGCGACGTGGCATTCGTCATTAAGACGGAAGATAAGAAAAAGGCTTTGCAGGCGCTCAGCAATAAGCTCTTTGAGCCGGAAACAGATAAAATCATCAAATAGCAACCCGCCCCTATACATAATGGAGAGGCTATATCAGAATGGATATTCATCAGTACCTCATTCTAATATAGCCTCAACCTGAAAACAACTAACCTGTTTTTTACGAAAAGCGTTCAAGCATCTCCATACACATGCGCCCGTTATGATAGGGGCATTTCCAGAAACCCGCCTTATCATCGGCGGTGTTTACCGTTCCGTCGGCACGAACGCTCCAATACCATTCTCCGTTTTGATAATCTATCAGATGTTTCTTGATATACTCCCAACAGCGAAATGCCTTCTGAAGAGCCACTTCATCATCGAAATGCTGATAGAGATTAATGTGGCCTACCACATTTTCGGCTTGCACCCACCAATGGCAGTCCCTGTCCGTTATCCCCTTGTCGGGGAAAGTCTCGTAAATCATGCTGCCCTCGGATGTCAATCCCTCATCGGCAGCCGCCGCGATGTACT
>ERZ779889.2518-NODE-2518-length-14994-cov-5.695361_pt1 | contig 14994 bp, 17 predicted proteins | sample MGYA00511030_ERZ779889 | MGnify/ENA primary metagenome ERZ779889 (study PRJEB29588, sample SAMEA2160616) | human gut metagenome | biome: human gut; feature: human-associated habitat; material: faeces | place: Denmark | collected 2008/2010 ...
CACGTTCGCCCCGAAACTCACGCAGCGCTTCATAGCACTCGCGTTTCACAAGCACGGGATGTCCCAGCCGCCGCCCGTGCTGCGGCACGGCGATGGGCGTCGGCGCCGCGAGCAACGCGTGCAGCGTATCCGCATGCAGATAGGGCACGTCGCCCGGCGTAATCAGCATCGCGTCCGTCTCCTCGAGCAGATCCATGCCCAGCCAGATGGACTCGAGCATCCTGGTGGAAGCATATTGCCGGTTTCGCACGCAGATCACGCCGCTTCGCGCCAGATGCCGCTCCAGCAGCGCCGCGTGATACCCCGTCACGACGACAATCGGCTCGATCCCCAACCGCTGGAAGCCCTGGATCTGCCGCTTGATCACAGACGTGCCACCCACCTTGACCATGGGCAAAAACTGCTCGACCTCTACGGGCACCCCCGCGGCCGCAATCAACGCACCGCAACGCATCGTCATCCCTCCTGCAGATAGTCGAGCACGCGCCGGTAATCGTCCGGCGTATCCACATCCAGCCCGCATCCGGCGTCATCGGTGGGCACATACGCAATCCGCCCCTCCATTTCCCGGAACACGCCGCGCAGGCCGCCCTCGCCGGCATAGCCGGTCACCAGGTTGAAGCAGCGCCGGTGCAGCAGCGGCGGGTGCATCCGCCGCATCTCGCGGCTGGGAAACACCACATCCGCCCCCGTCTGCTCCATGCAGGAGAGCAGGCGGGGCATCAGCCGCGGCGAAATCGCCGGCATGTCGGCCGGCAACAGGAAGGCGGCCTCCGCGTCCGTCTGCGTCGCAATATGGTCGAGCCCCAGCTGCACAGACGACAGCATATCCGCCGTCTGATACGCCGCATTGTATAAAAAACGAACGTCCATATGCCGGAGCGCTTGCACCACCAGGTGCGCGCAATGGCCGACGACCACAACATTTTCACGGATATTCGCTTGCACACATGTGGAAAGGGTTCGTTCGATCATGGGTTTGCCGCCAATCGGCAACAACGGTTTGAACTGTCCCATGCGTTGGGAGAGGCCGGCTGCCACGATCAGGCCAACTGCTTTCATGAGAGGATACCTGTAGACGGTTTCATGTATTCAGTTTGCCGCAAATGTGCTAAAAAGTCAATAGCGTTATTCTAAGAATGGAATATTGAAAATCCCTTGTTTTTCATGGCTTTCGTTATTTCAAATTTTATATAACGGATGCTACAGCACGAAAAAAGGTGCCTGTGCGCCTTGCCGCGGCAATTGCGCCGCACGTCAAAACTCCGGGATGCTGTCAATCGGACAGTTCCAGCTGTTCCGGACGCGGTGGTGTTCCACCCCCGCATAAAACGCACTCTCGCGCACGCGCATCACGCACTTGGGCGACGCGCGGAACGTGCCGTCCTGCCCAATCTCCGTAAAGATCAGCAGCAGAGGTTCTTCATTGCCTTCCGGCCACCGCACGCGCACAAACACCAGCACGCGGCCATATGCATCCCGCTCCAGCTCCGCTATCTCGGGAAACGTCAATCCCTCCGCTCCGTCGCACAGGGCGGCAACCAGCGTTTCAACGGCGCATCGCACGTTTGGCGCGGCCTCGCAGCCTCCATGTGTCAGCATCGGCAAGCCTCCCTCCGTCATTTCGCGCCTGCAGCAGCCATGCGCGCAGTCCTGTTGCCCTTTAGCACCGCCGTTCGTATGGCCACGCAGTCCCAACGGCTTGTCACAGGCGGCGCGGCAGTGGCTTCGCGCTGCTCCATCATAACCGCAACCCTTGTTTTATGATAACATGCCATATGGCAGTTTGCAATTCGCGCGCCGGCCCTTCCCCATCCCTCGCCTTTGCTGCCGTTCCCTGGCAGGCGCGTGCCAGCCATGTGAACTGTGTACACGTTGATAATTCGGAATGTTATGCCGATAATCGTTGCCGTATGGCCCCTGTCTCGGCGCAAGCATCATAACAAGAACATATGGGGGGAACAGTATGAAATCATTTCGTCGGATCATCTTCAGTTCTTTTCTTGTCATTTTGCTGAGCATCAGCTTCGGGGCGTCGCTTGCATTAACGGATGCTGCAACGGCAACATTTATTGGGAGCGTGGATTCACGATATAAATATCTGCCTGATTCTGACCGTCGACTGTCAACCTCTTTTTTACTAAGGGAATACGACAAGACCTGTTGGAATAGATCTGTTTCATTTGACGGCATGCAAGACACGCTTTCCGCCGCCAAGTGGTATCGCGTTTCGTATGTTAACAATACCACGACCGCCTACATCAGCGGCACGCTTGAATCATATGTTTAATATGCGCCACAGGTACCAAAGATGTACCGCTATATTACTCTCGGTGCTTCTGCCCTGTTTCTGCTCCTGTGCACCAACGCCGCAAGCGCAAGAAAGCCGTATCCAACCGGTCTCAACCGCTGTTTCAGCGCCTGACCGCATCCTGTTGGAAACCGCCCTCCCATCTGGTATGCAGGTCGTAATCGACGCACCCGTCCACCTGACGGCGAAAACATTCTCCGCCATCAACTGCACGGAGCGGGACTTTACGTTGGCAGAAATTCGCCGTGTTTATTCCGCACTGTGCGGAAACGCACAACCATACCAGTGGGCTGAAACTCAGGAGAATCTCATCACCTACATCGGCTGCTGTCAATCGTTACTCGCACTGGCAGAGGGAGCGATCGACGACGAACTGTTGGCCTATGAGCGTGCATACCTGAACGACGCGCGGAAGAAAATTCCTTCAGCCCCTACTGAAAAGCAACCGGCTGATTGGAATAAGCTATTTACCTATCCGGACGGAAGCCTGCAGGCCGATTTGGGAAAGGAGTGGGACGCCTATTTTCAGGTCTTGACCGAACCGTACTCCTTGATCTATTTTAAAAATTATGGACTACCCTCCATCACGGGCGACGTCGTTGATCCGCAGCTCACCATCACGGAGGATGAAGCATTGGCATGTGCACAGGCTGTACTGGACACCATCGGCATTGCCGAGGACTTTGTCCCGATCCGTATTCGCAGCGAACGAATCAACCACAGTTTCTACGAAGGGTATCTGCCGGCGGAAATGAAATCTTCCGGCTACCGGCTCCTATACACCCGGGCGGTGAACGGTCTGCCACAGCTTGACAATGACCGAATCACACTCGGTACGGCACGTATGAATGCGCCAGACCATCATCAGGAATACATCGAATTCGTAATTGATGAAACCGGCGTGTTGCAGTTCACCTGGCAGTCTCCTGCGTCTATCGAAGTCACCGGCAACGCACTGCGCCTAATCGATCTGGAGACGGCGCAGCAGCTGGCGCTTGAGCGTTGGACGCAGACATACCGGCTCGATGACGTTGCGGGCGTGCCGACAGAGCAGGTGATGCTTCAAATCGACCGCATCGCGCTGGGCTACATCTGTTGCATGGGACGGAATCTGTCCACCGCCGTCATCCCCGCATGGGAGTTCTACGGCACCATTTCTGTGCAGACGCCGAACGGCGTGCTCTATTTCGATGAAGGGCTGCAACTCTGGCAGGCAGAGGCGCGGGACAACACGAGCCTTTGCAGCGTATCCGCAGTGGACGGTTCCATCATCGACCGTATCGGTCGCTATTCTCTTGGTTAAAGTCGTCATCTTGTTGCCAAAGCAGGAAGGCAACCTTCCCCGGCGCATGTCCCGAGTAGCGGAACGGATAACAGGTGGGCAGCACCCGGAGGGGCAAAATGAAGTACAGGAACATGAAGCACCTGGAAGCTGCTCCGGAGGACGCCTCCCTTGCCGGCTGACCTCATTTGCGCCGGCGACTGCAAGCCTTTTTGCGAAAATACTTGACAAGACCAGGGGGTTACGCCGCGCTTTACAACTGCTTCCGAATTAAAAGCACCCGATCTCCGGATGCTTCGTTCTTTACCTCTGTCCTATATCAGATTGCTTGGAATAAAACAATTTTCAGCATCAATAGGAATCGGTTCGTCACACATACAGATGATGCCGCCTTTGCCGCGTGCGATAGCTGCTTTATCCAAAACGGCGTATTTTTTGATTTCACGCCGGTCGAAGGATGCGGATTTTTTAATCTCCAATGGGTGGATCAGGCCATTTTCCTCCACAAACACGTCGATCTCCTTGTTGTTGGAACCGCGGAAATAGGAGAGGTTCGCTTTGTTCTTTGCATAAGCATAATTCTTCACAAGCTCCATAACGACATAGTTTTCATAATAATGACCGCTTGCCGCGCCGTTCATCAATGTATCTTTTGTCAGCCACAGAGAAAGAAAAGCGCATAACCCTGTGTCGCAAAAGTACAGCTTTGGCGTTTTGGAGAGACGTTTGAGCGCGTTGTTGGAATAGGGCGGTAAACGGTAGACAATGCAAAGCCCTTCCAACACATCTACCCATGCTTTTGCCGTTGGTGGGGTCACGCCGGCAGCTTCTGCTAATGTGTTGTAGTTGACTTGCTCTCCGGCAAATGCAGCGCAGGCCGACAACAGCTTCCTAAAACGCGTATAGTCCGTAATACCGCTGGCTTCGGTGATGTCATGCATAAGATAGGTATCAATATAGGAATTAAAATACTCCTGCCGCTGTTCGCTGTCTGCATGAACAAGCTGCGGCATGCCTCCGCGCCAGATATGCTCAAAAATGGTATGCACATCGTTTTTTTGAATAAGGCGCTGCCTTTCCTGTAAACAGAGAAGTGAAAAGTCCAGGGAATCTTCCAGCAGAATCCCGTCCTTTTCCCGTTGCGACAGGCCATACAGGGTTAGAACGCCCACCCTGCCCGCAAGCGTTTCCTGCACATTCTTCATCACTTTGTATTGCTGCGAACCGGTAAGCCAAAATTGACCAGTCTGCTCGCTTTCATCGCAGAGTATTTTGATCTGTGCAAACAGTTCCGGCGCATACTGCACCTCGTCAATGAGGATAGGCGGTTTGTAGGTCTGAAAAAATAAAACAGGATCGGTTTGAACCAGGGTACGCGCCATCATGTTATCAAGCGTCACGTAGGTGCGATTCTGCCCCTCGAACAAATGCTTCAGCATGGTGGTCTTCCCCACCTGCCGCGCGCCCGTAACAAGAACCGCCTTGAAAAAACTGCTCATGCGCAGGAACTTTCACTCAAGCTCTCTCTTGATGTACTCCACAGTATCCTCCAAATCAGGGAATATAGAGCCTGTTTTATTTTTTTCATATTTTTAGCGCTATGTCAAGGCGATATTCAGATTGCCGCTTTATGTAAAATGGCAGTTTAGCCCTCCAAGATACCTGCGCGTTCTTCGATCAGGCTTGCAAGGCGTTCCTGCAAAGACTCCGGTAGCAGGGAGTTTTGGCACATGGCGAGAAGTTTCTCTTTTCTAGACACCAGCATTGCAATCATTTTTTCAGCAGAACCTCGCGTCATGCCGCATTTCTCTGTAAACACAAGGAAATCCTTCCGGCGGATATGTGTCTTTTTCCCATTAATGGCAAGGGCGAACTGTTCCTTGTCCTCCGGCATGATGACATTGACCGGAAGCAGGTCGTAGGCGGGAGAAAGCACGTATTTTCCGCTTCCTTCTTCCGTTTCAATGAGGGAGAAGTTTTTCAGGTGCATATCCGAATTGCCCACAAGGAATGAAAACACCAAGCGCAGATAGAGCTCGGTTATATCGAGCCCTTTGCGGGAGGAATACCGCTCGATGATTTTTGCGCAGCGCTCATAAGAGCCCTTATACTTATCCTGCGTCAGGCGCAGATCGAGCTGACAGAAATCCTCCATCGCCAGCATCTGCATCTTGTTTTTCGTAAAGATGCGATCCACTCTTTTTGTGATGTATGCCAGACTGTCTTTCCCCATGATGAGCGCATGAGGTACGGTGGAGATCCCAACGGCGTCCGCCATGCACATCACAAGCTGCTCTGCCTGCGGCAGCGCTTCAAATTCCAGAACCTGCGGCTTCAGGATATAACCCGTAGGACAATTTACCAGCGCGAGCCGTGGCGTATCGCCTTCGGAAAACAAATGCAAAGACAGTTTTTTCTGAACGCCAGGAACGGTATAGCCCTTGTTGGTGCTTTCGGTTGCAAGGGCTTCAAACGCGGCTTCATCAATGGCAATTTCGGGAAGCTCGGCTGTGCCGAAAAACCGCTTGATACAGCTTTTGTGCCAGCCAGAATCCGTGTTTTCGGTGCGAAGCGGTTTCCCGCAGCATAAACAATTCATATACTTTCCCCCTTGATACTGACATTGCCGATTCCGTCCTTGCAAGCCACCAGCAGCAATCCGAACCTATCTTTGACGTCTATTTTCCAGTTCCGGCTCACAACGCCGAGCAGCCACCCTTCTGGGATCAATCCGTCAAAGAACGGGAACAGCGTTTTGGATGTATATGTTTTTTCAGAAAGCGGCAAAGTAAGGGATGCGGGGCTTGCATCCTTCCGGCTTAAATACTGCTCGTCATAGGAGAAGGAATATCCTTCGTCCGTTTCGCAAAGCAATCCGGCAAAAACGTTTCGGATATAAACATAGGCTGTTCGAAATGCGCCCATTATTTGTCATCCTTTCTGCCGGGGACGGCTTCCATATCGAACATGGCAAGAGCGGCATTGACCTTATCCATCCGAACCGTTTCTTTTCCCTGCTCCAGCTCCCGGATAAAGCGGAGCCCCAGCCCACTGCGGGCGGCAAATTCCTCCTGCGTCAGTCCGATGGCTCTTCGGTTTTCTTTGATAAATGCGGCAATCTTATTCATGGTGCTTCGCCTCCTCAATCTGAATCCGCATTTATTTTATACCCTAACGGGTATAAAATCAAGGCGTTAGTATAGATGTTATACCCTAAAAGGTATAAATCTATGCGCTTGCGGGTTGATTGCACCCTATAGGGTATAAAATAGACCGCCAACGGCACGTTTTGCCGGAAGGGGGCTCATTTTAGATGAATCTTTCAGGCAGTTTTCACCTGTATTTTCGAACCATCTCTGCTCAGCAACGCGAAAGATCAAATGCGCGACGGACTTCAGGTATTCGGTGTGTTTTCCGATATCATCATCGGAAAATCCGACGTTCTCTTTCCATCGATAACCCGGCAAATAGCAACATGCGAAACAGAAGCCGCCATTGATCGGCTTTTCGAAGTAACTTTGACTTCTTTCGTACCGTTTTGGCATAATATGCCGGAATGAACTACCTCGGTTCCGTCACCCAATGTCAAAATGGGTACATCATAAACTCATACTCCTCACACGCTATGGGCACAATTTTCGGTTTTCAGATCCGGCGCTCGCCCGAGCTCAGGACTTCCCGCTCTTGCTGGCCGCCCTGTTCTCTGCCGTTTTCAAAGATATCGTCGGTGAATTCGTTCAGGCCGGACAAAAAAGTCTGCCACACGAATTCCTTGGGCGCAAGGATAACCGCATTGCCAAGCTGCCGAATCACAACCTCATCCGTATTGAAACGAAATCTTTCGGGCAGCAGCACTGCCTGGCCTCTTCCGCTTTCAAAAACCTTCGCAGTATCCATCAGCGATCCCTCCCGTCATGAGCATATGCCATACTGCATATCGTGTGTATCCAAACCGATGTTGTGGACGGCGCTTCTCTCCAATTTAGTCGGGAAAGAGTGCTCGTGCGAAGATCAGGCTCGGCCTTATTGGGGGTGAGCAGTTTACTCAGCAAGCAACTCGTAAGTGCGTCGGTTTTTCTCAATCAGGCGCTTAGAGATTGCCATCACATCCTCGCTATCCGCAGATTGTTCCTTGTCCGCCTGACTGAACGCAACGATAAGATAGCGGGGCACATCATTTTTTAAAATCACTGCCGTACCGTTTTCATCAACAATTCTCGCCACATTTGAGAAATCCCGGATTGCTTCCGACAGGGGAACAAGCCTTTTAGCGTTTACTTTCATGATCATCACCTGTTTGTATTATACCCGAAAGTTGAGATATAGGGAACCTCCCGCAACTATAGTCATGGGCTTGCGGGCATTTTTAGCCGGGCGTGCCCATCCGAGCAGCGATCTCAACCTTGGCAAACAACTGCCAAAGCGGGAATCCCCCTCGCCCCGGATTTATCTGTTGGGAGCGCCAACCGCAAACACTGTATCCCTTTGCAGGCACGGTTTGTACAATCCCTTCCGCTTCCATCATGAAAGCAATCGTGTCCTTGCTGCGCAGTTCAAGATTTTTTCCAATGTAGCGCCCGCCTCACGAAGCAATAGATGGCAAATCCGCAGTTGTGTTTTTAAGCTCGCTGAATGTGCGTCGGCTTGAGTTTCTATATCCCCAGGAACGCTGATGGCTCAAGCCTTACAGTGATCACAGCCGTCATCAAAAAGAGCGTCCATTTTCAGAACGCTCTCCAATAGAGATATTCGTTTTTATCGCGCCCTCTCCCGGTTCAGACGGCGAGCGGGAATTGCCAGCAACTTGCGCACCCGGCCCTCCAAATGCTTCTCAATGGCCTGCAAATGTTCTTCCGGCAGGTTAATGCTTTCATGGCGCTTGAACCGGAACCCGATCATGCGGCGGAGCTGCTCTTTCTGCTTTGGCCCCATGACCTCCGCGCACAATTCCTCATAGGAGATGCTGTAGGGATTGGAACGGGTTTTTGCATACTCGTCCAGGTTCGCATAATCTTCCTTGCCGGCGTAGCAGAACAGGGACAGCCCGTTGTCAAAAATGGGGGCCGGCGCAATGATGTTGCCGCTGTGGTTATCCCGCAGGACGCCAAAGTTTCCAAAGTGGCGGTCCTCATTGTAAATCAGCGCATCAAACACCAGCATGCTGCGGATTTGCTCAGAAAACTCCGGCCCCAGCTTGTCATAGTAGGCAAGGCAGGCGGCAATGCCCCCGGTTCGGACAATGCGCCCGATGGGGATATAGGCCGTGTTGATGTCGGTAAACAGGGTGCACTTGGAGGCGGTAATGTCTTTCCAGTTCTCCAAGTCATAATACACCGCGTTCAGGCGCATGGCTTGCGCAATCTGCGAAGCATAGTATTCGCAGTATGGCTCCCGCCCCGTATTGGACGCGCCGGTCGTACCACCCTTGTAGAGATAAATCCCATCGTGCTCTATATAGCGCCACGCCTTGGGCAGCATACCGCCTGTGGTCAGCTCCGGGGATGTGGTAAACGCCTGCCGGCTCCCGCCTATGCCGGTATAAGCTACCAGCGCCAGTGTCTCAGAGAAGCGATTTTCGTAAAGATTGTACTCTGAGAACTTCCCCTCAAATCCCTCCGGCACCACCCAATAGCTGTCGTTGAGCGATAGCCCCTTGCACACGTCGATGATTCCCTTTGTGTCGTTATGGCTGAGGCCAAGGGTTTTCAAAATCTCGTCCACAAAGGCGCGGTTTTTAGGGATGACCCGCCGCTCCAGCCAATGGATGACGCCCCCGCCGGTGCGTTCCATATCCAAAGGCAGCAAATGGGCCTGCTCCTCGTTGGTGTATAAGATTTCGGCTACAAGGCCGGACAAGCCCCGCATTTCCATGGAAAAGCGCATGAGCTCCATATCATAAATGCGGAGACTGTAAACATGGCGCATAGGCTCCTCCTTGTCCTTCAGTTCCAGTGAAACATCCTTTCCCAGCGCCGAGGCGATTTTTAAGATCATATCGAGCGTGGGGTTCTGTGTCCCACTTTCCAGACGGTTGATGCCGGAGCGCTGGATTCCCAGCCGCCTTGCCAGTTCTGCCTGCGAAACGCCCTGTTCCAGGCGGGCCTCCACAAGCTGGGATATGATTTTCTGCCGTTTGCGCAGTTCATCCATACGCTCACCTCGCCGCCATAATGTTAACATGTATGTTAACAACTTGCAAGAGGGAGAATCTGTCGAAGCTGCAGGACTGACCGCGCACCGCTCCGGCTCTTTGCCGTGGCTGCCCCGAATGGAAATTCCCAGCCGGTGGTGCTGGAAATCGTTCCCATCCTTTTTCGGTACGACGGTCTGTTCTCCCCCCGTATCCATGACCATCCTGGCCGATAGCCTACAGGCCGTATCGCCGCCCGGGCAGCCCTCTGGCAAAATAGAGAAAACTGCCCTGACTGCTCATTCTTATGTCTCCTCCGGCATCTCAAAGCGCCCCGTTCTTTTCTCTTCGTCGTACATGTTAAACAGGGTAAGCGGACTGAAATGCCACAGCTTGGTATCCTCCTGTTCCAGCAGGGAGTATACTTCGGACTCATAGAACTCTTTCGATGCGGTCAATTCATCCGCCGGATAATTCTCGCAGATCAACTGAACGATCTGCTGCACTATCAGCGTCAAAATCGCTTCAAAGTTTTTATCCGCCATTGCCATTTCTCCTTTGGCACAGTGCCGGCAAATTGCTGACAGGAAGCGGTCTCTTGGCTTTGAATTTGACACTCCCCGCGGATAAATCCGGGGGATTCTCGGTTCGCTGACCGTTGCCCGCATGCGGGTCTTACATGGTCTCCCCGAGCGTTAGGTTCGGGCGTGTCCCGCCCTACCGTGCAGAGGTTACGCTAAGAGGCGCAGGCCCTCGGTGAACTGGGCTTGACACCTCTGACAGCCAGGCGTCAAACATCCCACTCCCCTGACACCATTCCGTTGTGAACAGCCTGCAGGATGTCGTCGTGTGAATACCTCTGCGCTGTCGCTTGCGACTGTATCTCCGCTTCCTTTAGTTTCAGATAAATTTCGTCTTCAAACTGCATGCGCTTATTCATTTGCGGCGTGGTTACTTGCGACTAAAGTCGTGGGCGAAAACGCCGTCTCTCTCCTTTCGGTCATACATCTGTTCTTCGGTTCAAAACCGGGGTTGTGACATGCTCCCGCCGTCTAAAGAGGCGAGGGCTTCCTGCTCAACAGCCCTAACGGGCTGAGTATCAACAGGCTATCCCCGTGTGCCCGACGGTTCTATAGGAAGTCACGCTATCAGCGCAACTCCAGCGTCTGTAAACCGCGCTTTTTTTATAAATCTACCCCTTTATCAACCAAACCATTCAATATGGCCATCAGGGAACTTGTAGCCCATTTATTCACGATAACTTCCATTTTCCCCATTTTCCATATGTTCAAAAATATGATCAATATTATTAGTTATGTCTGCTCCGCACGTATTACAAACCGTTCTTCCAACCAGAGTACAATCCGCATAAGGATCGACGATAATTACATCTCCTTCCTCTTCCGGTTCCGGCGTTGCAGCAGGCGTATTGTCTACCGATTCAATAGACTCTTCGGATTCCTCGGGCTCGGGAGTAGACGCAGGCTTATCGTTCTCCTCCGGCTTAGACTCTGGCTTGGGCTCCGGCTTCGGAGTAGACACCGGCTTGCTATCCTTTTTGGAGTCGGACTTGTTGTTGGTCTCAGTCTTCTCCTCCTTGTCAGCAGTGTTTACTGCCGTCTCATCTTTCGCGTTTTCACCCTCAGCAACCGCACCCTCAGCAACATCCGGCTCAACCACACTGGTATAGATAATCTCGCCGTTCACATCGAGAATAACAAGGATGTTGCCCTCCTCATCGAGCACAACGGGCAGCGCGCCGGGAACAACCACACCGTTTTCATCGGCAGGATAGAACTTGCCATCCCCTTCAGTGAATTCACAGTAGGCAAAGTCATATACCTCGCCCTCTGCAAGCGAATAGGTGAAGAGTCCCGTTACACCGTCCACAGGTTCAAAGCCCTCCGGAATCAGAACGCTGTCGTCCGGCTCAATAAGTGTGCCAACACCAGCAGCATCATCCTGCTCCTTCACGACATCCTGCACTCCACTCACAACCTCGACGGAATAAACCGGCTCGTCGGATTCATCTTCGCCCGTCTGGACAACCTCAACGGGGAAGAAACCCGCAATGATTTCATCCGCAGAACCGGCAACCGGAACGAGCTCGCCATATGCACGGAGCTGCGTTTTGCCCGTATCATCGGTAAACGCGAACACCCGCTCCGCAACGCCGGGAATGAGAACCTCGGAATGGAAGTCCGGGATCTCCGCACCGTCCGGCAGATCGGTCAGCACAACCTCCGGCTCGGGAACGGGCGTAGCAACATCGCCCTCCGCCAGAACAACCTGCGCCGTCTGGGACACGGGAGCAGGCGTCTCGTCCGCCTGCGTTACCTCCGGGGCGCAGCCAACGAGCATGGCCATAATGGTCACTATAGAAACAACAATCATCGTCTTCTTCATTGTAATCGCACCTCCTAACGCTTTTTCACCTACATGACGATTCACACAACGCTTTGGTTTTATCAATTTTTCATTGCTTCGCATGTTTGTCTATAACCCCCTTCACATTCCCGCTTGCAGAGCGGGTACTGCACCCTCGCTTCATCTTTAGTATGCAATGAAACTTTGTGTTTGTTTACAAAAACGCGCTCATATAACGGTTGAGTAAAAAATTTTTGTTGTCGGCAATAAAATAGCCGAACCGTTAGGCCCGGCTATTGTATGTTATAGATCTCTTTTCGCCCCACAGAAGCGAGGGGTTTTAATCATCCAAAAGGAAGTCCAATGCCCGGATAATTTTGATTCCGTCTTGCGTCTGGGTTAGATCGCACTCCAGAGCAATGACGATTTTTTCATAACTATCCCGTATCTTGCGCAGGGGTGCAAGCTCCCGCTCTCTTGTTTCGGGCGCATTCATGGTCTCCGTAACCTGGATATATTTTTTCTCATCTGCTTTTGTGGCAATAAAGTCCACTTCCTGATTGTCTATTTTCCCGATGGCCACATCATAGCCCCGGCGCATCAGTTCAAAGAAAATGATGTTTTCCAGAATATGTCCGCTGTCTCCCTCCCGGAATCCCAGCAGATAGTTCCGCAGGCCAACATCTACAATATAATACTTTCCCAATGTGCGCAGATACTCTTTTCCTTTAATGTCAAACCGCTTAATTTCATAAAAGAAATAGGCGTCTGTCAGGGCTTTGATATACGCCAGGATTGTCTGCACCGCTGGCTTTGTTTTTCGCTTTCCATCCTCCAGCAGGCCCTCGCTGACCAGCGTGTTCCCAATGGATGTAGCGGAGGTATTATTGCCGATGTTGTCCGCCAAAAACATGATGATTTTTCGCAGCAGCACTGCATCGGTGATCGTTCGCTGTCCCTTCCGTTTTTCCCGCTCCAATATATCATTCACAACCGCCGCAGAATACACGCCGTCCAGAGCAGCCGTAACTCTGTCGATCTCCAATCCAATATCTGCCAGCATGGGCATGCCGCCGAACCGTGCATAGGCGTCAAAGAGCTCCTTGGCGTCATAGATCTCGCCATCGGCATCCATAATACGCTTTTTTACGCCGCCCGCCGGCGATTTCCTCTCCGTCAGCGTATAACCGTGAAAGTCCAGGAACTCTCTGAAGGATAACGGCAGAACCTTGATCTCCACATATCGTCCGGACAGATAGGTGGAAAGCTCAGAGGAGAGCAGGTAGGCGTTGGAGCCCGTAATGTAAATATCGCAGTCAAAGTCCACCCGGAAAGAATTGACTGCATTTTCCCATCCCGGCACTTTTTGTACTTCATCGAAAAACAAATAGGTTCTTTTATCCGGGCAGATGCGCGCCTTGACATATTCGTAGAATCCTCTTGCGTCCATATCCGGAATGCTCATGGACTCAAAATTCATTTCGAGGATCTGGTCATCGGTCACTCCGCTTTCCCGCAGATGCTGTGCCATCAGCTTCATCAAACTGGATTTTCCGCAGCGCCGGATACCGGTCACAACCTTGATCATTTCCGTATCCTGGAACGCAATCATCCGCTTCAAATAGAGATCGCGTTTTCGCAACTTGTTTTTCTGCATAAGCTGCCACACCTCCTTCTATAAAATAGCATAGCAAAAACTTCTTCAAAAATCAAGTTTATAACATCAATCTAATAAACTTTTGTTTTCGAGAAGTTTGTAAGATTGTGGTGGGATTTGTCGGAATGTGCTGCGCACAGTGAAATCTATTGTCCTTCGCCTCTTTGCGGGTGCTGCACTTACTTTTTTCTCGCTTCCTTGACGAGCGCCACAACAGTATCTTCCGAAGTCAGGCCAGCGCGTTCTGCTTCTCCGGCCATTTCCTGCTGAAGCACCTGCATGGCATACACAGCAGAATTGACAATGCGGACGGTGTTTCCCTCAACGATAAAAGTGACCCGATCTCCGTTTGATATGCCAAGCGTATCGCGGACATCCTTTGGGATTGTGATTTGTCCTTTTGCCATGACTTTGGCGCTGTCCACAAACGCATTTGTTAACATGCTTTAGCACCACCTCTTTGTTCTGATGTCCATAAGACGATTAAGAATGGGGCATGGTTTTACTTTTTCGCAAAATATCTTCAGGTGAGGTTCGACCTCATTTGGTCAACCTTTCTTGTTTGATAACCTTCCAGTCAGCGTTCCCGGGCAACGTGCCAAAGAGCTGTGCAACAGATCCAATATGGACGGGAATTTCTTTTGCGCACCTGTCTTTTTTATCTATACGAACGATTTTGGCAGCCGGCTTTCCGTATTTGGTAATGACGACATTTTCCGTTTCGGCCAAGTCAACTTCCATCTCCCCCTCCTCCGCGCACAGCTTCCGATACATCGCCTCCGCCCATTCCAGCTTCTCGCGGCTGTCAGCAAATCTCGGCATTTCGTCGATGGTCTTGATGATGTTCTTGTCAGACATATGTGGTCAACCTCCTTGTTTTTCTGACTTCATTCTAAAGGACGAACAATAGAGGTGCAAGGTTTTATCGCTCATATAACGCCGGGCGGAAAATTTCTTGACTTTTCCCTTTGCAAAAGCAAGGGAGATCCCGGTTCGCTGCGCGCGGTCTGTTCATTACAAGGTCTTGTATGGGCTCCCGGGACGCCGGGATTCGGGCGTATTCCGCCGAGGGGTTCGCCTATGGCGCGCCGGAGGATGGTGGGGGGAGGCTTTCTCTGCGGGGTTGGCGCGCATGGGCATGGAAAAAGCGCCGGGCCGATTTGACCTGGCGCTTTGCTGTGATTCGCTTTTCGTTGCGCGGCCCGTCCGGCATGGGCGGGCAGCGCAGGGCTGCGGTTGGCGCCGCG
>ERZ779889.2521-NODE-2521-length-14953-cov-2.746610_pt1 | contig 14953 bp, 10 predicted proteins | sample MGYA00511030_ERZ779889 | MGnify/ENA primary metagenome ERZ779889 (study PRJEB29588, sample SAMEA2160616) | human gut metagenome | biome: human gut; feature: human-associated habitat; material: faeces | place: Denmark | collected 2008/2010 ...
AGGATGGCGCCTATTGGCTCCACTGCGCCGGACAGCGTCCCATACAGGAAGGAGCGGGATTTGGAGAACCCCTCCGCTTTCAGGGGCATGGAAATGATCGCGCCCTCCGGGAAGTTCTGAATGGCAATACCCAGAGAAAGAGCCAGCGCCCCCGCCAGCGTGATCCCACTGTCCCCGTAGAGCCACCCGGCATAGACTGCGCCCACTGCCATCCCTTCCGGAATATTGTGCAGTGCTACTGCCAGAGTCAGCATAGTTGTTTTTCCAAGACTGCTTTTGATGCCCTCGGCCTCCGCGCTGCCGCGGTGCAGATGCGGGATCAGCCGATCCAATCCCAGTAAGAATAAAATACCAAGCCAGAATCCAGCTACAGCAGGGAAGAAGGACCATTGCCCCATGTCTGATGCCTGTTCCATGGCAGGAAGCAGCAGACTCCATATGGAAGCCGCCACCATAACCCCTGCCGCAAAGCCGGTAAGCGCACGCTGAACCAGTTCACTCAAATTGTTCCGCATAAAAAAGACGCAGGCTGCGCCGAGCGTCGTCCCGGCAAAAGGAATCAGCAGCCCCTGCCATAATTCAAAAGGCATGTCTTTTCACCCTCATCTATTTTCTTTTAAACAGGGAAAACCCTTGTCTTTCATAAGGTTCACAACGAATATCCAACACCTTATACCCGAATTCTTCCACAGCATGTTTCAGTAACTGTGTGTCAACGGCGTCTTGTATAAGCAGTTCCGTGATCCCTTTTCTGTGAGAAGAAGTCACTTTCTTAACAGAAAATACTTTTCTGATCGCATCGTTTATATGAGCCTCACACATTCCACAGGACATTCCATCGATTTTCATTGTTACTTTTAGCATTCTTCTATCCCCATGCGGTTAGCACCGGCTAACCAAAATAAAATAAAAATAGTTAGCTAACTCTAACTGATTGATTTTACCATACCATACATCATTTTGTCAAGATACTGTACTAAAGTGTTTCCAGATATAGACAAAGCCACACTCAAAAATAGTAATGTTTTGCGTGCGGCATTTGCCTAACATCTGGTTTATGCCCGCAACAGAAAATCACACTATGCCAGCGTCCAGTTCTGGCTTTCTGTCTGTAATTTTACCATGCGGGTATAGATACCGTCTTGCTGGAGCAGGGTATCCGGATCGCCCTCTTCCGCCACCATACCATCGGAAAGCACGACGATTTTATCCGCACCGGCTACCGTGCGCATCCGGTGTGCGATCACCAGAACGGTCTTGTCTTTGATCAGCCGTGACAGAGCTGTCTGTATCAACGTTTCATTTTCCACATCCAGAGAGGCTGTAGCTTCGTCAAGAAGGATGATCGGCGCGTTCTTTAAGAAGGCACGGGCAATGGAAATCCGCTGGCGTTCTCCGCCGGAGAGCTCACAACCGTTTTCGCCTATGTTAGTATTCCATTTATCAGGAAGCTTCTCGGCAAATTCATCCACATTGGCAAGCCGTGCCGCAGCCAGAACCTCCGCATCTGTGGCGTCTTTGTTGCCGATACGGATATTTTCCAGTATGGTGTTGTCAAACAGGGTAACATCCTGAAACACAATGGAATAAAGAGAAAGCAGCGTTTCCGGATCCACTTTTGAGACATCCATACCGCCTACCGTAATTTTTCCCCGGCTCACATCCCAAAACCGGGCTGCCAGACGGGACACTGTTGTTTTACCGCCGCCGGAGGGACCCACCAGTGCGGTCACTTCCCCCTGTTTGGCAGTAAAGCTGACATCCTTTAATACTGTTTCTCCGGTGTTGTAGGCAAACCCAACATGGTCAAAGGTAATGTCATACCCCTGATTGGAAAGGCTGGTTTTGCCCTGCTGAATGGGATGGTCAAGGATTTCATTCATACGGGCGATATTTGTCCGGGTGGAAATTACCGCCGCCAGATTCTGCAGCGCCCCCTGCAAGGGATCATAGAGCCGGGAAACCACCAGCAGGAACAGGAAGAAGGTCAAAATATCCAAACTACCCTGCATCAGCAAAACGGAGCCTGCAAGCGCAACCGTGGCAATCCCAAGCTTTAACACAAGGGATGCGGATACTACAAATGCCGCCAAACCGAACTCATTGAGAATGGAGCGGTGTTCCACCGCGCGGATCTTCTTTTCCAACCCTTTGAGGTATTCTTTTTCAGCGTTGTTGGCTTTCAGATCCTGCACCGTTTCAATACACTCCTGAATTCCATCCGCGCAGGCCATTTTCGCATCCATGGATTTCTGATTAAACCCTTCCTGTACCTTTGCAGAAAAACCTACAATGGCAAACGCCACCGGCATCACCCAAAGAGCCGCCAGCGCCATACGCCAATCGTAGAAGAACAGGCTGACGGCAATCAAGACCGTAGAGATGATGGATCCGGCAAGCTCCGGGATAAAGTGGGAAAAGCTCTGCTCTAAAAAGGTGCAGTCCGCCATAATGGTGCTGGTAAGATCCGCAAGGTCTTTCTTTCCGAAGAAGGACAGGGGGATTTTCCGCAGCCGCTCCGCCAACGTAATACGGCGCACGCCGCTTTCCGTATAGGTGGCAAAATAGGTGGCGTTATACTGGAAGTAGGTTGTCAGCAAGATCAATCCCACACAGAGAATACAGCCGACAATGTAGAAGGGAAGCCGGCTTTCCGGAACACCGCCGTTCATCAGATCGCTCACCATGCAGTACAGCAATCCCACCGGGAACATGAAAGAGATATTTTGCAGGACGCAGGCAAAACAGCCCTTAATTAAATCCTTTGCGCCCTGTTCGGACAAGGCATATCGTTTTTGCAGACGTCTGATCATCTTACTGTACCTCCTTTTGTACCTTCCACTGAATGGAAGTCTGATAGTTCTGCCACATCCGGGCGAACAGACCGCCTCTTTCCATCAGCTCACGGCTGGAACCGCTCTCTGCGATCTGCCCGTCTTTTACAACGTAAATCCGATCTGCACCGGCCACCGTGGAAAGCCTGTGGGCAATCATAATGACCGTTTTGCCCTGAGACAGCTTGGAAAAAGCCGCCTGTACTCTGGTTTCATTATCGGGATCCGCAAAAGCTGTGGCTTCATCCAGAATAATGATGGGGGTATTTTTCAGCATCACGCGGGCAATAGCAATCCGCTGCTGCTCGCCGCCGGAAAGATAGACCCCCTTGGTGCCGATCACCGTATCCATACCATCCGGCAGTTTTTCAAGGATATCGTCGCACTGGGCATTTTTTAAGGCAGCCATGACTTCCTCCCGGGTGGCTTCCGGTTTACCCAGACGCACATTCTCAAAGATGGAAGCTTTGATCAGCCGGCTGTTCTGGAACACAAAGGAAACCGTGTTCATCAGTTCTTCCTTCGGAATATTACGGACGTCCACGCCGCCCACCCTTACAGTACCGCTTTGAGGATCGAAGAAGCGGGAGATCAGATTTGCCAGCGTGGTTTTTCCGCCGCCGGACGGTCCCACAAAAGCGACTGTCTGCCCGGCAGGAATAGAAATAGATATGCCATTCAAAACATCCTTTTCTCCGTTATAGCTGAAATGTACCTGTTCAAGCTCTACAGAGCCGTCTTTCGGATGCATGGGATGAGCTGTTTCTTTCAGCGGCTCCAAATTCAGAACGCTGTCAATCCGCTGTAAAGCATCGTCCACGATCATAGCGTTTTCGCTCTGGAACATAATACGTGTGAGTGTCACGGAAATGATCGGCGTAATGATGATATAGAATACCAGATTGAGCAAAAATTCTGTCGTGACCTGATCCTGCGTAAACAGCAAGGCTCCTGCGATCAAAAAGACAAACACACCGTTAATGGCCGCGGTATAGAACATCATAGGCGTGCGCAGCTGCTTGGTGTAGGCAATCACCCACACCTTGTACCGGTCAATTGAATCCTTAAACTTCTTAAAGGAAAAGATGGTCTGGCCAAAGGTTTTTACCACCGGAATACCTCGGACATACTCTACCGCTTCATTGGACATATCATCCAGCGCATTCTGATATTCCTTCATCTTCTGCTGCATTTCCTTTCCGGTCATCGCCATCATAATGAGAAAGCCCAGAAGTACCGGCGCCAAACTCAAAAGACCCAGCCGCCAGTCAAACACAAACAGCAGAACCAGAAGACCGCAGGGGGTTGCAAGGGCGTTCGCACGGTCCGGTAGCTGGTGCGCCAGATAGGTTTCCGTAGCTGCGCTGGATTCATTGACGATTTTGCGCAGCTTACCGCTGCCAAAATGTTCCGCAAATCCCAGGGGGAGTTTTACGATATGGTTCATGGACTGCAAACGCAAATTGGTTGCAATACGGAAAGCGCCCAGATGGGAGCACATCAGCCCGGCGATGTACACCAGTACCGCAATGACCGCAAACATCACTGCCATCCAGCCGTTGTAGGTCAGATTCTGCGCACGGCTGAAATCCGGAGCGACTTCCAGCACTTCACGCATGACCTGCCAGATAAAATAATAAGGCACGAGTGCGATCAATGCGCTGATTGCGGAGAGGATCCAGGACGCATAGGTCAGATATCGGTAACTTCCCGCAATCGTGAGCAAGCGCGATAAATTAGATTGTTTTTTCAAGAGAATTCCTCCTTTACATTTCATTTATGATACAGAGGACAATGATTTGTCCTTCTTATATCTAATTTAGTTAGTTTAAGCTAACTGCAAGTCAAAAATTATAGGGCGTTATTGCCCCATAATTTTCATCCATCCTGCGGTGTAAAAGGCCCGCATTTCCTTTACATAGTTTTCCGCATCGGGAAGCGGCATTTCATGGATAACAAGTTCAAAAAACGTATGAAACATCCCGGTGATCAAAATATGCTCCAGAGTTGGGTCAAGCGGCGGGGAGGGTCTGCCTAATTCCGCCAGCACTCTTTGATAAGCGTGTGTCCCCTCCACTTCAATTTCCACCATCTCATCAATCAGCCCAGAAAAGCGGGTCCCTTCGGAACAACAAAGAATGAGCTTACATTCCTCTAAATGCTGATAGGCATAATGCAGCATATCAAACATGCATACCCCTGATATATCGCCCATCACTTCCGGCTGCTGTTCATGGGGCAGGTCGGCAAATTGCTTCTGAGCGTCCTTAAAGCGATCAATCAAGTATTGATAATGTTCGCCCACCAAAGCCTCAAAAAGTTCCTCTTTGCTTTTATAATAACCGTAAAAGGCTCCCAGTGTCTTGCCCAAAGATTTGACGATATTCCGCAGGGAAGCGTCCTTGTAGCCTTTTTGCAAAAACTCCGCTTTTGCCGCCTCATGGATTTGATCCAAAGTTGTCAGATTCTCATCTATGGTACACGCCTCCTTAAAAAATATAGCGGTGCTATATATCACTGCTATATTATAGTTGCTCTTAAGCTGAATGTCAAGTGCTTCTGCATTTTTTATGGATGAATAAAAAGAGAGAAACTACACAAAGGTTTCTCTCTTTTGGTTGTCCGGCTATATACAGCGGTCATTATCCTGTTTGGGTTCCGGCAGAGCACTCATACTACGCAGGCTGACGCCAAGCGTAGAAAGATTGTGCAGTGCGGCCGATGCTGCGGGAGGTAAAATTCCTGCCAATCCCAAGCCTATCAGCGTCCCGTTAAATCCGATGACAAACCGATAATTTGAGTGAATTCTCTCCATCAAAGCCATTGCAATACGACGCAGCTTAACAAGCTCCCAAAGGCTGTCCGCCGCAATGGTAATATCAGCAATTTCTCTGGCAATTGCTGCGCCGTCACTGATGGCAATTCCCGCATCCGCTTCTGAAAGAGCGGGAGAGTCGTTGATACCATCTCCGACCATTAAAACAATATGTCCTTTTTGGCGCAAATCGGCTACAAATTTTGCTTTATCCGCAGGAAGAACCTCAGCGCAGAATGCGTCAACCCCTAAGCGGTTTGCAACCGTAGATGCCGTCCGATAGCTGTCGCCTGTCAGCATAACTGTTTTTTGAATTCCCAAAGCACGCAGCGCAGTCAATACTTCTTTAGCTTCCCTGCGCAGCGGATCGGAAATACAAATCACTGCTGCAAGCTCTCTGCCAATCGCCAAATACAAATGAGAATATTCTTCAGGAAGACGATCAAATCGCTCCTGTTCATTTAGCGGAACAGTTACTCCCTCATCTTCAAAAATGAAGTGCGCACTTCCGATCAATACCCGTTCCTCATTTACCGTACTGGCAATACCATGAGCCACTATGTATTCTACCTTGGAATGAAATTCTTCATGGGATAACCCTCTGCACTGCGCTTCTTGTACTACGGCGTTTGCAATAGAATGGGGAAAATGTTCCTCTAAACAGGCCGCAAGGCGCAGCATATCCGACTCATTTCGTTCTCCGAAAGTGATGATCTGCGTAACCTTCGGACAAGCATGTGTCAATGTACCTGTTTTGTCAAATATGATGGTATCAGCCGCCGCCACCGCTTCTAAGAACTTGCCGCCTTTTACAGTGATATGTTCTTTTCCGGCTTCCCGCATGGCAGAAAGCACCGCCAGCGGCATGGAAAATTTTAACGCACAAGAGAAATCTACCATGAGTACCGACAAAGCTCGCAATATATTGCGCGTCAGCAAAAAACTCAAGATACTGCCCGCAAATGTATACGGAACCAATTTATCTGCAAGGTTAGCCGCTTTGCTTTCAGCTGCCGATTTCATCTGTTCGGATTTTTCAATCATGGTTACAATTTGATCATATCGGCTGGAACCCATAGCTTGTTTTACTTCCAGTATGCACTCGCCTTCTTCTATGACAGTACCGGCATACACGGTGTTTCCCGGGTGTTTTACGACCGGTACAGACTCTCCAGTCAAAGAAGCCTGATTGACTGTGACTTCCCCCTCGGCTAAGATACCGTCCATAGGAATCATGCTCCCGGTACGAATCACGATTTTGTCACCTGGGCGGATATCTGATACTGCTGTCAGAATTTCTGATTCCGGTGTCTTCAGCCATACCCGATCCACATTCAGGGCCATACAGCGAGCAAGGTCTTCCATTGATTTTTTTCTGGTCCATTCTTCCAACAGTTCGCCCAGTTCCAGCAGGAACATGACGGTTCCTGCTGTTCCGAAATCTTTGCGAAATGCGGAAATTCCTATGGACAGTGCATCCAGCACATCTACCTTCAGTTTTCCTCTCCAAAGACAGTGGATACCTCTCTTCAAAAAAGGGAGCATATGCCATACAATTCGTGCGATCTGCAATGGTTTCGGCAAAAAGAGCATAGACGCTGCTTTTAGTACCACTTTTCCGACCAGCTTTTCCTGAAATTTACGGTTTAATTCACGGCTGCTGTGCAGTGGCAAAGTGATTTGTGATTGCGCTTCCTGCAAGTTAAACTCACGGATAGCCGCCAGCACTTCCTTACGTGACCCGGAGTATTGCAGAATCACACACCCGGTGCGTTCATGGACAGTTACTTGTGTGATCCATGATTTCTTTTGAAACCAATTTTCCAGCACATCTGCTTCCTGCAAAGTCATTTTTTTCTGACCGATTCGAAAACGGATACGCCCTTTGCTTTCGTGTAAAATAATTGCCTTCATTTGTCGCTTCTCCTTCATAAAAAAAGAGCCGTATCAACGGCTCTTTTCTGTTACTCTTCCTCAGAAGTTTCAAGTTGTGCGGCTGCCGCTTCTTCCGCTTCTTTTGCAGCTCTTTCTTCATTCAGATCTTTGGCAGAAGCTAAAATGTCCGATGCGTTTTCCTGCACGGTCGTTACCGTTTCCATGACATAATCTTTCATACGCAGTCCTGCGGCTGTTGCGTGAACATATGCTTTTTTAGCGTCTTTGCTGGACAGCAGTTTAATTCCAACCGATCCGAAAAGTGTGCCACCTACAAAAAGAGCCAATTTATTGTATAAACTCATATAGAATCTTCCTTTCCGTTATTTTCTTTTGTATCCTGTAATCATTACCATGAGCAGGCAGATCACGGCTCCCCATGCCCAAAAACGGTGCTGTTTCAACCAGATCCCTCCTTCATAGATTTTGTCTAATTATTATAACAACTTTAGCTAAATCATTCTTTTGGAAACAGACAAAAACCAATGGAATCAGACCTATTTCGATACTGTCTGGGTGTACAATTAAAGTGCCTTTTAAAAGCTACATTGAATTGACTTAAACTTGCGTATCCAATTGCCTGTGCAACGTCCAGTACAGTCATAGAAGAGCACCGAAGAAGTTCAGCGGCTTTTTCCATACGTTTATGTGATAGCCAAGTATATACCGGCTGACCACGAATACTGCGAAAATATTTTTTAAATGTAGTAGGAGATATATAAAATTTGTGACACAAATAATCAATCGTTATTTTTTCATCCAGATGCATCTCCATATAATTGCAAATCTCATTTATCTCTTCTCTTATTACCTTACTTATTTTAAGATTATCTTTATCTTTTGGATACAATGTTCCTGTACTTAGCAGAAATAGCAATTCTACTGACTTCCAAACGCAGTATCTGCTTTTTTGAAAGTCTTCCCTTTTGACTATTTCAGAAAATGTAGAAAAAACCCAAGATGAACCATGAATAACAGCACATCCATCTTGCTTATCCATATATTTTTTTACTTCAAAAGTATTCAATTTTAAGTCTCCCATCATACGACATAGGGAATATAAACTCTCTTTTGCCGTAGTCGCATCTACGGATACCAATATTCCTGCCAAATCCGCTGTACATGCGACGGAATACAGTGAAGATACCTCAGATAGTAAAAGAATTTCCTGCTTTCTTACAACAACCACACGATTCCATTGTTGTTTGAGTACAACATGACCTGCAAAACAAAAGAAAACTTCAAAGTGAAGTGGCTGTAAGGATATCGGGATAAATGGATCCTTTGTATTGCCTTGAAGACGAAAATTGCAAACATCCACACCTGTTATTATTGTTTCCCATAAGGCTTTTTCACCTCGGATACTTTTCAAAAATTCTGTTAACACATAGTTTCTCCTCCCTTCTAATAGAAATTATGTCATGTGATAGAATGTAGTTAGCAACGACTAACTACATTCTATCACAATTTCTGTATGAAAGCAAGAACAGCGCAATTGATGTTATAAATAGAATAGCATTTTTATTCTTTCGCTTTAAAATATCCAAGCGCATCGGTACGCTCTCCGTTCTGCCATACTTCAAAGTGCAGGTGGTTTCCGGTAGAATTGCCGGTGGTACCGACATAACCGATGACTTCGCCCTGTTTCACTTCCTGCCCTACGGTCACGCAGATAGAGGAGCAGTGGGCATACAAGGTGTCAAAAGTATCATTGTGGCTTATCTTGATATGATATCCATATCCACCGCCCCAAGAGTCGATGGCATTGGCAATGGTGACTGTGCCATCTGCCGCTGTCAGAATCGGTGTACCACCCGGAGCGCCGATATCGGTTCCGCTGTGGTAGGCAATTTCTCCAGTAAAGGGGTCCTCACGGTATCCAAACCATGAGGTAATGGTATAACTTTGCGGAAGAGGCCATTGGAAAATCCCGGTCCCTTCCCAATCAGTATTTGGATTCATGATCTGACCACCGCCGCTGTTAAAACCACCCAGCAGTTCTGCCCACAAATTCTGATTTTCTGGCTCCGACATTAAGGCAAGGTATTCGTTCTGCCTTGCATTGAAATTGTACTGCTGCGCCATTTCCTCCGCTGTTTTATGTGTTAGAGAGATTTCCAGAATGGTTTCCGTTACCGTTTCGGTGCGGGTAGTTTCTTTTCCATCCTCGTCTACTTCGGTAACTTCCACTTCATGGCTCTCGGTACGGGTGCTGGAAGACACTGCATTCATCTCCCACATAATATCCCGCATCTGCTGAACTTGAGTGTCATCCAAAGAAGCCACCTGAGCGCCATCTTCCGCACCGGTCACCTTGGCTGAAAAAACAGCGAGAACATCTTCCCAATTGATAGAAAGCACTCCGTCATTTGAAGTAAACTCTACCCGATCATGGCTATTGCTATCTTCAATTTCTTGAATGTGTGCCTGAAATTCCCCGTTTAAAGTTGTCACAGCCTGCGTAACGCTGGTGCCGGTTCCCGTAGAATCCGAACCGAAAAATAAGCCGAAACAGGAACCGACAATCAGGGCAATCAAACAAATTAACAAGATTATCACTACAGCTACCCAACCTCCGGCAGCGATGGCAGCAATCAACCCCTTTACAGCCGCAATGGTTGCTTTAACCGCTGCTATAGTTACACGGACCGCCGCTTTAACTCCTGCAATTGTTGCTTTCGCAGTAGCCTTGGCGGCCTGTGCGGCTTTTTGTGCCGCTTTTGCAGTGGCCTGCGCTGTTTTCTGCGCTGTCTTGGCTGCCTGCTGTGCAGTCTTTGCCGAGCGCTGGGCAGTTTTGATACCTTTAGCGCTATTCTTCACACCTTTCATAGAACGGCTGGCGGTTTTTACTGCTTTTTGAGGTTTTCCTTTGACCGCCTTGGCAGCGGTATTTTTGGTTCGTATTTTAGAAGCGGTATCCTTCGTGATCTCCGTTGCTTTGCTGCCAGCGTTTTTCGCTTCCGAGAGGGTACGGGAAATTTCTCTTTTTTCTTTGACTTTCCGAGCGGTGGTCTGCGCCAGTTTTTTCCCGCCCCGATAGGTAATGTTGGCACTCTTTTTTGCGGTGGTTTCGATACCGGACAGCATTTGATCTCCGGCGCTGTTGGCGGGGGCGTTGGAGGTTTCTCCCTGCTGGCTGGCAAAAGGCGTCCCCTTCAATTCCGATACGGCTTTCTCCTTGGATTTCAGCCATGCATCCTTCATTGCGGTTTTTGGGGCTTTGGCGGCACTATCCAAAAGCCTTGGTTTTCCATTTTCCGGTTTGGTCTTAATTTCTTTCAATGGCATACCTCCTAAAAAAGATACAGGGAGCCAAAGGAGGCTCCCTGCTGCGATGTTGTTTCATGTATAGGTTTACACCCCCCTCAGTGCTTCGTCCGGCTTGGTGGTCATCAGCTGGTACAGACGGGTATTGCGGGGGAAGCTGTTTTCAAACGGTACAATGTTGCCAGCACAGCGGATGAGACCGCAGCCAGCAGATACATTGGTGATGTAGCCAAGCTGGGTGTCCGAGATATGGAGCAGATTTGCCAGTTCATCCCGGTCGGTGGAGGACTGGTTCAGAAGGAGCAAAAACTCCGAGTTTGCCAGCATCAGGCGGGCAGTATCGGAACGGAGCAGCTCCTCGACATTCTGCGTGAGCCCTGTCACAAGGCCGTTATATTTTCGGATACGCTTCCACAGCTTGTAGAAAAAATCGGCGCTGTACTGGTAGCGAAACAGCAGATAAAACTCATCGGCAAATACCCATGTGGTTTTTCCTTTCTTCCAGTTTTGGATCACACGGTTGAAAATCGCATCGAGGGTGACTAACATCCCGATGGGCATGAGCTGTTCGCCCAATTCACGGATATCATAGGCGATGATGCGGGCTTTGGTGTCTACATTGGTGTGCTGGGCAAAGGTGTTGAGACTGCCGGTGATAAACAGCTCGGAGGAAAGCGCCAGCCCTCTGGCTTCCGGCTCCGGCTGCTTTAAGAGGGAATGGTACAGATCTTTCAGCGTGGGAGCTGCACCCTCATAATTGTTTGCCATATACTCCCGGTACACATCATAGGTGCAGCGGTCCAGAATAGATTTCTCTTTGGCAGACACACCGCCTGCCCCTACTAACTGCTCGAACAGCGAGAGAATGAATTCTGATTTTTCAATCAGCGGGTTGCGCTCGTCACCGTAGGCTTTGTCCATATCAAGGGCGTTCAGGTGGGTGTTGGAGGCTGCGGAAATCCGAATAATTTCCCCGCCAAGCGCTTCTACCAAGAACCCAAATTCAGACTCCGGGTCCAGAATCAGGATATCATCATTGGTTGACAGCGCAATGCTCACAATTTCTTCTTTGGCACTGAAGGATTTGCCGGAACCGGAAACACCAAGGCGGAAGCTGTTCCCGTTTAAGAGCTTGCGGCGGTCGGCTACAATCATGTTTTTGGAAACAGCGTTCTGCCCATAGTAGATGCCCCCGGTCTGCATGATTTCCTGTGCTCGGAAAGGAATCAGCACAGCGGTGCTTTCGGTGGTCAGGGTACGGATGGCTTGGATTCTGCGCAAACCATAAGGAAGCACAGTATCCAGCCCATCCTTCTGCTGCCAGCGCAGGACGCTCATCTGGCACAGATGTTTTCTGGCTGTTGTAAGAATCGTTTCTGTGTCACTGTCCAATTGTTCCTTGGTATCAGCCAGATGGACCATGGTCACGAGACCGAACATCATTCTTTGATCCCTGTTGGTCAGATCGTCCAGCATTTCCTTGGTTTCTTTTCGCTGCTGTTCCATGTCGTAAGGAAGGACAGCGGAAAAGTTATTGGCTGCGTTCTGCTTTCGCTGCCAGTTTGATAGTGATAGGTAACCCTTTGAGGTAATCTCCGAGTTTTCCCCCACTCCACACCGTGCGTGCGACTTTCACCGCACACGGCGTTCCATCGATTGCATTATTTGTAATCTTAACAAACAACAAATTTCAACTTTTTATTTTACTGTTATGGGATTGTTTTTCGCTAACTCTCTGTATTTGTTTAGTTTCAAGATTTGAGTTTTATCCAATTTCAATAGTTCAAGATATTTTCGGATTGTGATTTCATCAGCAGCATGAATCAATCTGTGAACCTGTGGCAGCAAAAGGACAAGATTATCATATCTATCTGTACCGCCATATTGTTTTGGCAGTTTGTGGTGGCAGTGGATATCTTCAAGACATTGAAATTCAATTCCCGTTATCCCGCATTTTCCCCACTGGGCAGAATACAATGATATTCTGTTGTCGCTGTATTCTGTACTGTTCTTGCCCGAAGATTTCATCATTTGCACCATGAGCGAAGTATTTATTCTGAGATTGTCGTGGATTTCTTTACGACCTTCTGCTGTATAGAGATTTGCTTTTCGTTTCTTCGTCCACGGCGGTTTATGCTGAACAAATCCTATTGGATAAATTGGCTCATCTGAACCAGCCACATATCTCATCATCGGTGTATTTCCGTATAGCCCTATTTCCGCTTTTGTAAGAGGTCTGCCTTTTCGTCTTAACCTATTACATTTTTGCGTTCTAAGTCTATTGGTGAACACCCTCATGACAGCTAAATTCAATCCATTAAAGTCAAGATTGATATGGGTTGCGATTTTATAGTAGCTCTGCGCTCCGACCACCTTTGCATTGTATAGATGAATTTCATAACTTTCTGTACTATGCTGTGGTGGTTTTGCAACCTTTTTGGCTTGCTCAATTAACGCTTCTTTTTGTCTACAAAGAGCTTTGTCACAAACATGGGATTCCACCGTCCATTTTCTACCTTTAGGGTGAACCTTGATTTTAAATCCAAGAAATTCCGAATACTTCTTTTTAACATTAACAATCCTTGTCTTTTCGGGAGAAACTTCAAGCCTTAATCTTTCCCATAGCCACTTCGATACGGCTATTCTTATCCGTTCTGCTTCAGATTTTGTTCTGCAAAGTATGCGGAAATCATCAGCATAGCGAACAATATACATCTCTTTCAGACCTGTCGTTTTCATTGCTCTGTATGCGTGTCCCAAATCTTTACTGCCGTTGCTGTTGACCTTATAGCTGTATTTTTCCGTAATCGGATGTTCAATCCACTGGCTGTCTATCCAATGGTCAAGCTCATTCAACACGATATTTGCCAATAACGGTGAGATAATACCGCCTTGCGGCGTACCCTTCTTCGGGTGTTGAATTTCTCCGTCTGGCATTTTTATCGGGGCTTTGAGAATTTGCTTTATTACATAGAGCAGATGTTTATCCCTTATGCCAAGTGACCATATCTGTTTTATCAGCTTTGAGTGGTCTACATTATCAAAGAACCCTTTAATGTCAAACTCTACAACATAGTGCAGATTTGCCCTCTGCATTAGCTGGTATATTCTTTGAATGGCGTGTTCCACACTTCTCAGAGGACGAAACCCATAACTGTTTTCACTGAATTTCGCTTCACATATCGGCTCCAAGATTTGCTTGATACACTGTTGAACCAGTCTATCCCACATACAGGGAATGCCGAGTGGTCGTAATTTGCCATTCGGTTTTGGAATTTCTTTTCTTCTTACCGCTTTCGGGCGGTATCCATGCTTGCTTCCTGCTACGATATACCTCAGTTTCTCAACATATTTCTCTGCTGACAGCCTACCTATACCATCAATTACAACTTTATCTGTACCTCGTGTTTTGCTGCCGCCGTTGCTTTTGATATTGCGGTAGGCAAGCAGTATATTTTCTCTTGAAAGTATTAACGGCATTAGATTTTGAAAAATCTCTCCGTTTCTACTTTTGGAGTAGAGGTTATCAAACGTATCCTGCATTTGATAATATTCGGCGTGTCTGAGGTCATCAACACATAATAGCTTTTTCTGTTGTTTATTTGTCATTAGGCAGCACACTCCTTTCGGGGCATGAGCTTTTTCGTCTTACCCGTAATCCTAATCTGAGTTTGATAGATTACTTGTAATTACAATCGACTTGAGGTCATTCCTCCGCTTCCATTACAGAAGTTTCATCGGTTCGGCCTCTACTTTTCAGTGCCAGTTAAGTTGCTTATTATTCTTCGTCAACAAACATATTTCTATGCCCGACACCTTTCCTCGTTCCGATAATTCTATCTTTCCATATATATCCTTAGGTGCTTACTCTGAGCCTGTCAGCTTGATTGTGCCTGTAACACAATATGGAGTTTCATAACGCTGATTTTTACTAATCCACACTGACGGCGACATAATCGCCACCGACATTTCTATCGGCTAACCATTTAGACCCGTACATTCGCAAGTTCGTCAGACCTCTCGGTCATTCTCACCATAGATATTTTATAGACCTCCGGCATATAGGCAGCACAATTCACCGCTGAACCGCTTTCGCTGCATT
>ERZ779889.2524-NODE-2524-length-14947-cov-3.349987_pt1 | contig 14947 bp, 12 predicted proteins | sample MGYA00511030_ERZ779889 | MGnify/ENA primary metagenome ERZ779889 (study PRJEB29588, sample SAMEA2160616) | human gut metagenome | biome: human gut; feature: human-associated habitat; material: faeces | place: Denmark | collected 2008/2010 ...
TCTTGTTCCGTATCGCAAACCTATATGCCTATCCCCACTAAAAATCTACTGAGCCCATCCGGTTCAGTGCAGCCATCCCACAAACAAGGACCCACTATATCGACTCGCTTCAAATCGCTTGGAACGTAAACGATGAGATAGGCATCTATTCCGCCCAAGCAAACACGATGGAAAAAGACCAAAATATGGCTAAACATGCGAAGTATAAAATAACGAAAGCCTATACGGAAGGAGAACATGCGCATCATGGAGACTTTGCCCCCACAAATGAAGCCGAATACCTAAAATGGGGCAGCTATGATGCACATACCTTCTATGGCGCATATCCTGCAGATCGTATTGTAGCCTACCCAAACGAAAGCACGAGCAAGGGGCAATTTATCATGAAATATGCAACGAACCAGTGTTGCACCGTATCTGAATATGATGATAATGACTCGATTTTCCTTACGGAAGCCGATATGAAAAACGCCTATATGATGGCTAAAAACACGTTGACACCCAATTCAACCGAACACGTGCTGCTGGATTTTCAGCCTGTAATGACTACGCTGGAAATTACTATCAAAGCCGGGAATACGGGGGAAGAAACCGGCACTGGATTGATGCCCGCCCCCACCACCATCACCGGCGTGAGCGTCATTATGCCCAAAGCCTTAACAGAGGGGCAATTCGTTTACGACGTGGACAACAGGAAGTTGAAAGACGGAACGGTAACGGGCAACACGCAGGAGTCCGTATTCGTTACCATTGAAGACTCAAAAAATAACAAATACCTGAAACTGGATGCAGGTAAAAGCGTTTCTTTACTCGCATTCCTGCCTCCCATCCCAATGGACGGAACCACAGGCAACGCTGCCAAGATACGTGTACACACCACCGGGTACCAGAATTTCGTCATTCCTCTGAACGGAGAGCTTCAACAGGAAAGTAAAATCACCGTACGCATTCCGGACTTCGACCCTGAACACATCAAAGCGAACAATTGGATGACTTATCTGGACGATAAGATCTATCTGTCGCAACTGTCCGTTCCGGGCGCCTATGCCGCCACCAGCTTCGGCTCGCTGCAACATTGGACGATGCCCATATCCAGCCAATTAGACATGGGCATCCGCGCGTTTGACCTAAGCAACTCCACTGAGGAAGCGACGAAAACGGCTTTCGCGGCATTCGAGAGCTTTTTGGAAAGCAATCCCAATGAATGCATAATCGCCGTATGCGGGAACAACGCCACGACTTCGAGCAAATCAATCGAGTTCTCACCGGACCTGAACCTTGGTGCGGCCAGAGGACATATCCTCATCCTGCCAACTGGTAATAGCGCCATTACCCGCAACGCCTATACCAACTTATCTGTCGCAAAGAAGGAATTATCGGATGCCGCCGACAATGCGGTAGGTACCTGGAGCATAACGGACTGTGCTAACCCAGATATGGCCGAAACGGATATCGCTTCCACCAACAAGTCCATTTACGAGCATATCGTAAATGCACAGGAAGGAAGCACAGGCATCGTTATGACCGCCTATGTATGCTCTGCATATTCCGATAACTATACGGAAGTTTACGGCGACCTTCTCTCGCAGTCCATTATAGACTGCAACTACAAGTTTGTATTCAAACACAGCGATAACGACCAATACTAAAAACCAATGAAAAGACGATTCATTTTAGCAATAGCCTGTGCCGCCATTTCCTCGACAATGGCGGCACAGCAGGCAGATTCGACGGAAGTCGTATCCGACGTAACCGAAGAGGTAATATATAACAACGACAAATACAAAGTGGAAACCAATCACTTCTGGGATAACTGGTTTGTCAGTGCCGGTTTTGGCGGACAAATCATCTTTGGCAACCACGACAAACAAGTGAAGTTTTTTGACCGTATTGCACCGGCATTGGACATCGCCGTGGGCAAATGGTTTACACCCAGCATCGGTGTACGCCTGATGTACAGCGGGTTGTCGGTAAAGGGAGCCACACAGAAAGAAGGGCATGGGGAATTTCCCACCCATAGCACGGGGGTGGATGTTCCCGGAAAAGGCGGTGACGGTTATTGGCTGATGAAGCAGAAATTCAATTTCTACAATCTCCACCTCGATGCCCTGTTCAACATGTCGAACATCCTGTGTGGCTACAACGAAAAGCGTGTGTACAACTGCACGCCTTACGTCGGATTGGGCTGGGCACGTGTTTGGGAGTCGCCCCAGAGCATGGAAGTGAGTGCAAATGTGGGCGTGCTCAACTCGTTCCGCCTGAATGACGCGCTCAACCTGAACCTCGACATACGGGGAGCCTACATGAGCGACCGTTTCGACGGTGAGCTTGGCGGACGTTGGGGCGAGGGCGTATGGAGTGCCACTGTGGGTCTGACCTACCGCTTCAAACAACGCGGCTGGGGACGCAGCAAGACCATTGTCCGCACACACGACCGTCAACGTGAGCTGAAAGCCATGCAGGACAAACTGAACGACATGCAGGCACAACTGGCACAGCGCAAGCGCGACTCCGTCACCGTGGTACGGACTTTGGCGGCTGCCAACTTTGTCATCTTCAAGATAGACACCTGGGATTTGACCAACGAAGCCCGTGTGCAACTTGGCTTGTTTGCCGAAACCATTAAGAAAGCCGACCCGAACGCGGTGTATATCATCACCGGCTATGCCGACAAGGGAACAGGCAGCATAGAGCGCAACGTTATCTTGAGCAAGAACCGTGCCCGGGTGGTTTACGAATGTCTGGTCAACGAGTTTGGCGTGCCCAAGAAGCAACTGCGTGTAGACCACAAGGGTGGTGTGGACAATATGTTCTACAACGACCCGCGCCTGAGCCGAGCCGTAATCACCCGCATCATGGATGAGGAAAAATAATCTATAAACAAAAAACGTAAATATGAAATGTAATATTTCAGCATGGTGCCGTCAGACCTTGACCGACCATGCCAAAAAGAGTATAGCCGGTTTCGGCTTATTATGCACATTGTTGCTTGCCGGAATCCTATCATCCTGCACGGACGACGAATTTCCGGGAGCGGGGATGAACGCCATGCAAACCAGAAGTGTCCTGAGAGTCACCAATCCCGGAGGACTGGTCCAACAACCCGATGGGACATGGATGTCGCAGAAGTGCAGGGTGCCTATCGTCGGGCCGGGACGAATAGTGACCTATATCGGCAACGGCGGGTTGGTCAATGTGGGTGTCGCGGGCAACAACAAGATAGAAAACGCAGTGGACACGGATTTAAGCAACTACACAACGACAAGAACGGAGATAGCAGATGTGGATGCATATACCCCCATCATCTCCATACGAGACATGCATCATACCTATTCCGCAGGACAGAAAGTGGGGTTCATATTCAAAGAAACGGGCGGGAGCCTACTGTCAGCGGATGTGTTGAACGGTATAACAATACAGACTTTCCTTCATGGCAGCGATGACCCGCAAGAAACAATCGTAGCTAAAGGGGATGAGAATTCCTTGCTCAATTTGAACCTGTTGTCCATAACCTCAAACGGTGGAGACATATCCGACCGCGAGATTTCCTTTGAAGCCACCAAAGACTTTGACGAAGTAAGGCTCTGCCTGTACGGCATAGGTGCAAATGTCATCTCTTCGATGAACATTAGCGTCAAATATGCATTTGTGGGCGAAAATCGGGAAATCCGCGCAACGTCAGAAACCGAGTTTTCAGATTATTGGAGTACGGAACCCACTATCGGTTCAAACAACATCATATATGAAGGAAACATCGTCGATAGCAATATAGGCAATAGCGCACCATTTACGAGTTTTCTCGGGGGTGCTTCATATGCAACCGTAAATTTCCAAAAGACCATTCCTGCCGGCACGGAAATCGGCTTCCGCTATTCAAGCAAAAACCTTGCAAGTATTAGTGTCTTGGGAGAAAATGCCCCGACAATCAGCACCTATGGTGACGACAATAAAGAAATAGAAAGTTCAACTCCAGGAACAAGCCTTTTGGGAATAGGACTCATACGAAATACCCAAGATGCATATATCAGCATACAGACTACGGAAGCATGCACACAAGCAAGATTCACAAATCCCCGTAAACTAGTCAGTTTTGGCGGTATGAATGTATATTACGCTTATGTCCGTGAACCGGTCAAGCTTGACCCCGTCTGTTATTTCGCCCTCAGCGATGACGATACTTACTCAACGAGCTACCAATTGCCGACACCAAGCACCGGAAAGGTAACTTATGTAGTCGAGGGGGTTGACGGCACCCAGGCTACCGTTTCGCCAAGCAACCTGCTGCAGAACATGACAAAACCCGGGAAATACAAAGTAACAGCCCTATACACTGACCCCAGCGGCAGGCAAGTCTTACAGACCGTAACAATCACCAAAAAGAATGCTGTTTCTACAGGCGATTGCAACATATACATCACAGACGCAGAGATAACCAATGCCATCGACGGGCAAGGCGGCATCAGCATCTCCGGTATCAGCGGCGCAGCAAACATCATCAACAGCAATCATGATGATTATGCCACCTATTTCGGCATATTAGATTTAGCGATATCCAAACCTTTGGTAGCTCTCACCACCCATAACAAAATATATACAGGCAACGGAATGCGCGTGGGGTTTGAAGTGCAGGCTCTAACCGGATTGCTGGACTTGTCCGTGTTAGACACATACGAAATCAAAGTGTACGATGGGAATAACCTCGTAGAAAGTTCGGGTCCGGAAGGGCATACGGTAAATGCAGGCGTGTTGAACTTTGACAACAGCCGTGTCCGCCTTAGCGTGAATATTGGAAGCGGGAAGCAATTTGACCATATCGAATTATGGCGGAAGGGCGTGCTGGGGCTAGCAGACGCGCAAAAGATTTATAACGTGTTCTACGAAAGTACAGATTGCAAGGAAGAGGGTGTAAACGAAGCCTGCATGGAAGTGTTGACCAATACCGGGCATAACCTAGACATAGACTATGAGCATACCCAAATAAGTGACATAATCGGACTCTTGGGCGGCCATTTGAAAAACGTGGAAGACATGCTTGACGGAAGTCTGGACACGTATGCGACTTGTGAAGGCATAAATTTGTTAAGTAACATCACAATCAGCTTGAAATTTGACGAGCAGCCTGCCAACCAGCCCATAGGAATCGTGTTAAGCGATGGGAATAGCATTTTGAATGCCGATATATTGGGCAAAATTACACTGAAGGTATATCAGGATGAAACGGAGATAGCCAGCACATCTGATATTACTACTGTAAAAGTTGACCTATTCAGCAAAAACGGGAAGACCTACCTCGAGATACCGTGGACTTACATTACTAAGCCCTACAATCGAATAGAACTGGTAAGTACAAGCGTTCTAAATTTGAGTTCTCTCAATATCAGAGGCATTTACACCCGTGTGGATTCAGACGGCGACGGTATTCCGGACTGCTCGGACGATGTAACATCTGGTGTCCTGACTCTGGCAAGCGGCATCACCCATCTGTGCGAAGGCAACGCAGCCTTGATTCCAGTAGAAAGTACCACCCTGACAGACGACGGCACCGTACTTTCACTGGCATGGACCAACCGAGAGAACGGAACGACCGGAACCACGAACTGCACCCTCAGCGAGGACGGGAAGATCTTACAGGTAGACGATGCTGCATCGTGGGGAAAAGGAAGATATTATGTGGACATACTTCAGGGAACAGAACTCCTGTGGAACCACGCCGAAGTGTACGTCCACCCGAAGCAGACCACATGGAAACCGCAGGGCGAGTCCACGGACTGGAACAGATGGGAAAACTGGGACAATGGCTCGCCATGGGAATGTACTGACGTTATCCTTCCTTCAGGCGCATCCATTTACCCCATTTTGGAGGACGGGGCGGAAAACCGTTGCCATAACCTCTACTTCGCACCCGGATCCGAACTGGAAAACACCCCGGCATTCTCCGCCAAAAATCCCAACGGCAAGGTGTTCGTTGACACGAAAGTGAACGGAGGAAACTACAGTCTGTTTTCCGCACCATTGTCCGGCATGGTAACCGGCGATATGTTCGTGTCGAGCGGACCGTCGAATCATTTCGCGACATTGAACGAGAGCAGCTATCCCGAACGTCGTGTTTCCCCCATAGTATACCAACGCTTTTGGAGCAAGACGGTGGAAATGGCTACCCCCGGAAGCAGCGGAATCGCCTCAAATACGCAGGTAACCATTGACCAGACGGACTGGAGCAAGACATTCAATGCCGTGAATACAGTCTACGGCGCAGCCCAAGGATTCTCTGTCCGCCCGGGGAGAAAGGGGAAGTCAGGAAGCTATACGTTCCGTTTTCCAAAGGAACACACGACTTATCATTACTTCTATTCCAACGGAGCATCCACCGGGCAAAGCGCGACTATCAACCGCAATGGGCAAGCTGGCCAATTTATCCAAAAAACATTCGGCTCGGTAAATCTGACTATAGATAAAAGCGGTACACGGTTCCTGTTCGGCAACCCATTCATGACTCACTTGGACATTAAGAAATTTTTAGCAGCCAACCGATCTAACGTGAATGCAGTAGAAGTATATGACGGCACACAATATGTGGCAATTACTTGTGACGACCAAGGCAATCTGATTTCAACATTGGAGGAAACACCTACCATGGTAGCACCGATGGAAGCCGTATTCGTACAGGCCAAAAACGCAGGGACAAGTTTGTCGCTCAATCTGACAAAAGAAATGTTCCACCTGAAAGGCAAATCTTTACGGACACGTGCATCAAGGAGCGGTTATGCCCATTCCAAAGGTTCTTTGAGAATGAAAGCAACCGTAAGCGGAGAAAGTTCTTCTTGCATTCTGTTATGCTCTTCACGGTATGCGGATGCTTACCGAGCCAGTGAAGACATCACTGCCCTTATTGACAATGACGCAAAACCAGCCGTGGCTATTTTCACCGTGGCAGACAGGAAAGCCCTTTCCATCCAGCGGATGAGATCCGCCACCCGCATTCCTGTAGGCTTCTACCTGAAGCAGACCGGCAATGTCAGTCTTGCTTTTGATGCCTCAGACGATATTTGGAGCGGCTGGAGGCTGAAAGACAAGCAGACAGGCAGAAGCTATCCGCTCAAGGGAAGAATTACCCTTGATAACGTTTCTACCGGTTCGGGGCGCTTCTTCTTGGAAAAGGTACAATAAAAACGACAGAAATACAAGAAACATTCAGGGGGTTGTACCACAGGCAGGTATGTGACATACACGTTTGTACGCAGTGATCCCCACCGTTTGTTTTGTTTGCATCCCCTTTCCTGGCTTTGCGTAGCAGGAAAGGGGATTTTTTGAATAATGCCATTTGTATGAATTCTCCTATAATCCATTCATAAATATGTTGCCTGATGAATTATTGTTGAACAATGACTTGTTCTTTATTGAAGTCAACCGTATGCTATCCAAAGGCTGCCGCGTAACCATGCGCCCCCAAGGGGACAGCATGATACCTTTCATAAAAGGAGGAAGAGACAGCATAGTATTGCAGAAAACCAAAGAGGTGGATACCGGAGACATCGTGCTGGCACATATTCCGGAGAAGGGTTATGTGCTGCACCGGATTTACCGGATGCAGGGAGAGCGGCTTACCTTGATGGGAGACGGCAATCTTCATGCGAGGGAACAATGTGAAAAAACAGAGGTGTCGGGCAAGGTAATCAGGATTTTGCGTAACGGACGGTATGTGGAATGTGACATCTTCCGGGAAAGATTCAAGGCTGACTGTTGGAGGCGGCTGTTACCGGTAAGACGATTCCTGTTGTTTGCCTGCCGGGTATTTTCAACCCATACATAAGAAATAAGTATGTCATCTTTGCGGATCAACGAGTGTATCCATTGGCTGTGGGCGGCATCCCGAGGCTTCCGGCTGTCTGTTGTATACTGCACGCTGGCAGGAGTGTTCAACGTCAGCGTGTCGCTGTTTTTCGTGTTTGTCTGCAAACACCTGATAGACATAGCCACGGGAGTATCGGACGACAGCCTGGGCACATATATCGGATGGATGGCAGGCTGCATGTGCGCCCAGCTCCTGTTGTCAGTAATCAGAAGCCGCCAGTCAAGCCGGGCAGAAATCAGGATGCGGAACGGTCTGCACGGCAAACTGTTCGTGCACCTGATGGAAAGCCAATGGAATGGGCGGGAAAGATTCCACACCGGCGACCTGCTCAACCGGATAGAGGCAGACACGGCATCCGTGACTGATACCGTTTGCCGGACTGTTCCCACCGTAGTTGTGACTATCGTCCAATTGGGCGGTGCGTTGTATTTCCTCTCCCGACTGGATATGCGGCTGACGGGCATCCTGGTATTCATCATGCCGGTCGCCTTATTGTGCAGCAAAAGCTATGTACGGAAGATGCGGCGGATGTCGCGTGAGATTCGTGAGACGGACAGCCGCATACAGAGCCATTTGCAGGAAAACCTGCAGCACCGCATCATTGTCCGCACGTTAGAATATACCCGGCAGGCCGTGGAAAAATTGGGTACACTTCAAACCTCTTTGCAGGGGCAAGTGTACCGGCGCACGGACTTCTCGGTGTTCTCCCGTTCGATGGTGCAAATCGGATTCATGACGGGCTATGCCGTGGCTTTCCTATGGGGCGTATTCGGACTGAGCGACGGGACGGTGACTTTCGGCATGATGGCGGCGTTCCTGCAATTGGTGTCGCAAATCCAACGCCCGATGGTGGATATGAGCCGCCAGATACCAGCCTTTATCCGGGTGTTTACGGCTACGGAACGGTTGGCGGAACTGACCTCTTTGCCTTTGGAACGGCAGGGGAATCCAATACATTTGGAAGGGAACTTGGGCATCCGCATTTCGCATCTGCATTATGCTTATCCCGGCAGCGAACGGGAAGTGCTGGCTGACTTTTCGTATGACTTCCATCCGGGCAGTCTGACGGTCATCGTCGGGGAAACAGGCATGGGCAAAAGCACCTTGATAAAGCTGATATTGTCGTTGGTTCAACCGAATGAGGGGAAGATATCTATCTATAATGGCCAAGATGTGGTCGAGGTCTCGCCGCAGACACGGTGTAACTTCTCCTACGTGCCGCAAGGCAACACGCTGTTCAGCGGAACTATCCGCGACAACCTACTGACAGGCAATCCGTATGCCACGGAAGAAACTCTGTGCTCGGCACTCCATACGGCAGTAGCCGATTTCGTGTTTTCCTTGCCGGACGGGCTTGATACGGTATGTGGGGAGCAAGGCATGGGGCTGAGCGAAGGACAAGCGCAGCGTATAGCAATTGCACGAGGGTTGCTGCGACCGGGGAATATCCTGCTGTTGGATGAACCGAGTTCGGCACTGGACGGGAAGACAGAACATGAATTGCTGAAACGGCTGGCGGCGGAAGTAAAAGACAAGACGGTAGTGATGATTACGCATCGGGAGAAGATTGCAGGGCTTTGTTCGGAAGTGGTGAGGATGGAAGAAACAGAATACCAATCTTAATATATAACAGTTATATCGATAGTCAAATCATTTTCATTTCCTGATGGAGAAATTCTGGGTGTTCTACATCAAACATGGGACGAATAACTTCCCTGTGATAGGCTGTTACTTGTCTGACAGTAAAGATAGAAACGGAAGAAAGGAAGAAATCGTTGATGAAATTATAAAGGAGTCCGATGGACGTATGCAGATTCATTTCCACTCATCCGGATAATGGCCATATTTTAGGGCTTGAATACTTGGATAGCCGATGGGGTATCACGAATTTTTATGCTGTTGAAAACTCAATTCCCGGTGATAAGAAAGATTTGAGCCTGACAAAGTATATTGAGCTGAAAGACTCAAAGAATTTTGTTATTTCCAAAGGCATCAAAAGGTGCTGGTTGAACGAGCAAAGTGAAGAGAATGGAAGTTCAGGCATCCTTTTTAATCACTCCACAACTGAATTTAAATAACCCAGCATTGTATGCCACAACCCCATCCTTGTTTAAGAGGATAGCGGTTGTGGCATTTTTATTTTCTTTTGTGCATAACTATTTGCGGATGAAATACTCAATTCCGAAATGCACCAAGATGAAATGTGTTCTTGTCTGTCGGCAATTCTCGTTTAATCTTCTTGACCAACCGTTGGTAGGAACACTTCCGTGCGCCTTTCATCAAGGTTTTCCATTCTTTCATATCAATGCAAGTGCAGTTCGTTTCGTAATACATAAGCCATTCAATTTTATCGTTCTACTTTCTTCCTTTCTTCGGAGGTCTTACCTCGTCCGGCGGGAGTTTGATTTTACATGCCGGGAAAAGGCGGAAGGAAAGGAATAAGCCAAGGAGGAAGCGGAAAGAAATGACGCGCCTTGACAGCCGATAAGAAAACTAAAAACAAAAAGAAGAAGGAGGCAAATCATGATAAGTCCGTTTACAGGTGGCCATGCCACATTGAAATATGAAAAACGTGAATTGGAATACCGGAAGGAGAAATACTCCTACGTGGCCCAATTTTATGAAGACGACGAGACCCATGAGCAGTTCACCACTACGGAAATGGACGAAGCGAATCTTGCGCAGGTTTACAACCAGTACCGGGCCACCCATTCCATACCCTTTGTGGACGAAATTGTTGCCTTGCGGGAAAGATACGGCCTGTCGGCATTGAAGATGTCGGCTATTTTGGGGTTTGGCGTCAACCAATACCGGCAATACGAAGAGGGCTATATGCCATCGGAAACCAACGGGAAAATATTAAAAGCTTGCCAGAACCCGATAATATTTGAGACCTTTGTGCAGAACTCCCGTGCCCAGCTTGGCGAAAAGGCATATACGAGAATAACAGGGCAACTGGAAACAGTCAAGAAACAGCAGGCGGATGTACGCCGTTCTCTCATTTTCGGAGAAGGCAAACGGACGGGAGCAAACGGCTTTGCCCCATTGTCACTGGAACGCCTGCGCAACCTGTTGCTGTACTTCATCCATGAATGCGAGGACATGTTCAATACAAAGATGAACAAATTGCTGTTTTATGCCGATTTCTACCATTACCGGCAACATGGGCAAGCCATATCCGGATTGTCGTACAGAGCCATCAAATATGGTCCCGTACCCGTCCATTGGGATAGGGCATACAGCCTGTTTGACGATGTGCGTCAGGAAATAGTGGAGTTTGACACAGGGATTACCGGCACAAAACTGGTATCGGTATCCCAGCCGGACTTGTCCTTGTTCTCGGAAAGCGAAAAGGACACGCTCAGAAAAATAGCTGAAACATTTTCCCAGACAACGGCCAAGGAAATATCGCTTGTCAGCCATGACGAAGAGGCATGGAAGCGTTATGTGGGAACGGCGCAACTTATCAACTTCAGTGCGGCTTTTGAACTGAAAGCCGTATAGGAAAGGAATCCATTCATTTGACAACTTAACATTTGCAGTCTATGGATTGGATTCTTTTATTGGCAGTCGGCTATGTCTTCCTAAAGATTTGCGGAAAGATATTGAGGAAACTGTTTTCTCCGGGAACCACCGTCTTGTGGCTGGTAGCCTTGGGACTGTGCTTTGTGAACCTGTCGTGGCTCGGCCTGTTGATTCTCGCATGGAAGTACCTTTTTATGCCGATAGGCAACTATTACGAGAGGCAGCAATGCCGGAAAAGAAGAAGCGGCGGAACAGTCAGCAATGAGGGCATCATGTGGCTGATACCCATTTTATGGCCATTCCTGATAGCCAAAATGTTTTTCGGCGGCAAGCAGTATAAGCCTTCGCTGGACGAATATGACTACGAGCAGCATTTGAAAAGCAATGGCAGATAAAACGGTCAGCTTCCGCTCAAATGCGCCAATGCTTCTTCACGGGTTTCCTTGACCAATTGGAGCAAAATGGCCGGGTCGATGTGCTTCTTGCCGTATTTGGCGGTGATGTGCAAGTGCGGCCCGGTACTGCGCCCTGTGTTGCCACTGATGGCCACCACCTCTCCAGGCAGGACTTTTACACCTTTCTTTACCAATGCCTTTGACAGGTGGCAATAACTGACGATGTAGTCACCGTGACGGATGGTGACATACTTTCCCGAACGCTTGTCGGATGACACCTTAACGACCTTGCCCGGCATCATGGCATAGACTTCCTCATTCCTTGCCCGCAAGTCAAGACCGTTGTGGCTTCTCCGCTTTCCTGTAAAAGGGTCTTTGCGCCTTCCATAGGGTGATGTGACTATGATTTTCTTCAAAGGGTAAGACACGCTCATATAACAGCCTATCCAATGACTTCGCATTTCTTCTGACTGTTTCCCTGCCATCGAGATAAGGGAAACAAGGTTGTCCGCCTCTCCGTTTTCGGGAAGGCTTTTTGTTTCCGTAGGTTCGGCCACTTCTTGCAATTTGTACAGTGGCTTGCTATATGCAATGGTATGGAACTGTGCTTGTAAGGACAAGCAACAGAATGATATAGTGAGTAATAGCCATGACTTTTTCATGGTGCAAAAGTAATATGTGATATGCGTATAAAGGGAAGGATGGCAATGGGAATGGCCATATTATAAGATTATATAGGGAATCAGACCTACGAATCAGACTTAGAGTGCCTATAAAAAGAGCCTGTCCTATAGACAAGCTCCATCAGTTCCTTTTATAGTGCAGTATGAAGACCGTAACCTTCAAGTGCACTTGTTTTAATGAGATGCAAAGATACAGTATTTCTTTGACATACATTCATTTTGCCATAATAAATACTCTCAAATTACTATACGACAAAAACTTGAAAGAAGAGAAATCTCTCTTAATATGGAGGTTACGCCGTAAAAAGCATTATATTTGCAAACTAAAAGATACTTTTGTGTCATCCAAATGAGGCTGTATTCATCATGTAACCGGTGACAATGCAGTTGTAACAATAGACAAGAATCGCATGACAGACATTAAAAGAAAACTATATGCCTTGGTTCAAAAAGGCGAATCGGCCGAAGTTGAGTTCAAGTCCGCCCGTGGCGGCTTTCCCGGCAGCTTTTGGGAAAGCTACTCGGCATTTGCCAATACCAATGGCGGTACCATAATATTAGGCGTACAGGAGAAAGACGGGAAGTTTTTATTCGACGGCCTTTCCGAAGAGACGGCATTCAAATACAAGAAAAATTTCTGGGACAACGCCCATAACCGTGGAAAGGTCAGCGTCTGCCTCCCCCATGAACAGGATGTGGAAGTCAAGGAAATGGATGGAGCGTATCTGTTAGTTTGCCACATTCCCCGGGCTGAATACAATATGCGCCCCGTGTACCTCACGACCAATCCCATTGGTAACACCTATCGCAGGAACCATGAGGGCGATTACCTGTGTACGGATGCGGAAGTGAGGCGGATGTTTGCCGATGCGGAACATGAAAGCCACCCGCAAGATGCCATCATTCGAAAAGGGTTCACCCTTGAAAACTCCATCGACCTGCTCTCCCTGCACCAATACCGCCAGTTGTTCACTAACCTGCACCCCACCCATCCTTGGGCAAAGATCACAGACGACCTGCAATTCATGGAGAAAATTGGCGCATACTCCCACAACATAGCGACAGGCGAAAACGGCATCACCCGTGCCGGACTTCTGATGTTCGGCCAATCCGACATGATAACCAATCCTGCCGGAGAGCCTTATTACTTTGTGGATTATCAGGAACGGTTGTTCACTGATGACGCCAGGGTACGTTGGACCGACCGCATCTATCCCGACGGTACCTGGGAGGCCAACCTGTTCCAATTCTATGTGCGCGTGTACAACAAGCTCATTCAAGCCCTGCCCAAGCCATTCAAGTTGGTAGGCGATGAAAGACAAGAGGAAACAGCCGCCCATGATGCTGTACGTGAAGCACTTATCAACTGTATTGTGCACCAAGACCTGAATGCGACAGGCAACATCGTAGTACGCAGGACGGAAACGGAATTTACCTTCTCCAACCCCGGCATGATGCTGGTGTCGAAACAACAATACTTCAAGGGAGGAAGAAGCATCTGCCGCAACCCGACCTTGCAAAAGATGTTCATGCTGTTGGGCAAGGCGGAGAAAGCCGGAAGTGGCGTGGACAAGATATTGGCCGGGTGGAAAGAATTGGGTTGGGACGAGCCAAGGCTGACCGAAGAAGTGCAACCCGACTATGTGGTGCTGACATTGCCTATTGGGAAAACCCCACAAGAAAACCCGGTAAGAAAACCCGATAAGAAAGAGAAAAACCCGACAAGAAAACCCGATAAGAAAGAAGTGAGAAGACAACAAATCTTAGAGTTCTGTACAGAACCCAGATCTTCATCCGACATATTGGAAATGTTAGGGTTAAAAGATAAGGAAAACTTGATGGAGGTTTATATAAACCCAATGATTGCCGGGAACTTGTTATCCATGACAGAACCCGACAACCCGACCAGCAGGAATCAAATGTATGTAGCAACCAAGACAGAAAAGTCCTAATAGCATCTGTAAATAGAACAACTTATACCCGAATGGGGCTTCCCGGCATGAATATGCTTGAGGAATCCCCATTCTTCGTTTTGAAGTATGATTGACAGTATGATTTTCCGTAGCTACCCTAATTAAGCCTAAATCCGGGCAGATTTCTTCTTGCGTTTTCTTTTGCCACTTGTAGCCGTCTTACATTTGTCCGAGTGTAACCATTAAAACTGGACGAATGAACAGATACAAATTCTCCGAGGAGGAAGTGCCATACGGCATCCTCGAACAATTCGGGCTGACACGGGAGATGATAGGCGACCTGCCGGTGGATGTGCTGCAAGCCATTCATTCGGGCCACCGTTCACCCATTTTGCCCATCCATGTGGACGATTCGGAAGGCAACACCATCCATGCAAAAACTCGTTTTTCGTTGGTGCGGCGTGAGGACGGCACAGCTGGAAAAGCCACGCGACTTTGACCCTTTTGGCCAAGCAGGATTGCCCCCTTTGGCTACAATATGATTGACCCTTCTGGCCAAAATAGTATTGACCACCTAGT
>ERZ779889.2533-NODE-2533-length-14895-cov-3.007951_pt1 | contig 14895 bp, 11 predicted proteins | sample MGYA00511030_ERZ779889 | MGnify/ENA primary metagenome ERZ779889 (study PRJEB29588, sample SAMEA2160616) | human gut metagenome | biome: human gut; feature: human-associated habitat; material: faeces | place: Denmark | collected 2008/2010 ...
CAAAGATGAGCCTGTTACAATGGAAGTATTAATGAAAATATGCATTGCCTTAGATTGTAATATTGGAGATATTGTAGATTTTATAAAGGAATGATTTGACAATGAAAAAAATAAATATTGCAACTGTTTTTAGTGGTATAGGCGCACCTGAACAAGCATTAAAAAAACTTGGATTTAAGACTAATATAGTTTTTGCATGTGATAATGGTGAGATTGAAATTAAAGACAATGTAGAAGATATAAAAAAAGTCATCGATGAGATGGATGATAAAAGTGCCAATGCATATGTAAAAAAATTATATTCTTTAACTAAAAAAACGAATTATGTGAAAATTAGTTATTTTGCTAATTATAAGATTAAAGAAGATAATTGGTATGATGACATTCGATTTTTAAATGGAGAAATTTATAAAAATAAAGTTGACTTATTAGTTGGTGGTAGCCCCTGTCAAAGTTTCTCAATTATTGGAAAACGTGCCGGTTTGGAAGATACACGTGGAACTCTTTTTTACGACTATGCTCGTTTAATTAAGCAAGTCGAACCTAAGGTTTTTGTGTATGAAAATGTTCCAGGAATGATGCAACATGATCATGGAAACACATGGAATGTGATATTAACTGTTTTTGAATCTTTGGGATATAAAATATATTATTCAATACTCAATGCTAGAGACTACGGAATACCACAAGATCGTAAAAGATTATTCGTGGTTGGTTTTAAAGATAATTCAATTTCATTTAAGTTTCCACAACCAATCAAATTAGAAAAAGAAATGAAAGACTTTCTAGAAGAAGATGTAGCTATTAGGCATTATTTAGGAAAAAAAGGATTTGAATTTGTTACAAACCCGAAATATAAAAATCGTGCAAGAATTAATCAACCAGTCATACAAACTCAAAAAGCAAATCAACAATTTAATTGGAATGGAGATTTTGTATTTGAGCCTATAGAACAAATTAGAAAAAAGGAAAATAAAGATGGAATACTTAGTAGAGCTTATGTTTCTAACTGGAACGGACAAATAGGTGTAATAAGGCAATTATCTTATAGAGAATGCATGAGATTAATGGGATTTCCTGATTCTTATAAGATTGTAGTTCCTAACGTTCCTGCTTATAGACAAGCTGGCAACTCTATAGTTGTTAATGTTTTAGAAGCTATTTTTAATGAAATTATAAAGGTGGTTAAAATTTATGAAGATTAGATTAGCAACTATTTTTAGCGGGATTGGAGCAGTTGAATTTGCTTTGAAAAGACTTAATATAAATCATAAGCTAGTTTTTGCATGTGATAACGGAGAAAGAGATGTCGAATATGACATTGAAAAGCAAAAAGAAGAATTGTTAAAACTCGATTCATTAGAAAAAAAACATGATTTTGTTGAGGCTCTATATGAGTCATTAACAAAAAAGAAAAACTATGTTGAACAAAGTTATTTGGCCAATTATCCTAATCTTTCAAAAAAAATGTTTTATCAAGATGTTATGCTTCTAGACGGAAGAGATTTTAAAGATAAAGTAGACTTGTTCGTTGGAGGTAGCCCCTGTCAAAGTTTTTCTTCGGTGGGCTTTCAAGGTGGGTTGGAAGATACTAGGGGGACACTTTTTTATGAATTTGCTAGATTGGTCAAAGAAATTGAACCTAAGGTATTTATATATGAGAATGTGCGAAATCTTTTAAATCACGATCATGGAAAAACTTGGGAAATAATAAAAAAAGTATTTGATTCTTTAGGATATTCATATAAATTTGATGTGTTGAATGCAGCTGATTATGGAATACCACAAACTAGAAGAAGATTATTTGTAATTGGTTTTAGAAATGATTATAAAATGTATTTTAATAATTTTGTGTTTCCACCTAAGCAAAAGAAATTATTATTTAAAATGAAAGATTTTACTGAAAATTTCTCCCATTTTGGTGGTATGTCTTACAATAATTATGGAGAAATTGAATTCGATAATATACCAGGAAGCGTAGATTCGAAATATATTTTAAGTCCAAAACTTTATAACTATGTAATGAAAAGTGGAACTAAAACTTTTGTCCAAAAAGTAGAAATCAATAAAGATATAGCAAGGACTTTGTTGAAGACGATGGGGAATAGACATAGAGCAGGGGTTGATAATTATGTATCTTTTGATGGCACGGAAAGTTTAGGTTCGGTTAGAATGTTAACTGAAAGAGAAGCTCATCGTTTAATGGGTTTTACTGATGATTATAAAATTGTCGTATCTCGTGCTCAAGCTTATAAACAAGCAGGTAATTCTATAGTAGTAGATGTGCTTATGGAAATTTTGAAAAATATAATATCTACAGGTATTTTCAATGAGGAGGGACAATTATTATGCTTACATTAAATGATGCTAAGAATAGTTTAGAAGGCGTTTTAAAACTAAGTGATTGTGAACGTGAGTTTGTTGTTAAATGGTTGAGTGGTTCTAGCCAAGCGAGTTTTTTTATAGGTGATAAGCCTGAATTAAAAAACGAAATTAAAAGCTTTATTTTTGGAGAGAAAAAATGCTATCTTGACTTAAATTCATATGTTTCTTATTTAAAAAAAATTAAGATTATTGTTGAAAAATATAGCTCAATGTTTTATGGCCCATTTGATAAAATCGATTACTTAATCAATAAGTTTTCTAACATAAATCCATCTAATGCTTATGTTATTTTGAGTTATGATGGTGATGATAGATATATTCGCATTTTAAATGATAAAAACGGATATAAAGAAAATGTAATTAATTATGGAGAATTGCCATTAAAAAATGGTGATGATTTTCGTCACTCGTTCTTAGGTGGTATTACCAATATCAAAATTAGTAAAGAAAATAATGAATATAAAATTTTTATTAATCTTATTAATGATTGGAGAGATGTACTTATGCAAGAAAAAGGTAAAAAGGTGGATTTAGAATCATTGGTTAATATTTTTAATGATGAAATGGCACAAAACATAAATAATGGAAATAGTCCAGAAATAGCTGCATGTATATTTGGAATTAAGTATGCGCCACTCTTAAAAAATAATGAAAGCAAGTTTTCTTATATTGATATTGTTAATAATTCTAGATTTAATTCAAATACAGTTATAGATAGTTTAAATAAGGGAATGCTTATGTCATCATCTATTTTGTGGAGCAAAAATGTTTTTGATGATGAGCAAAACGGTGATATGAATTTTAATGTTTATGGCATTCATATTAAATATCAAAATTCAGCTATGGACCCTAATAATCCACACGTGTGCATTGGATGGAGTCCATTAGGGGATATTTCAGCCATTGCTAACAAAAACGACATGAAAATTTTGTATTCCAGTAAATGGCCTGAAGCCTCAAGTAATACAACTGGTGCTAATGTAGGTCAAATTTGGATGTTTAAGGATACAATCAAAATAAATGATTACATTGTCTTCTTTGATAGAGGAATAGCACATATTGGTAGAGTTACAGGAAACTATGAGTATTTGACAAATGTTCCAAATCAAAGCGGTGATTATGTCAATAATAGAAAAGTAGAATGGATTAAAGATATACCATATAAAGATTTACCACAAGAATATGCAAAAAGTGCTTTAACTAGAAAATCAGTGTTTAAATTGGATTCGTATAAACCTTTAATTCAAGAAATCATAAATGGAAATAAAATTGTTAAGGATGAATACGATGATGTTGATGAAGAAGACATGGACGAGAATGGTGCATATCCTCTTTTCAATTTTACTAAATCACCTATCACTGATGGTCAAAACCTTATTGTTTATGGAACACCAGGTTGTGGGAAATCATACTATGTTGAACATACACTATTAGATGGCTATTCAAAAGAAAACTACATTAGGACAACTTTTTATCAAGATTACACAAACACTGACTTTGTAGGTCAAATTTTACCGGTTGTTGAAGGGGATAAGGTTACTTACAAATTTAATCCTGGTCCTTTTACTCTTGCATTGGAACAAGCAATTAGAAAACCAAACGAGAGAATTGCCTTAGTTATTGAAGAATTAAATAGAGGTAGTGCAGCTAGCATTTTTGGTGATATCTTCCAACTTTTGGATAGAAAAGAAGGAGTTAGTGAATATGGAATCACTAATGTTAACATCATCAATTATTTAAAGGAGAAGTTTGAGGGTGTTTATACATTTAAAGAAATTAGACTACCAGGTAATCTTTCAATTTACGCAACAATGAATACGTCTGACCAAAATGTATTCACATTGGATACTGCCTTCAAGAGAAGATGGAAATTCAAAAAGCTTATTAATGAGTTTGCAAAAGACCACAAATTCAAAGATAAGTATATTCCAGGCGCCGATATTACATGGGAAGAATTAGTCAATGATATAAACGAATATATTTTAGAATGCTCAAGTGGACTTAATAGTGAGGATAAGCAATTAGGAGTATATTTCGTTGATGAGAATGGAATGAGAAAAGAAAAGGTAGATGCATCCGATCCTGAGGCAGTCAACGCTTTTGCTTACAAAGTACTTGAATACTTATGGTCTGATATTGCTAAATTTGATAGAAATAAATGGTTTGCAGATGGAATCAAATCTCTAGATGAACTTGTAAAAGAATACAAGGAAAAAGGATTAGAGGTATTCGTAGATGGCATCTTCAACAAGTAAAAAAGATGTTGTTGACATTGAAATAAATTATCATAAAGTCACTAATAAAGTAGATGACTCTTTTATTGGTATAAAAATCAAGAACAATAGAATTGATTTTTATTATCCTGAAACATATAACTTCGATGAGTCATCTATTGAAAAATCAAGAGAAGATGTTATTGCGATATTACAAACAATATCAATTGCAAAAACACATTCTGATTCAAGGATAAAAGTCGAGTCATCATTTTCAAATAATGAGGCTATTCCTTTATTATCATATTTATGTATTATTAGAGACTACTTGATGAATGGTTTTTATGTTAACAGGGAAAAAGTCTTAAAGAAAAATCAAAGAGGTAAAGTTGATTGGAAAAGAACTCTTAATGGTCAACCGATTATATCAAAAGGTAATGTTATATATAGTGATATTATTGTATCAGTAAAAAATGAATTTGATAACATTATTGTTGAAATTCACAAATATTGTGTTAAGAAAAGCCTTGATATATTAGGATGGTTATTTGGAATTAATAGTTCTAATTTTATTGAAACCAAGCCATTCTACAAAGAATTAAAGACTGTATATGTCGACACTTTAAGAAAAGAATTGAGTCAAACTTTTGATGATGAAAAGAAAATAAGATTATCGAATATGCTTTCCATCATTGAAGGCTTAAGCGATGACCAAAATGGCAATGAACTAGTATATGGTGTTGATTCCTATGCTTATATTTTTGAAAAGATGATTAATTCAATCTTTGGAAATAGAGATGCAACCAAATTTAATCCTAGTGCAAATTGGTTTATGAAATCAAATGATTATAAGCCCCCATTTCCTAGTAGCGATTTAAGACCCGATACTATTTTGGTAAAAGACAATATTGCTTATGTCCTTGATTCAAAATTTTATCGTTTTGGTTATACGGCAAATACTAAAGACTTGCCTGAAACAACATCTATTCAAAAGCAAATTACTTATGGTGATTTTATTAAGAATAATAAAATGGGAGATGAAATTCAAAAGATTAGAAATGCTTTTATTCTTCCATATAATAAATTTAGCAACAAGCTTGATCTTAATGGAACTCTTGAGTACATTGGTTATTCAAAAACGGATTATCGTAAGGGTGCAGAAGAACATGAGATTATACACGCATTCCTTATTGATTTAAAGTATGTCATCGAAACATGGAATAAACGAAATCATGGGAATGATGTTGCAAGTCTTGTAAAGCAAATTGAAGATATTCAAAAAAAAATAATTAAAGAAAAAGAAAGAGATCTTGATTTTGCAAGCAAAGTTCCACAAATTAAAGATTGGTAAATTTTACTAGTGGTGTATGCAATAACAAATAGCACAAAGGCAAGGCAAATAGTTACTAATCAAGTAATATTTAATGTTCATTGATACTTAGAACATTATGGTTTGCCATTAGACTTAGAAATAGAGTAAAATCAAATACTAAATTGAATTTCGGATTAGTAAGAATTGAAAAATCATCAGATAATAAAACATAAGGATAGATAAAAAAGCATGATTAACATTACAAATGGTTGTTAAATGGAGGCTAACAATGAAAATCAAAAGAGTTATAATTAATAATTTTAAGTGTTTTAAGAATTTAAATATAGAATTAAATGATTTTTCTATTGTTGTTGGGGATAATGGAACCGGAAAAAGCACTTTTTTGGAAGCTATTCATTTAGCTTTAACAGGTTATTATCGTGGAAAACTTATAATTGGAAATATTTCACAAGATATTTTTAATAAGGAGTCAGTTGATAAATATTTGGAAAAAGTAAATTCAAATGAAAAAATTGAGTTACCTGAAATTAGTATTGAAGTCTTTTTCGACGACTGTCCAATAATGCGTGGTGATTTCAATTCTACAAAATCAAGTGCAGATGGTTTTAAATTTTTAATACAATATGACGAAAGAAACGCTGATTCGTATAAGGAATTATTAAATGGAAAAATATTATCTACACTACCTTTCGAATTTTATAAGTGTGAATGGATAACTTTTGCAAGGAAATATTATACAAATTCTAAAAGCATTGATTTTAAAAGTGCTTATTTAGAAACAAAAGTCGAGAGATATGGTGAATTTTTTGTTTCTAAAATAATTAGAAATTATATTGATGACACAAATAAAATTAATTTAAATCAAAAATATAGAGATTTAGCAAATGGGCTTAAAAATGACGAATCATTAAGTAAAATTAATGAAATGATAAACGAAAATGAATATTTAAAACAAAAAAATGTATCTATAGGAATCACAAATTCGTCTCAAAATGTTTGGGAAGAAATTATTACTTTAAACAAAGACGATATTCCATATAGCAATATTGGAACTGGAAATCAATGTATTGTAAATACTGTACTGTCTTTTGAAAATGAAGTGTTTAAAAACAAAGGCATAATTTTGATAGAAGAGCCTGAAAATCATCTATCTGGGATGAATTTAAATATATTATTAAATTACATAAAAGAAAATGTTAAAGAACATCAAGTTATTATAACTACTCATAGTAGTTATGTTTTAAATAAATTAGGTATGAAGAATTTACTTATGTTTTCATCTAGTAATTCAATTAAGTTTGAAGATCTATCTAATGATACCGAACATTATTTTGAAAAATTGTCAGGATTTGATACATTAAGATTTATTTTATGCAAAAAAGCTTTTTTAGTAGAAGGAGATTCTGACGATCTTATTATTCAACGTGCTTATTTAGATAAATATGCTAAATTGCCAATTGATGATGGCATTGAGATAATTAAAACAGGTTTAGCCTATGATAGATTTCTCCAATTAGCTAAAGAGTTAAAAATAAGGACTGTTCTTATAACTGATAATGACGGAAATATTGATAAAATTGAAACTATAAAGAAAAAATACTTAAACTGTAATTGGATTAAAATTTATAGTGGAAATAAAGTTTATTCACATGAAGAATGCAAATTTTCGGTTGAAAAAGTCCCAAATATTAACACTTTGGAACCTGAATTATTCAGAGCAAATAATTTAGAAATTTTAAATGAAATATTTAGTAAAAGTTATAGTAAAGATGAAGATTTAGTTAGATATATGATAAGTAATAAAACAGAGGTGGCTTGGAAAATATTTAATTCTACAAAAAAAATTAAATACCCTCAGTATATTAACGAGGCAATTACCGATGAATAAAGTTTTAGTCGCATGTGCAGGGAGTGGAAAAACTACTCATATAGTTGATGAGGCAATGAAAGTTAATGGGAATGTATTAATTACAACATTTACAGATAATAATACTGATGAGATTTTAAATAAATTTATAAAAAAATATGGATATAAGCCAGCGAATATAACAATTTTACCATGGTTTTCTTTTCAATTAGAACATTTAATTAGGCCATTTCAATTATCATTTATTGATGTCAGAATAAAGGATATTATAATGCAAAATGGTAAAAATTTTAATCGTTACAAGTCTGATCAAAAAGGATATTATTTATGTGGCGAAGCTATATATTCTGATAAAATTGCGTTTTTAGCTTTTAAAACATTAAACACTAACGAATTAACATATAATAGATTGAAATGTATTTTTGACTATATTTTCATTGACGAGTTCCAAGATTTTTCAGGATATGATTTAGAGATTGTTAAACATTTGGCAAATAAAGGTATGAATATTGAAATCGTTTGTGACCCAAGACAACATACATTTTCTACTCATTATTCTTTAAAAAACCATAAATATTCTTCTGAACCATTAAAATATATTGAAGAAAATTGTTTGAGTTTTTTCAAAATTGATGAAAACACTTTGAACGGAAGCTATAGATGCCCTCAAAATACTATTAGATATGCATCAGAAATTTTTCCTAATTTTCCACAATCAAATTCAAATAAATTATATGAAGATGGAGATGGGATTATATTTGTAAAAACGAGTGATGTTGCCTCATTTTTAAGCAAAACTCCTAGTATAATACAATTAAGAGATAGTAAAAAAACATTAGTCAATCCAAAATATCCTGTTTCAACTTTTGGGAAGTCTAAAGGGATTACTGTTGAGAATGCCATTATTTACCCAACAAAACCAATGCTTGAATCAATAATGAAAAAAGACTTTTCAGAATTAAAGTCTAAGTCTGATTTGTATGTTGCACTAACGAGAGCAAAACATAAAACAGCTATAATTGTACCTGATAAAGACTATGAAAAATTCAATTGCATTATTAGTCATATTGATTCGTATTTAATTTAATTATTTATCAAATTTTGATAAAAATCACTAATGATTAATATTAATATGCACAACAATAGCACATCATAATGTTGACAGTAAAAATAAGAGTGTCGAAATAATCGTTCTAACACCGCTTTTTAGTCTAGTAATCGTTCTACTACCTCAGTAATCGTTCTAACACCTATTAAAGCAACGATATAATTTTGATACAAAAGGAACAAGAAACACCACGGGAACGAAAATCCAAAACAATTTTCACTCTAAAAGTGCCAATTTACCCCTAAAAAGCATAAAAAAACAGTCTTGACACCTTTTATTCAAAGTATCAAGACTAATGTACTCTAATGGTGCAATCGATGAGACTCGAACTCACACGTTTATACAAACACTACCCCCTCAAAGTAGCGCGTCTACCTATTCCGCCACGATTGCATATTCCCCGTTAGGGGATTAATCAATTTCGGTTACATCATCAGGAAGATAAATGTTAACATCTTCATGAGCATTGGTGCTAGTTGCAATTTTTGATAGTGGTAACTTTAAGTATGTTACTATCGCTTCCGCAAGCGTATTACCATCCATATCGTATACTTTAGCTTCACCAATAAAAGCACGATGAGTGTTTTTGATAATTTTACCAACCGCTTTTAGAGTAACATCGTATGGAACAACTTTTCTAAATTTGACATTTAGTTCAGTAGTTACAGCCCAAGTTTCTGGTTCAGTTACCCAAATAGCTCTACCAGCTATTTCATCTAACATCGCAGTGATAAGTCCACCATGTACTCTTTCAGGATAACTTTGGTGGATTTCTTTGTATTTAAAGATACTAATTACTGATCCATCTTCCATTTCATAGAAAGGTGCTTTTAGGCCAAATTCATTTTCAATACCACAAATATAACAAAGTTTACTGTTTGTTTGTTTTTTAACTACTTTCATATTTTATTAAATCCTTTCGTAAAATAAATAAAGGAGGAATATTTTTGAACACTGAATTTGATGAGTTAAAAGAAACTATCACAGCCCTATCAAAATGGTTAGATAGTATTCCTCCTTATGAATATAGTCTATATGCAACAATTATCGCTTATATTATATCATCTTTTCTAAACACGGGAGCCCTTAATGCCCTTGGAAATTGGTTTGAACAACTTGGTCAAATCATGTTAACGATTGCGGCACAACAGAGTGCATCCCCAACTCAAGAAGAATATGAGGCTTTAAAGAATGAGGTCAGAAAGCTTAGAAGAGAGGTTAATGAGTTAAAGAATAATGATTAAATGTTGCGCCAATATGGTTTTGGGCAATCTTCGGTAATAGCTTTACGGTAATACTTCCATTCTTTTTTGTCATATACGTCTTTACCATCAGCTAATAAATTGTTCAATTTTTTACTTCTTATTCTTAATTTTTCTTCTAATTTAGTTAAATATACAATTCTTGAAATGTCAAAACGCACAAATGGATAGTCAAAACTTAGTAATTCATAAGCTTTGCTGATGTCAAATTTTTCATCACCTTGTAATGCAAAATAAGCATAGTAATAGGCAGTATGAGAACAAATGAATTTCTTGAATTTTTGAACAGCTTTTAAAATAATTGATTTAGCCTCTTCAACATCTTGTTTAACGCCAACTCCTTCAATTAAAGAGTGAGCATAGTAACTATAAGCACAATCACAACTTGGCTTAGTTTCTTGTTCAATTAGTTGATATGCCATATCATACATTTTATGAGCTAAACTAAAGTTTTTCTTTAGTTCAAAGCCACGTCCTAAAATAGCATTTACACAAGTATTAGCAGGCATTTCTTGTCTACATTCAAATAACTTAATAATAGCTTTTTTGATATTTTGTTTAATGCCATTTTCACCATATAAATATCTAACTGCCATCTTCTTTTTACACCAAACTGGAAGTAATGGGTATGTTTTCTTACGGTCATACTTTTTGATAATCTTTGTTATCGTTTTATCAGGCTTTTCATAGTCTGATAAAACATCAATATATTCAATATCAGTAAGATAACCTAATTCATGTGCTTTATCATAGTAATTTAGTACTTTTTTAATTGGTGTACCAAGTCTAAAAGAATTTTCAGCTAATTGGTAAAAAATTACCCCTTCTGGATTTTCTTTTGCAAGTTTCAATAACATCGCATTAGAATCTAGTTCATCATTTAGTTCAATATTTATATCAATGATGTCTGAAGCAATAAAGTTTTCATGTGACATTTCTAAAGCTTGTTTGTAATATTTTCTAGCTTCTTCTAAATTGTTTAGTTTTTTGTTAAATACACCAAGGGTATAAACTAATTTCCAATTATCTTGGTATTTGTCAAAAGATAATACTAAGTCTCTTCCTTCTTCATATTCACCAACTTCATCATAGAATTTAGCTTTTTCTAGAACAATATATTCAGTATGATTTCCATCATCAAGTTTATCGATTAATTCAAAGGCTCTGTCTTTGTCTTTTTTTATAGTATATAGTTCAACTAATAAAGAAATTGCAAGTAAGTCTTTTTCATCATATTGTAAACATATTTTTAAGTTATCAATTGCCATATCAAGATATTCTTTATTGGCAACCGGATCTTCATCATATTTACAGTAGTAGGCTCTAGACTTTAGGTAATACAAAGTTTCACTTGCCCCATGTTTTGCCATCATTTCATCAATTAAGCTAAGTGCTTGATCGGTTAAGTTTAATGATATTAAAATATCAGTTTTGCAAATAAGGAAATCAACAACATTGTTTAATTCTTCATCGGCATTATCAATGCAAGTATCAATGTATTTTAAAGCTTCTAGATATGAGCTTTTAGTGCCTCTACTAGCATATGCTTTAGCAAGCGCATAAGCTATTTCACTAGTAAATGGCGCATCAAGTTCTAAAGCTTTAGTGCCATATTCAATAACTTCATCTGGCATTTCTAAGTGATCATAAACAAGAGTAGCAAGAGAATAAGATTCTTTAACATATCTTGTACGGTTAGCAATTAGAATTTTTAAATCTTCAATTGAATCATCGATGTGTAAATTTAAATTTGCAATATCAAGTGATGCTCTTGCATATAAAGCATCATAATATAATGTTTTGTTTTCAAGTTCTAAATTATCATTTATTAATTCTGTTAATTTATCATATGCACTTTTATTATCGCCTTGGTCAACATATTGTAAGGCATTTATAAATTCTTCATATTTTTTCATGTTAATATTTTCTCAATTCTCTTTCTTCGGCTTTTTGTTTCATATCTTCACGTTTGTCGTAAAGTTTTTTACCTTTCGCAAGACCGATATTTAGTTTTGCAAGTCCATTTTTTAAGATTATGTTAAGGGGTACTAAAGTATAACCCTCTTTTTGAATTTTTGAATGAATTTTAATTATTTCTTTTTTATGTAATAGTAATTTACGGGTTCTATCAGGTTTATGGTTAAAAATATTACCCATTTCATATTTTGAAATGTTTAAACCATTTACAAACATTTCATTATTTCTTATCGTACAAAAACTATCTTGAAGGTTTACTTTGCCAACTCTTATGGCTTTTATTTCTGTTCCGGTTAAGACAATTCCACATTCATAGGTTTCTAAAATATAATAGTCATGACTTGCTTTTTTGTTTTGCGCAACAATTTTTATCGCATCTGTGGCCATTTTAGTCCTCCTTCTTGATAATTTTAAAGTTTATTTCACTTTTTTCTAGATTAGCACTGACAATTTTAACGGTTAAACGGTCTCCTATTTGATATACTTTGTGATTTCTTTCACCAACAATTCTACCAAATTTATCGTCAACATCGTAATAATCATCTTGCATATCGGCATATTTTACTAATCCTTCAATTGAATTATCTAGAGTAATAAATACTCCAAAGTTAGTAATTGAGGTAAGTAATCCTGAAGTAATAGTACCAATAAATCTACTTGCATATTCAACTTTCTTGTAATCAACACAATCACGTTCTAATACTTCAGCGCGTTTTTCAGTTTTGCTTGATTGAATACTTGCATAGTTTACTTTACTAGCAAAATATTCAACTGGTGAAGTTACTGTTACCTCATCTTCTCCTAACATAAATTGTTTAACAAGACGGTGAACTAAAAGATCAGGATATCTTCTAATTGGTGAAGTAAAATGGGTATAGCATTCACTTGCTAGACCAAAGTGACCAATATTGTATTCTTGATATTTAGCTTTTGACATACTGCGTATCATCATTTGGTTAATAATAATATCTTTAGATAATTCTTCACTATCTTTTTCTTCATCGTTTTCTAAACTAAGTAATACTTCTTGAAGTTTTTTAGGCATTGCTTTTTTGTTTTTTATTTTTACATTATAGCCGAATAAGTCTAAGGTTTCAAGTAATTTAGTTATTTTTTCATCACTTGGTTCTTCATGAACACGGTATATGAAAGGTACATTAAGCCAAGTCATGGCTTCCGCAACCGTTTCGTTTGCCGCAAGCATAAATTCTTCAATTAGTTTTTCAGCACTTCTTTGTTTTCTTAAAACAATATCAACTACTTTACCATTTTGATCTAAGATTAATCTTGGTTCAAGTGATTCAAATTCAAATGAACCTCTTTTTATTCTTTTATTTCTAAGGGTTTTAGCAAGTTCATTCATTTGTTTTAACATTGGGTAAATGTCAAAATAAGCATCGCGGATTGCTTGATTTTTATCTTCAAGCATTGCGTTTACATTAGAATAAGTCATGCGGTGTTTATTGTTAATAATAGCTTCAAAGATATCATGATTTATTATTTTACCATCATGGTCAATTTCCATTTCACAAGCCATTACAAGTCTATCAACTTTTTCATTCAATGAACAAATTCCGTTAGATAATTCTTTTGGTAACATTGGAATTACCCTATCTGGTAGATATACACTTGTACCTCTATTTAAAGCTTCCGTATCTAGTGGGCTTTTTTCTTGTACATAGTGACTTACGTCCGCAATATAAACCCCTAAATGATAGTTACCACTATCATTATATTCTAAACTTATCGCATCATCTAAATCTTTGGCATCATCACCATCAATGGTAATTATTAGTTTATCACGCAAATCTCTTATTTTAGGATTTTTTTGTAAAATTACTTCACTATCAATTTTATTAGGTATTGTTTTTATTTCTTTTCTTACATCCTCAGGAAATTCAACTGGTACCCCACTAGATAATACCATACTAGTTATGTCAAGTCCTGGTAAGTGTTTGTTACCATACACTTCAACAACTTTACCATCTGCGGTCATATTAGGAAAGTATTCGGTAATTTCTACTTTAACGATATCATTAACTTTAGCTTTTTTTAAATTTTTTTCTTTAATAAATACTAACAGTTTAATTTTTGAATCAATACTTCTAACAATTGCCTTTTGTCTTAATCTAGATACTGGTCCAATAATTACACGGGTGTTGCGTTTAATTATTTTAACAACTTTTCCTTCGTATCTACCAAGGTTATCTAAATAGTATTCGACAAGTACTTCATCGTAAGTGATTGCTCCATTTATATTATCGGATTTAATAAATATACCGCCTAAATCAGTATCAACAAAAGCATAACCACCATCTTTTACATCAATGATACCTTTCGCAAGATTAAGTTTTTCAAATGTTGCGTATTCACCTCTACTATTGTGAGTGATTTCTCCTTCATCTTCTAATTGATTCAAGGTTTTTACTAATTGAGTAAATTCTTTACTATCTTTTAGATTCAACAATTGAAATATTTGGTTGGCAACCATTGGATGGTATGAGTCACTTTGTAATAGTTTTAAAATTTTTTCGCGCATTTTTCTCACCCCTTTGGAAAATAAAAAGGACTATTAAAAACAATAGCCCTCTTATTTTTTAATTATCTTAATATAACAGCTAAAATAGCTACAACAAAGAAAGCTATTGAAAGCACTGTTGTTATATTGTTAATTACTTTTTCAGCTCCCCTTTGTTTTTGAACAGATGATTTTTCACCAGAAAAAGCACTAGAAGCATTTTCTTTAGATG
>ERZ779889.2537-NODE-2537-length-14885-cov-5.614565_pt1 | contig 14885 bp, 19 predicted proteins | sample MGYA00511030_ERZ779889 | MGnify/ENA primary metagenome ERZ779889 (study PRJEB29588, sample SAMEA2160616) | human gut metagenome | biome: human gut; feature: human-associated habitat; material: faeces | place: Denmark | collected 2008/2010 ...
GTATAGCGGTTTTGCGGCGATTTTACAGCAACACTTTTACGTAGAATTAGTATTATTCACTATTCACTATTACCTTTTCACTAAAAAAGCGGACGGAAACCAACGTTCCCATCCGCCCAAATCAACTATACTGAATCAACTTTATTCATTCACGCTTATGTCCGGCACGTCCTCTCCGCCGCCCTCGGCGCCCATCATTTCGAGCCATTCGTCAATATTGACATCCTCCCACTCGAGGTCGATTTCTTCATCGCCCTCATCGTCCGGCAGACGGCTTCCTTCCTCCGGCTCGGTGTCCTTGGTGGCTTCGGTGACTTTTTCAGTCTTTTCAGTCTTCTTTTCTGTCTTCTCAGTCTTCTTTTCGGTCTTTTCGGTCTTCTTTTCAGTCTTTTCAGTTGCCTTTTCGGTTTCGGCAGGGGTGGAAACAGTAGTCTCCTCAGCAGTGGTATCCTCCGAGATCTGAGTCGGTGCTGTCGCGGTTGCCGCCGGGTCTTCGGTTTCGGGTGCGCTTGTTACCACAGGCGTGGTCGATTCAGCCGGCATAACTCCTTCCGGCGCGGTGCTGACAGGCTCGCCGACTGCGGAGGTGTCAACGGGAGCGTCAGCAGGCAAATCTTCCGGACCACAGGCGGAAAACGTTGCCGCTATGGCGCTGACAACAAGAATCGCAAGAGCTGATCTTAGAATTTTTTTCATATGGATCTATCCTTTCGGTATTATAGATATTTTTGATTTATACTATAAAAACAATTTGCAAGTCAAAAATATTGCAGAAAAATAAAACTCCGCCTTGGGTTGCGGGCGGAGTAAATTTTGTTAGTTTGCTAACTTCTTGGCGAGCTGAGACTTCTTTCTTGCAGCCTTGTTCTTGTGGATAAGACCCTTAGCCGCAGCCTGATCGACCTTCTTGGTAGCAGCCTTTATAGCCTCCGCCTTTTCGGCACCCTCAGCATTCTCCGCCTTCTTTATAGCGGTCTTGAGAGCGCTCTTTGTCATTTTGTTCTGAAGAGTTTTAGCTTCGATAACTCTGATTCTCTTCTTGGCAGACTTAATATTTGCCATTAAGACACCTCCTTACTCCTTTGCCGCAAAAGTAACTTCTGCGGTATCATAAAATCCACTTATTTGGATAAGCTAATTGCACGACTGAGAGAAAGTGCAAAGGGGAGAGCCAAAATATTACGGCAATCCTAAGGGGAGAGCTAAAAACATTACAGCAATCCCAAGGTTAATGACTCCTTTTACTTATTCAACAAGTATCAAGAATAACTATAGCATTTTCTTTCTGAAATTGCAATAGCTTTTTGAAAATTTTTTTGTAATTTTGAAAGGATTTTTTTAAGATGCTCTCACAAAACCCGAATATCCGCACCGATCTGGCTTTGGAAAGCGCAGAATCGGTCAAAACCAGCTCGGGACTTCCCGAAGGAATATCCGCCGACACCTTGAGCAAGGGCGGCTTCACCGTCACCGATGTTAAAATCAGCACTGACGAAGCCGGCAGACGCATATCCAAACCCAAGGGCAGATATATAACCTTAGAGCCGGAGATGCCGCTGTATTACTCCCCGGCAGACAGCCTTGCCGCCTGCGGGGTTATCCGCGATTACGTATCCGAGCTGATAGGGAACCCCGATAAAATAATGATAGTAGGGCTTGGCAACCTTTCGGTGACGCCGGATAGCTTGGGACCGCGCGTATCAAAGCATATCTTCGCCACAAGACACATCCCCATGAATGCCCCTGACATCAACTACGACGGTCTTAAAAGCGTTTCTGTTGTCACCCCTGGAGTTATGGGCGATACCGGAATCGAGCCGGCAGAGCTCATTAAGCCGCTTATAGAGTCGATTAAACCGGAGACGGTAATAGTTATAGATTCTCTTGCCTGCTCCTCTCCGGGGCACTTGGGCAGGACTATCCAGCTGACCGATACCGGAATATCCCCCGGAAGCGGAGTTAAAAATAACCGCGGAGAGCTTTCGCAAAAGACGCTGGGAGTTAAGACCATTGCCATAGGCGTGCCCACCGTCGCGGACGCTAAGGACGAGGACGGCTCACTGACGGTAACATCCAAGAATATAGATAAGCTTATTTCGATGTCCTCATCGTTGATATCGCAAGGGATAAATATGAGTGTGCACCCGGGATTAGTCCCTGAAGAATTGCGGCTGTTGACAACATAAGCCGCCGGTGCGGCTTATGTTGTCAAGTGATTCGCATCGCTGGTGATGTCGCTCACTGCGTTCGCTGTGATGCACGCCAACGGATTTTAAGAGCGGCTTACGCCGCTGAACTCCAAGGCGACGTAAGTCGCTCTTAAATCCATCGCCGCAAGGCGATACCTTATCGCGCCGTCAGGCGTGCATCACAGGCGGTTCGACGCAAGACGAAACGCTGACATCACCAGCGAAGCGACTCACGCTCGCGAAGCGAGTGCATCACTTTTTTGCGGCACCAGCCGCAAAAAACGCCAAGCGGCGCAGAAGCCATCCTTCCGCACCGCTCAGTCAAAAATACATCAAGCTATTATCGTCCTTGCCTTTGCAACAATGCTCTTGTCATTCTCATAGGACAACACCGATTGGGCTCTGCCTATTTCCACCCATTTTATGTCCGCTATCTCCTCCTCCTGAGGGATGTAGTCGGAATTCTTTGCCTTGGCGAGAAAATACACTACCACCTTCTGCGTTCCGCGCTTGGGTGAATAAGAAACAGTCTCCCTGAACGAAGAATCGATTATAACGTCGATCCCGGTTTCCTCCATTATTTCGCGCTGAGCGGTTTCAACCTCGGTTTCCCCGAACTCAACGTGTCCTTTCGGAAACGACCAATGGCCGCTGTTGACGTGCTTTATCAGCAGTATTTCGGTGTTGCCATGAAACTTGCGGTAGACGATAGCCCCGCAGGATTTTTCATGCAGCATTCCATATCCTTTCTGTGCACACTCCCCATAAAACGCCGCCGCTTTTTCTATAGAATACCGCAACGTCTCGGCAGAAGCGCGTGTACATAATACAAATTCATATTAATTATATCACAAACAAGCGAATTATGCAACTGTTTTGCAAACAAAAAAGACATGAAAATAATCCCGAAAGGAAAAACGCTCCCCGCCTTAAAAGCTTAAAGCAAGCCTAAAGGGCGGGGAGCAAAAATTTATCAGGAGATCCCCTCACAAATACAGGGGATGCGCTTTGCCTGATTATATCCGGTTACTGATTGTCTTCAATAAACTTTACAATATCGCCTACGGTTCTGATATTTTCAACCGCGTCGTCAGGAATCTCAACTCCGAATTCGTCTTCAAAAGCCATGCAAAGATCTACAACGTCCAAAGAGTCAGCGCCAAGATCGTCGGTAATAACCGAGTCGGCGTTGATTGCGGATTCTTCAATATCAAGATTTTCGGCAATAAGCTTTACAACCTTATCGTAAACCATTTTTCAAAACCTCCTCCTTAGTGTTAAATCACATAATAGTGTAGCGTCTAAAAGGGGATTTGTCAATAGCTTTTACATTATTTTCACGGGTTTTTAACATTCTTTTTTGGGATAAGGCGGGGAAGGATGGATTTGGTGAGTTGGAGGATGGGAGATTTCTGCTGACAAAGGTGCGCCCTCAGTTTTTGGGACAGGCGGAGGCCTACGCGGCTTTCGGTGCGTTAGCGGCTTTACGCCGCTCAGGACGCGTAAGCGTCCAGGCCTCCGCCCCGCACTCGGTAGGGCTTTCCGCAAAACTGCGATAGAAAACTATTTCCGATGGGCGCACCGGCGGGAACGCTCAAACCATCCCCTTAAAACAGCTCCGCACAAACTACAAAAGAGACTAAACAAAAGTCAGGCATTTCCGCCCAAATATTGCAAGCCAAAGTGCTTTATATGCAGAAATCATCCTACATATCAAAGCAAAGTCAAGGACGGAGGAAACGCAATGCGTGACGGCAAACAATAGTATGACGATTACAAAGTTACTGCCGTCACCTTCACCGATGCATCTCCAGCCGCATATACTGTATTACGCCGACAAAACGAAAGGAGCGCATCATCATTGTCCTGTTCACTATGCATGATAGTCAAAAACGAGGAGGAGGGGCTGGGGCGGTGTCTTGAGTCCGCAAGCGGCATCTTCGATGAGATAATCATAGTAGACACCGGCTCGACAGATTCCACCCGCGAAATCGCCCTGCGCTTCACCGACAGGGTCTATGATTACGTCTGGCAGGATGATTTCTCCGCTGCCCGGAACTACTCGCTAAGTCTCGCCAAAAGCGAATACGCCATGTGGCTGGACGGCGACGACTATATTCCGCCGCAGAGCAGAAGCGAGCTTATATCCATCCTATCAGAGCTTGATAAGACCAAGCCCGACGCGGTATTTCTGCCATATGCCGTAAGCTTTGACGAACAGCACCGCCCATCACTTATCTACGAGCGAGAGAGGATAATCCGTCTTGCCTCCGGCATGAGGTTTGAGGGGGCGATCCACGAGGCTATACCGGTCAGCGGCAATGCCATTCACCGAAGCGCTCAGATATATCATCTCGGAAAAAGCAAGCGCGAGGAAGGCAGGAACCTTAGAATCTTTGAGGCTCTTATTAAAAGCGGCAAGCCTCTTTGCGCTCGGGAGAAATACTACTACGCCCGCGAGCTGTGCTATGCAGGAAGGCTTGAAGAGGCAAAGCGGTATTATCTTGAATGCTTTGAGGACGAAGGCGCATGGAGTGAAAACCGCGTCTCCAGTGCGATAGAGCTGGCATCTTTGATATCTGATGAAAGACCCGATGAAGCTCTCTCCTTGCTGTTTGGAAGCCTTGCAATAGCCCCTCCGAGGGCGGATATGTGCTGTGCCGCAGGAAACATCTTCCTAAAAAAGGGCGAATACGAGCAGGCGATATTCTGGTATGGACTTGCACCATCGAGATACGTAAGCGTCGGTGCAAGCTTCATCTCTGCCGATTACGGCGGATATATCCCGTATTTACAGCTGACTGTCATATACGACCGTTTAGGAGATATGCGTGCCGCCCGCGAATACAACGAGCTTGCAGGGAAGTGTCATCCCCAAGGGGCTGAATATCTTTGGAACAAGGCTTACTTTGAAAGTGCTGATAACCGTTAGCCGGCGTTAATTTGACTTTCAGGAGATAACTATATGGCGACTTACAATTGTTCAAACGGCGAATGCATAGAGATAGCCAACGTAAGCTGCAGAGCCACTCAGGCAGACATAGGCTGCGGATGTGGGGGTCAGGATAGAAGGTGCTGCATAGGTCCCACCGGAGTTACCGGACCTGCCGGAGCCACGGGAGCTACCGGAGCAACTGGTGCGACCGGAGCGGCGGGCGCAGTCGGCGCAACCGGTCCAACTGGAGCTACTGAACCATAAATATATGCACAACAGCGAAAACTCAGTAGTCATGCGGCTTTTCAATACGTCAAATACAAATTAAACAGTTCCTATAATCACGCCGAAAACGCTGTGCAAAGTCGGACAAGCTTTGCTGCGGCGTTTTTAATTATGGCGAATCCCATTCTTCTCAGCGTTCATAAAGCGTTATGTGTTATGACACCAATAATGATAGAATAATAGCTTATACGCTTTCTTACTTCGAAGTTTTTTGGATAGATTGTCAGGAAATCCAGAAAAAATCTTAAGATTATAAATAAATCCCAAAAACATCGCCTTTTTTGAGCTTAGGGTATTGATTTTTGTCAATTTATATGATATTATATTTACAAATTTTTAAGAAAACTATCGTTTATGTCAGAATACTAGAACGGGATGAATGAAAATGAAAGATATTGAGAGAAAAACAGTTTTTTTATATCCTCCTTTAAGCGACTTAGGTTATAAGCAACTTGCGAATACTAATTCGCTTATTTCTTCTATGAATTTGATTGTTAGATCAGCAAATGAATTAATTTTATCAATTTTAAAAAGCAGAGGCTTCTCTTTCGTTAGTTATGTACCATCAGTTTTGCTAAAATGTGTCTCGGACGAAAAAGACTCGTTTCAAGATTATACGAATGTGAGAATTTGCATTATTGGCTTTAATAAAATAGACTATCAAAGCTATTATAGCGAAATTATAAAATCATATAAGTCAGGAAAATCAGACATTAGTCATCTAGTAGCTATAGATATCGATGATAGTGAAAGAATTCCACGGTTTGCTCTTGACACCAGTGGTAATTTTGATGTAATAGTACATACAAGCATAGCAGATGTTGATAACATTTTAACTTCTATAATGTTAGATATATCGTTATATCACTATTTTTCACTCAGCCATGACATCAATGATCGGAAACAATTCAATAAAATAAAGTTTGAGTATCTTAAGGCTCATTTTGAAAGAACTCTTCAAGAAAAAACATATGGTTCTGTCTTGGGAGATAAGCCTATATACCTTCCTTTTAGTTTGGATGCTATAAAAGCGCTGGCAAGGCGTAAAAAGGCTGAAAGTCGAAATGAAACCATAAATGAATTAATAATGAGTTTTGGAGACTTTATTTTACATTATTTGTCCTATGAAATAAGATGTAATATCCGCGGAAGCATATTACATGCAGACGAACACAGATCAAAAATTAAAATGTTTGGAGACTTACAAAAGTATGTGGAAAAGTACATTAAAGATAATTCTAGTGCAAAAGAGTTTTATTTAATTGTGTTTCCTGAAGTGACAAAAATTGGCTCCATATCTAATGTAGAATTTATATACGATAGCGGCAAATATGATAGTAGTAAAACAAAAGAATTGTTTGAATCTATGGCCTCCGTCGATAATTATCAAATTGTCAAGGTCATCAAAGAAGAGGATGCGTGAAAAATGGAAAAAAACGGAGCTACGATGTATATTGTATATTTAGACTTGCTTGGAACCAAAGAGTCGAGCAAGGATGCAGAGGTGTATTCGCAACTCATAGAAAAATTTTCTAAGGCAGTTATGGATACCGCTTGGAATCTAAAAAATAGTGGCAAAGTAGGTATGTTTAGCGATTCAGTATATGCTGAGTCTTCAGATTTGAAAAATTTATTAGATTTTTTAGTGCAGTTGAGGTTTAGGCTGTTTTCAGAAAGCATTTTTTTCAATGCTGTTGTAAAAAAAGGTGATTTAAACACAAAGAATATAAGTAATGGTTCTCATTTTTATGGTACTGTTTTTTCTGGTAAAGATATTGCCTCGTTGTATAACGCTCAAGTTAGCTTTAAGGGAATAGGTATTTTTGTTGATAAGTCAATAGAAAAAGAAGCAATTGAAGAAGTAGGATATCATCTTAACGACAGCGTATTTATTCAGTATAATAAAGATGATAAAAATATTCAAAAAAATACTATCCTGTACGATATAAAGACATCTCGTTTCTTGATACTATAAACTATAACTGTATACAGGACAAGCTATTTACCACGGTTTTAAACATGATGTATTCATCGTATTTGCAATCGCCTAAATATGGCAGATATTACATATCGGTTATAACAAACCTTTTGAGAAGTAATATTGAAGGATTTATATGGAATAAGGCACAACAGACTTTTTCAAAAGCACCTACATCGTTTGCTTTAATTTTTAAGATGCTATCAAAGTATTATTCTAAATTGTGTGATTTCCCTGGTGTGGAGTTTTTAACGTTTATATTGCTTGATATTATTTACATGTCAGATTTAGATACAGATGCCAAAGAAGATATAACTAAACAGTTTACCAATATCGATTTTATACAAAATAAATATGTACATTTTCTTGAGGAGATTCCAGATTCCCTTTTTACAATTCAAGAGGGTAGTATTTCTAGCAACAGAGAGAGATTTATACAATATTGTAAAAAGGATTTATCTCGCTCTTTTGTAAATGATCTTTTGAATGATGAGTAGTAATATATTCTTATCTTGATATAATAACAAGTAGTTTTTGATAGTCTGATTGAACAAAGGATACATATAAAAGCATAATAAAAAGCGTTCGTAATTCGAACGCTTTTTATTATGCCCCAAAATGGATGGAGAAGAAAATCAAACACTATATTTATGCTTTCTCTGCAATGCTCGGTCACAGTATCGAACATCTAATTCTTTATCAAAAAGCAAGACAAAGTAAGTCATATGCAAAATGATTAAGAAAAACAAGTTCTTGCAATCTGCAACAGCAGATAACCGCCTAGATGCTAAAAAAGCATTTGAGTAGTTCCTTTCAAAGCTTCAAAAGGATAAATGAGCGAAAGACAATGGCATGCTATCATTAAATGACTTTCCCCTGTATAGTAGAACAAATGATATAACAAACTTAATCAATGTAAATGAAATAGGCATAAAAATATCATAAAAAGAAAAGGAAGGAGAAAACACAATGTCCGTATTCCGAATAGAAAGAACCAAAGACTACACAGTAATGTCAAATCATCACTTGAAAGACAAGCGGCTGTCCCTAAAAGCAAAAGGTCTTTTATCTCAGATGCTCTCCTTGCCCGAAGATTGGGACTACACCCTCTCAGGTCTTGCCTACATAAACCGTGAGAAAATAGACGCTATCCGTCAAGCGATAAAAGAGCTTGAATCGGCGGGATATATCGTAAGGTCAAGAAAGCGTGATGAAAAAGGTCGGCTGCAAGGCTCGGATTATGTTATCTATGAAAAGCCTGTATCGGACTTGCCTGCATTGGAAAATCCAACATTGGATAATCCTATGTTGGAATCCCCTGCGTTGGATAATCCAACGCAATTAAATACTAAGATAACAAATACTAAAAAACAAAATACTGATTTATCAAATACTCATTCATTCTCTTCCGGAGAAGCAAGCGTTTCAACATCAACAGAACCGAAAGAACCGAAGCGAAACGAAATCACACTCGCACAAATGAACAGTTGTCGTGAAGATGTCAAAGAACGTATCGAGTATGAAATACTTGCAGAGCAGTATCCCGGTAATGACTATCTTGAAACAATCGTTGAGCTAATGGTCGAAACCCTTTGCTCGGCAAAACGGAATATCAGAGTGGCGGGCGACGAGCTTCCGGCAGAAGTTGTAAAAGAACGGCTCATGCAGGTGGACAGCGAGATTGTGGGGTTTGTTCTGGATTGCCTGAAGATGAACACTACCAAGATTCGCAATATCAAGCAGTATCTTTTGACTACGCTGTATAACGCTCCTGTCACTATAGGCAGTCACTTTACTTCGCTTGTGAACCATGACCTTTACGGAACGGACGATTAGTCAAGAAAAATAAAAAGCAAAGGAGCTGATGATTAATGCAGGAAGAAGTAGAAATGCGGGCTGTTACCCTTGCAATCTCAACATCAAAGCTGTCAGGCAGACTTCTCAAGGCGGCAATTGCTAAGATTTTGAAAGAAGCAAGCAAGCCGAAGGATAAGCCTCCCACAGTAAAGCACGGCAAGCAGTCATTGAAGGAGCTTATGGCAAAAGACGCAGGAGCTTCGAGCATCGAAGCAACCAATCTGCGGGTAGGCTCTTTCGACAGAGTAGCGAGAAAGTACGGCGTAGATTATGCCGTCTACAAGGAAAAAACTCCCGGGAACAAGGACAAGTACTATATATTCTTCAAGGGCAGAGATGCTGACGCAGTTTCAGCCGCTTTCAAAGAGTATTCAGCCAATCAGATACGCAAAGAAACAAATCGGCCGTCGGTGGTGGCTCATCTGCATAAGCTTGCGGAACAGGCCAGGAACGCTATCAAGAATCCGGTCAAGAACAAGGATAAGGGACTGGAGCTGTGAACATGAAAAAGATAAATGTTAAGAAACTTGTTGTAACAAATCTGCCTTATGGCTTTATCGCCCTGCTTTTCACTAAGCTGGGACAGGCAGTAAGACTGTCACCCGGAAATGATGTCGCTTCAAAACTTAGCGGTATCTTAGACGGACTGGATATGGCTTCGCAGTCGGCTTTACCGAGCTTTCACCCTTTCGACCTGCTCATCGGCATTGCAATAGCGGCAATCATCAGGCTTATCGTATATGTCAAAGGCAGGAACGCAAAGAAGTTTCGCAAGAATGAAGAATACGGCTCTGCAAGATGGGGTAAGCATGAGGATATTGAACCGTACATAGACCCGGCGTTTGAGAATAACATAATCCTCACACAAACGGAGCTGCTCACTATGAATAACCGCCCCAAGAATCCCAAGACGGCAAGGAATAAGAATGTTCTTATCATCGGCGGCTCGGGTTCGGGTAAAACTCGCTTTTGGCTGAAACCAAATCTTATGCAGTGCCAGTCGGAAAAATATCCCTGTTCATTTGTTGTTACAGACCCGAAGGGTTACAATAATATAGGACAGAGAAAAAGTCACACGGTAAGACGAAAATCTCCTGCCATGTGGCTTTTTCTGTACCCTATATAAATTTTCCAGAAAGGAGGAAGCCAATGGAAACCAAGAAAACCAAGTACACAGCCCTCTATGAGCGATTGAGCCGTGACGATGAAATGCAGGGCGAATCCAACAGCATTACCAACCAGAAGAAATATCTGGAAGAGTATGCACGGTCACAGGGATTTAAGAATATCCGCCATTTCACGGACGATGGTTATAGTGGTGTTGATTTCAACCGCCCCGGCTTTCAAGCTCTGATTGCCGCAGTCGAGGCAGGAGAAGTCGATATTGTATGCGTAAAGGATATGTCGAGGTTTGGGCGTAACTATCTGAAAGTCGGCTTTTACACGGAAATCATGTTTCCCGAAAAAGGTGTCCGATTTATCGCCATCAACAACGGAGTGGATAGTGCCAATCCAAGCGAGAATGACTTCACTCCGTTTTTGAACATTATGAACGAGTGGTACGCAAAGGACACAAGCAACAAAATCCGAGCTATCTTCCGTTCAAGAATGCAGGACGGAAAAAGATGCAGCGGTGCTATCCCTTATGGCTATAAGCGTAACCCGGAGGACAAGAACCATCTGCTGATTGACGAGGAAGCCGCAAAAGTAGTCCGCAGGATATTCCAGATGATTATTGACGGTATGGGGACAAAGGCGATTGCAAATAAGCTGTCCGAGGAAAAGGTGCTGATACCGTCTGCCTATCTGGAACAGTCCGAGCATGGGCAGAGCCGAAACCACAGCTACCATGACCCCTACCGTTGGAACTGCACCGCAGTTGCCTACATTCTTGAAAAGCAGGAATATATGGGGCATACCGTGTTGGGCAAGACCATCTGCGAGAACTTCAAGACCAAGAAGCGAAGAAAAGCTACTCCCGATGAACTTATCATCTTCGAGAATACCCATGAAGCCATTGTCGATGAAGAAACATGGCATCTGGCACAGAAGCTCCGCAGGAAAACAAAGCGCACTCTGGCAAACGGGACTTACTCCCACCGCCTGTCTGGACTGCTTTACTGTTCGGACTGCGGAAAACGCCTGTCCTATGCAAGCCCACACTCACAGCACAGAGCAGACGGAAAAACCTACGATGCAGACAGCAACTTCCGCTGTCCTACCTACAAATCCATGTACGGCGAGTGTACGATGCACTTTATCAAGGCATCCACTCTGGACAGTCTGGTTGATGAAGCTATCCGTAAGGTTGCCGCCTATGTTCTGAAAGATGAACAGGCATTTTTACAGCAAGTCAAAGAGCTTACAAGTGCCAGTCAAGCAGTTGTGCAGACCGACAGCAAAAAAGAGCTTGTTACCGCAAAAAAGCGTATTGCAGAACTGGATAATTTCATCAAGAAACTCTATGAGGGCAACGCATCCGGCAAGATACCAGACAGGCAGTTTGAAAAGCTCATGGCTCAGTATGACACCGAGCAACAGGAGCTTGAAGCAAGGGTCGCTGAAATTGAAGCGAGGATCAGCGAACTCCGGCAAGAGAAAGAAAGCGGAGAAATGTTTGTCCGACTGGTAAAGAGATACCGTGACTTTACGGAAATCACGCAGACCATGCTCAATGAGTTTATTGACAAAATCGTTATCTTTGAAGCCACAGGCGGCAGAACGGTCAACCGTAGCCAGAGGATTGATATTTACTTCAATTTCATCGGTCAGTTTGTAGTGGAAGATACCGAAGAAGAAATCCTGTCACAGCAAGAGGAAGAAAAGCGACTGGCAGAACTCAAAGAGCAGGAACGCAAAGGCCGCAGAAATGAGACTGTCCGCAGATACAGACAGCGTAAAAAAGAGAAGCAAGCCGCAGAAGCGGAAGCCGAAAAATCCCGTTGTGCGTAATAATCAAAAAAATATATTTCAAGGAGGACACACTATGGAACTCAAATTTATCAAGTGCGGAGACTACTATGTTCCCGACATCAAGCTGAAAGAAACGAATATCCGTCTCGGAAAATGGGGGCGTATGAGAAAGGAGTATCTGCGACTGGCACACCCCATCACTTTCTCCGAAATGGTACTGTCCGAAACGCTCTATGAGCATTGTGCGGAGATTGAGGAAACCGCCAAGAAACGACTGGAAATCATCATTCCACAGCTTGCAAAGGCATATGGCGTAACGGAGCAGTTGAAAGCCGAGAACCAAATTGAATGGGTTCGCCAGATGAACGCTTGTGTTGCACAGGCAGAGGAAACCATCAAGGGCGAATTGATTTACTGCTGAGAAAGGAGCGTGACCTATGATTTTAGATGCCATCTTTGACGGGCAGATTTATCCGTCAGAAACTGTTGTTCCGAAATGCAAAGCATTTTGGGAAGCCAATGAAGCCGCTACAAACATTATGAGCTACTTTGAACAGAAGTTAAGCAAAGAGGACTATGAGAAGTTGGAACGGCTCAATGACCGTCTGGCAGACAGCCAGAACATTCAGAACAAAGAGCAATTCAAATTTGGTTTTGCTATGGGTGTTCTGCTGATGAAAGAAGTCTATGAGCATCCAGAGTTTAAGCCGAAAGAATAAACCGAATTTCATAAGTCCAGACCCAACAATTTCATATCGTAAGCAAAGCGACAGGTATTTCCTTGTGAAGTCTCTGTCGCTTTTCATTTTCACAATTTCAAGGAGGATTTATCTATGAGAATGTCTATGAACGAAAAGAAAGCCCTTTATGCCTTTGGCTGTCCGAACCGTGAAGCCACCGTTGAACGCTTGCGTTTCGTGGCTGCACTTGCTCCCGATCCTGCGGCAAAGAAGCTGTTCTATATGCTGTCCGTCAAGTTGGACGATGAAAGCTGCGACAAGTGGTATCGCTGTTTCTTCTACAACATGAGACTGGAAGTGGAACGCTTCGCCCATCACAAGTACCACTCCGGCAATCAGCCGATTTCTATTAGGGAGAGATTGCATGAGTAAGTTGACGAAGTATGAAAAGGAAACAATCGTCCTGTTCAATGAGGGCGAGGACACAGCACACATCCAGACCTACAACGCCGGATTAAGAAACAGACTGGCGGCGTTCTCCAAGAAGTACCCCGACCTCTGCCGACTGGATAAGACCTATGAGCAAGGCGGCGTGTCCTATGTTCTGGACAAATCCCGACTGTCCATCCGTCTGCAACCGCCTTACAGCGAGGAACGCAGACGAAAAGCAAGCGAGAACGCCAAGCAAAACGGTTTCGCCAGTCAGACGGAATAATGTAGCGTTTGGGGTTGATATGCGGTCAAAATGTCGGGTCTGCATCCGATGTTTTGACCGTAACTACATACGGGAATATAAAGTATCATCCAAATGCGTTTTGGGGCAGAAAACTGGTTTGGGGTGAGTTTTTGAAGTTTGGACGATGGGAATTGTAACTTCCTTATGAACATTTTCTTAAACCTCTTGATTTTTATTAGGTAACGTACTATAATGTTAAAAGTCGGTATAATTCAAAGGATTACCATGCCCTTTCATAAAAACGATGGGAGGAGAGAAAGATGGCTCGAATTGACAAAGGTGCTTTGACAAAATTAGAGATTATCACAGAAGCTACAAAACAGTTTCTTGAAAAGGGATATACAAATACATCTGCCAATGCCGTTGCAAAGGCACTGGGAATGAGCCAAGGCAATCTGACCTTCCATTTTCCCACCAAAGAACATCTTCTGGCGATTCTGGTTGATATGCTCTGCGATTTTCAATGGAAGCGTATGGAGCAAGAAGCCAACGAGGGCTACAGCTCCATTATGGCGATCTGCTTGGAACTGACCGCTATGGCAAGTGCTTGTGAAGGCGATGAAACCATTAAGGACTTTTTCCTTTCGGCGTATTCAAGTCCGCTTTGCCTGGACATCATTCGCAAAAACGATGCGAAGCGAGCAAAGGAAGTCTTCGGTGCTTACCGACCGGATTGGACGGATACGCATTTCGCAGAAGCGGAGATTCTTGTATCCGGTATCGAGCACGCAACGCTGATGGTTGCCGGTGATCCTGTAACGCTGGAAGCAAGAATTACAGGTGCGCTGAACAGTATCCTTACTATATACGGCGTACCCGAAGAAACCAGAAATATCAAACTGCAAAAAGTGTTTGCCCTCGACTATATTGGTCTCGGTAAGCGTGTACTTGAAGAATTTAGTGAATATGTAACGAACGCAAACGATGAAGCGTTCCAAGCCTTGATAAAAAGATAAATAGAATTTCAAAAAATTCACAGAAAGGAGTTGCAATTATGCTGTTCACCGCCTATAATCGCACAGACAGACAGACAGACAAGCATAACTGTGGCCTTTTTGCGTGTCAAGCTGAATATTATAAATATGAGCCATCTGAACGGATAGGCGGTTTTGCCGCCATACCTTTCGGATGGCTTTTTGCGCTTTTAGGTGCGGTTTCCCGTAAAGCGAGAGAACCGTGTCCCGTACCCTATCGGCAATTAGAGTAAAAGGAGATATAACCTATGAATCAAAACAAAAAAACGAACAGGACAACGATTGAATTGACCCCAAAAAGTTAGACAAAGTTATAAAAGAAAATTTATACAAAACGA